>Ga0255365_10070_pt1 | contig 22613 bp, 16 predicted proteins | sample ANMaggSeSYBR01J3_FD_182089 | JGI IMG/M metagenome (GOLD analysis project Ga0255365, IMG submission 182089) | Sediment cell enrichment communities from methane seep in Santa Monica Basin, California, United Staets - ANME aggregate JGI... | ecosystem: Environmental > Aquatic > Marine > Cold seeps >... | reverse complement strand
GTCCGGCAAGCATGTAGTCATCTACATCCTTTGTCCTTTTGTAAGCCAACCAGCCACAATAGAAGACTGCAAGAAGATATACAAGAATGAAGATACCAAGCGTTGAAGTATTTACCGCCACTTATCACCACTCCTCACTTTCTTCTTCGTTCCACTTTAAAAGACCATACACCATACAACCCAATGCACTAACAATGCACAGTATGTATGCCAACCAGATTTGAGGATCATCAATTCCTAACATAATTATCACTTGCCATTTTTTGCCTGATATATGCTACCACATAACACACACTGATGTTGATATCTGTTAACAAGTACCATACATTAATGTTTCGAAGTTTTTCTTGTAAAATGATATAATTGAATGACTGAAAAAAGACATCAATGGAATTAAAAGTACATAGATGATTTAGAATGAACAGCCTCGTATTACAAACATATCACAAAAGGAAATGGAAGAAAATGAACCTGTAAAAAACTTATATCTAATTATGACACCATTTCTTTGTTAAAGTACAAGTTATGCAAACTTCACCTTTTCGTCTTATAAGAATTTCTACAGAGCTAGAAAGACCAACTTTCAAGTCCAGATATTAAACCATTTTTTAATATATTTTGTTTTAAATGACTGTACGAAATATTTTAGGCAGAAGCCTTAAATACAAACATACTAAATTTAACTTTGGAGTGATGTAGGAGAGATATCTGGGTTTAGAATATTTCTTCTACAAAAATAAATATACGGGGGAATATATAATGGTAGAATCACCTATACTGACAAGTTTATTTGGAATGGTGGATCAGTTCATTGCATTTATTCCGACACTTGTAGCTGTCATAATATTGATGATAGTAGCATTGATTGTCGGGAAAATACTTGGAAAGATCGGAGCAAAGGTCCTTGATAAGATAGGTCTGGATGATCTTATTGATAAAACATTCTTAGGCGGTATGATCAAAAGAACTGAATCGACCACCGTGGCAATGTTTGATAACATAATCAAATGGTTCGTCTATATCATCTTTGCTGTAATTATTATAGACATACTGAAGATACAGATAGTGGCAGATTTCCTCGCCCAGATCATATTATTCCTGCCTCTTGTAATATCAGCAGCGATAATTCTTATAATTGGATTGCTTATCGTTGATTTCCTGGCAGGACTGGTAAAGACGATATTGATAGCATCAGGTATTGATGAAAAGATCGGAAGCAGCGGTATTGGAAAAGGTCTTGAAGCAGCAAACTTGAAAATTTCGGGAATAATTGCAGGTATTGTAAAAGCCTTTGGGTACTTGATCTTCATCCTGGCAGCTTCTAATATCCTGGGATTGGATGTTGTATCTAATTTCCTGGCAGCTGTACTCAATTACATACCCAGTTTATTTGCAGGTGTTCTCATACTGGTAGTTGGACTATTGGTACTTGACCTCCTTACAGATTACCTCAAAGGTATCATGGAAGGAATGGAAGTAGAGGGAAGTAATGTTTGGATCCCATTACTAAAGGGATTCCTTGCACTGGTACTGGTATTATTGGCACTTGATACAATGCTGATCGATACGAGTATCTTCTATCTGCTGATAGGACCACTTGCATGGGGATTAGCTGTTGTAGTAGCTTTCAAGTGGGGTATCAAAGAAGCACTTGTGGCATATGCCAAAGAGAAGAAATAATCCCTACTTTTCTTTTTTTATTTTTAAGGTAAGTTAGAAGATTCTTGTTGATCAACCCTTCAATGGAGGGAGTAAATGTTAAATCATGACAAAATATTTGATATTGTGATACGTTATGTCACTACACTCATTCTTTATATACTGCTACTAGCGGTAATTGTGGGAGTGTTAAAGATCTTTGCGAGTCTTGGCTCAATTTTAATAGGGCTTTTTGATGGCAATTTTATTCAGATAAGTTTTACAAACATAGTCTTTAGTGTCCTCACGGTTTTTGTTCTTATTGACTTTTTCAAGGCTTTTAATGATTATCGTGAACATGAAAGAATCAGACTTACATATATAACAGATGCCACGATTTTGATCGTCATGCGTGAGATCGCAGTTGGAATTTATGCCCAAAAAATTGAATATGAATTTATGTTAAGCCTATCGGTAGTGCTACTGGTATTGGGTGCAATAAGGATCCTAGCGATCAAATATTCACCCAGTGAATGACAGAATAGTATGGAAAATTAATATTTTAGGGATCTTTGGGTTTTTCGTCTCACTAATTATGAGCATCCATACATTGAGAAGCTCTCCAGGCTACGATCTTAAAGTTATTTAGACCTGACAATTACCTTTTATATCGAATAAGTATCAAGCAAAATTATTTACAAAAAGGACATCTAGGTCGGCATATATTGAAAGAATGCCTAAATACAAACGTTTATATTCAACGGGAAGAGAATATTAATAATGCCCAAAGAAATCAAAACACTTCCCATGGTAAACAGTGAACAAAACACTAAAGAAAGCTGTAGTACCAAAGGTTGTGGAACTGGCACCTGTGCCGGAGGTTTCGGGATCAAAGCAGGGTCTGAAAAGAACGTAGTTTACAGAAACATCCTTACCTATATACTCATAGGGATCGTGATGCTGGTAACTGCATACCTGACCCTGAGTTTCATTACTTCGATCCTTAACTAACATTTTACCCATTCTCATTTGTAAATGCTATCTCTCCATAACTTTACTTTAATTGAAAAGTACCCTTACTAATTAATTATATGATTGGCAGTATGTGCTACATTGCAGAGATCTGTACATCACTTCTGTAATTCATTCTTCAGACAAAAGGGTTAATATGGTTGCAGCTCATAAAATTATTTTATGGGGTTTTTGAGAGGGCTGAATATGATTATTTTGCTAGCCTTAGCAATATTCATCACATATATCAATTATTTTACAGACTATCTAATTGGTTATGAGACCCTGCTAACAAAGATATTGCATTCCGTGCTCATTGTCCTGGCATTCTACATAATAAGAGCCATCATCGAAGACATTGTTAGAGTAAAAGTACATGATAACAAGGAAAGGTACACGTTCCGCAAAACTGTCTCAATAATGATCACATTCCTTGTTCTGGCATCCCTTTTTGCCGTGTGGTTCAGAGAAACCACCGGCCTGATAGTAGCCTATGGGATACTAAGTGCAGGTGTTGCCATAGCCCTTCAGGACCTGTTAAAAAGTATAGCTGGCGGTATAATTATTTTTGGATCCCGTCCTTTCAGGGCTGGTGACCGGATAGAAGTGGGAGATATAATCGGAGATGTGCTTGATATAAAGAATTTCAGCACCACCATAATGGAGATTCGTGAATGGGTTGACGGGGATCAATATACCGGACGTATCGTTCAGCTGCCAAACAGTTTCATCCTAAGTGGTACGGTCAAGAACTACACTAAGGACTTCTCCTTCATTTGGGACGAAGTTCAGATCATGTTGGTATATGGAAGCAACTGGATAAAAGCAGAAGAAATTACATTAAAGGTTGCAAAGGATGCCATATATGATTTTGAAGATTCTGCAAAAAAAGAACTCTTGAACATGAGTGAGAAATATTTCATCACCTCCTATGACGTGGAAACCAAACTATACATGACAACCCGGGATAACTGGATAGATATGCGTGTCAGATATGTGGTGGACCCTCGCCAACGAAGGAAAATAAAACATATGTTGGTCCAGAAAATATTTCAGGCCCTCGAACAGGAAGAAGACATTAATTTGGGCACTGCAACAAGTATTGACATAATGAGATCTTCACAAGTAACAGTAAATCAGTCGCAAATATAAAGATCTCAGCCAGGATCATAGATGAGTTTACACCTCATCCTGAAGATTTCATAGTCACCAAATACTATACCTTAGATAGTTTTTATAGCACATACCTTGTGCATTCCGGCTTTTACGTTAATGACTATATCTACACCGATGATGTTGAAGATCTTGAGCACTTCAGCCGTTTTGGAGACGTATTTATTGGTAATTTATTCCACCCGGCAAAAGCTGATGGAGACCTGGATGTTAATTACAGCATTGCACACGTAATAATCAAGCCCGACAAGTCCATTGAACCTCACATGATGAAGAACCCGGAGGTATATTATGTTCTTGAAGGTGAAGGTTTGCTCTACATAGAGGATATACCATTTGAGCTTAGGAAAGGAAAGCTTGTTCACATACCTGCAAATTCAAAGCAGCACACGGAGAACACCGGGACTGTTGACCTTGAGTTCTTTGCTATAAACCAGCCTTCCTGGGCAGAAGAGAACGAGGAAATGGTGGAGTGATCTTTTGATCCACCATTTTTAAGAGTTTGATCTTAGCTTATCTTGCAGCATAGAATCTAGCATCCATTGACAAAACAACGTCTTTGTATTTTGCTTCACTTTCTTATTTTATGTTCTGTTTTTTTCGTTCTGTAATATCTCTGGCAATACAGAGTACAGCAGTTTTGCCTTCATACTCAATAAGACGGTTACTTAGTTCTATAGGGACAGGAGTGCCGTCTTTGCAAATAGTTACGCTCTCTAATATATCACGTTTTCCTTTTTGTAAGCGCTTGATATTATCAGACATTTTTGCTGCCTGTTCAGGAGAATCTAAGTCCATCACCGACATACTCAGCATTTCATCCCTGCTATAACCTGTGAATTGACAAGCAACTTCGTTAACTTCAATGATACTACCATCTAGATCATATATGATAATTGAATCATTAGAGTTGTTAAAAATATATCTGAACTTCTGTTCTGATTTTTGTAAAGCTTCCATCATATGCTTCCGCTCAGTGATGTCACGGATTATTATCATATCTCCGGGTTTGCCTTCATATACGATAATGGATCCAATTATCTCCACTGGAATAAAGTTTCCATCCTTTGAAACTATCTCAATTTCATAATTGTTTGGAACATTTTCGCTGCTAAATCTCTTATTGTACCTTTCCTGTGCTATTTCCTTATATTCAGTTGAAACCAGATCAAAAAAAGAGTTCCCGATTATTTCATCCTTTGAAAATCCGCATATATCCATGAACTTTTGATTTGCAAATTTAAGCAGGTCGTCTTGAATTACGATGATCCCATCATTTCCATTTTCTACCAGACTGATATAATTTTCTGTACCAGTCATCAAATCAGCTTCTGCTTTCTTGCAATCAGTGATATCGTGAATTATCGAGCAAAGGACCTTTTTGTCATTAATCACTATTGGGCAACTGTAGACATCCACATTGCGCATTTCTCCACTGGACAGCCTATGGGTGAAGGTAAATTGTTTTCTCTTTTCAGATCTTGCATTTTCCATTTCTTCCAATACTCGATCTTTTGAAAAAATGTTGATATCGCTTATCTTCATGTGCTTGAGCTCTTTTATATCGTAGCCATAGTATGAGCATGCAGCAGGATTTGCATCTATTATGTTGCCGGTATCCGGGTCAATAATTAGCATCACAGCACTGTTATAATGGAACAGGGCGCGATATTTTGCTTCACTTTCTTTGATCTTACGTTCTGCTTTCTTGCGTTCACTTGTATCTCTGGCAACGGCTAAGATCGCATCAATTCCTTTGTATTTGATTGGACGGATGTTAAGTTCAATTGGTAACAATAAACCATCTTTACATCTAGTGAGCGTTTCGACGATCCCTCCCCCCAGATGCATTTTAGCAATTATTTGCTCACCTATTGGTTCTACTAATTCAGGAGGTGTTATGTCCATTACAGTCATTTGCAGTAATTCAGCCCTTGAATATCCCAATCCATCACAAGCAATCTGGTTTATTTCCAAAAGTTTACAATTGGAGTCCCATATCAAAATTCCATCGTTAACAGAATTAAATATAGTTTCAAATTCTGTTTCCAATTCTTTCTCCTTGGAAACATCAATAAACGATATCATGATAGCAATTCCCTCATCCAAATCATCCCGAATTATGTTAGCGGAAGCTAAAGTTATCAGATGAGAGCCATCCTTTTTTCGAGCTGTGAGTTCACCAGACCAAGAACCTTTTTCATGAATATTTTCAATAAGTTCTGTTGCTTCAACTTGTTTATCCCAAAAACAATCTGCATTTCTACGCAAAAATATGTTTTTGTTATCAAATCCAAACATCTTTATAAAAGAGGTATTTATGTAGACGATATTTCCTTCAATATCTGCTAACGCAATAGCATTAATACTTGATTCAATCGCTTGGTTTTTTAGTAATAATTCTTTTTCAAAGGTTAAGATTCGTTTTTTTAAACTATTACCCATTAATGCACCCTCATTTGTAAAAATTTGCGATTATAAATTATATTATAGAGCAAAGAAATTAGATGGGAGCAATAATACTATTTCTAAATATAAAGTTATTCATCATCATTATATTATCATGAAAAATTATTAGTTCGCGAATCTCAGTTCAATATCATATAAGCGAGATCATAAGGTGTGTTTAGGTGTGGTATAATTTATTCTACATGTATTTCAAATCACAAAAGAAATCTCAATGGCTCATCTTAACATTCCAACAAGTACCTTGATTGAAAAGTTGATAGGATTTAATCAGTACTTGCGATCAAATGAAGAAATCGGCTCTGTAGTAATCCTCAAATAAAGCTCATCCAATTTTGCCACCCCCTGTCAATATTGTGCATTAGTACCTTATATTTTACTTTTTATACCTGCTTACTACAGAGCAGAGAATACATTCTCTTTATGAAGGAGGCTAAAATATCAAACCTAGGTTAGAACAATAAAAAATATCAAAAACCAAAATGGGAGGAGGGATAAAAGCCACAAGGCAAATATCCCTTTACAATTAAATGTGAGATTAATCTCTCTTGTTCCTGCGCATACCCACGACCCCCACAAGCAAGGAGACGAGCATCAGCACAGACATAACAGATTCAACATTTGTACTTGTTGCAACCTTTGTTCCTGTTGTCAGCACAGGTGTGCTCGGCAGGTCAAGTGAATAGGCAGGGTCAATACCAAGTATGAACAAGTCCGACATTCTGTAAATGCCCGCACCTGAAACCGTATAGTTGATGTATGTCTGGTTGTCCGCAGTTCCATGTGCCTCTAGCGAACCAACATCCCACCAATGCGCTACACCCTGAATAGGGGATGTTACTGCAGTGTTACCAGTAGGATTGGTCTCATTGTATTCCAGAGAGAAGTTCTGTGGAACAATATCATATACAACTACATGTGGTGGTGTTGCAAGGTTACCCTTGTTGTGTACCCAGAGGGAGACATCATAATAATCTTCTGTGGCATTCTTGGTGATGGTCTTCTTTGCCTCCACAAGGTAGCCGTTGATGATGTATATCTTCTCAATGAGCTGGTATGTTCCATTGGTCGTGGAATAACTATCTATTAACTGATCCCCTGAAAGGTCTACAGAAAGGTCCACATCGATCCAACCAACTGGCACAGGGTCTGGGAAATCCAATACCGGCCACTCAGAGTCTGTCCAGGTAGCTCCGCTTGAAAGGGTTCCTGGATTATAAGTTGTAGAATCAATGGCAGTTTCAAGGTCCACATTGTTGGTCACATATACATTCACTGCCGATATGCTGAAATCGATACTTTCTGAATCGGTGTTTGTGACCTCAGGTGTGAATCCCCAGTCATCACCATCACCATTTCCACCTTCTGTCTGGTCCAACTGGTTCTTATCAAGGCTTATTGCGAAATTAGATGTAACCGCTGTCGGATCATCGTTCAAAGTGATTCCACTACCGGAAGTTGTACCGTCATTTATAGTGAACTGCAGGCTCGCATTACCCATATAATATTCAACTGCAGACAGGGATTCTGAATTCGCATGTGCATCCGCATCGTTCTCTGTAGCTGTGAAGTTGAGGGTGGCAGTTGCACCAGCAGTCAAACTAAATCCATTCCATCTGATCACATCCTTATCTATTGTCATCAATACCAGTCCTACAGTAGATTCCGCATTGGAGAATAGAAAATCAGGTGTTGAGTCAGTATCACTGTCTACAGCGGTCTTGACAAGTAATATATTGCTAATGGTAGAGCTTGCTGTATTGTTCAGCGTCAAGGTAACATTGGTACTATCATTAACAAGTATCTTGTCAAACTCATAACTTTCTTCGAAAAGAATTGGTCTTGAGCCCGAACATTCATAGGATATGGTCTCCGATGCTCCGTTAACAAGAGAATTGATATGGACGATGACATGACCATTTTCACTTGTGTCAAGGGTCATACCCGAAGAAGCAATCCATGAAGAAGAAAGAGTTGTACCATTGCTGAAGTTAAGTGAAATGTCATAAAGGGGTGTTGATGACAATTCATTTGTTATGGTGATCACACCTGAACCTGTGGCACTCCCCTGAGTAAGTGTCCCGTTGTACAGATCCTCTACATTCAAAGATTCCGTTACTTGAATATCCAGCACACTTGTGGCAGCTGCCGGTAAAGTCAGGATTGAGATCAATACAATCCCAATGAAGGTTTGTCTGAAGATGCCTCCTTCAGTTACTTTATACATGTAATAACTTCCCTCCCATTAAACATTATAAGTACAATACAAATAAATACTATTTAATAATACTATAAACATATCATAATTATGATAATACTGATTTCACACCTCATTATGAGTCATATTGAAATCATCATCATTATAATTGAGATAACAAGAGATTAAATCGTTATGGTATATAAAAGTTTTTTAATAAAATGAAATTTCACTTTAAAAAAAGAATGGATATACTATATAATAGGGTGTGTCTCACATAAAAACAGGAACAATAGCAATAATATTGATCATAGCAATTATACAAATGACCATGCCAGCATGTGCAAGCACGACTGTGGAAGTATGGGAAAACTATAATGTGACCATTGAGGTCGATTCCACCACAACCCATGTGACAGAAGAGCTGACTATAAAAAATGTCATAGACAAGGCAGTTGTTCCCGGTTATGGATACATAACCCTAAGCAAGGAACAGAGTTCGAATCTACTGGGGATATCCATACCATTCACGGAAAAATTGCAGGGGATGGAGATCTCCGAGGTCTCTGCCAGACTTGATGATGGCAGCGTGATAACAGATATCCTGGTGACAGAAGAAGATGATATCACAACCATACGTTATGGATTCTGGACACCCGTGATGCCAGGACAGAGCAGGACAATAATAATAGAATATACAACTGATGACATCATCGATAAAGGAATACTCTTTGATGATATCACATATATGATACAGCCATCCAGCATACCCATAGAGAATGCAATAATAGAAGCCGATATTGACGGAAAGCATGTATCATACTCAGACTCCCAATCCATGAAGACCGATGACAAGATCATCTGGACAAACGGTGACATCAATGACAATGGGTGGGAGCTGAACTTCGAGTACGGTACCCTGCCCCTCCCAGATCTGCCAGTCAAATGGTCGCAGATATTCTTTTTCCTGATGTTTGGAATAATAGGAATATGGTCATACCGCCAATGGAAATTTAAGAACTAAAATGAAAATGGGGGTGAAATGGATGGAGTCGAAGCTATTCAAAAAGCTGTTACTATTTGTCATTATAGCACTGGCACTACAGTGTCCATCAACAGCACTTGCAGATCAGTCGATGATCACCACAGACATGCCATCATACAACCCCTGGGAAACCGTGCACATATCCATAAATGAAACAGCGAATGTCACAGCCCATGTCATCGATCCATGGAACAGCCTGACCGAACTGATACTAAGCCCATACGAAAATGGCTACCTTACAGAATACTCTCCGCAGCAGGGTGTAGTGCTCGGGACATATACGATCCTTGTTAGTGGAGAATCTATCAGTGAAACATCAGAGTTCGATATACGAGCTCTTTCCATAAACACAGATATTGAGCAACAATATCCTGTAGGTGACATACTCCTGTCTGGAAATATCACAGATGCTTCCACTCAAATGCCAGTGAACGCTTCAGTGAATATTACTGTAGAGAACCTGACCATTAGCACCTATGCATTAGATGGCATGTTTTCGGCGACTTACCTATCCAACTCAACTGGGCAAAAAATCGTGAATATCACAGCTATTGATGTCGAAAATATAACAGTTACGATCACAACAGGATTCGAGGTCTATGCACCTGCTGTCGAGAACCTGACGGCCGGTACATCACAACCTTTAGAAACAATTACCAAACCAACCGTGACTTCAAGTGTGGAATTGAGTGGTATCAACCCAATCGACATTGAACCAATCGATATTGATCCAATACCAATCTCCAAAACACTATACATTTCCCCCACCAGCAACATTGGAACTTGCACAGATCCGACTAATGCTTATGCAAACGATGGAAATTATTCAGTTTTTAATGGGGCATGGAATATTTATTCGGGCTATAATTTTAACATACCTGATAACGCAAATATAATCGCAGTAAATGTAAGAATTTATGCTATGTCATCATATCCTCCCGGAGGAAGCCCTGACAGCATAAAGCTTCAGTTAAGTTGCGATGGTGGAAATACATGGTTAACACAAACATACTCTCAGGAATTGACAGGCACCCAGGCAACTTATTTCACTAACGTTGCAAGTTGGACACAATGGACTCCTGAAAAAATAAATGACGACAATATACAAATTAAAGTTGAGGACATAGGAGATAACACTGTCAATCTTGACTGGATACCCATATCTGTAACATATACTTTGGAAACAAATGTTGCACCGGATACCACACCACCCGCCAGTGTAACCGGATTGGCTGACACACTCGTTAAATCAACATCCATCAACTGGACTTGGACAAAACCCAATGATCCTGATTTCAATTATACCATGGTCTACATTAATAATGAGTTCATGGAAAACGTGACTGGTACCTCTTACGCAGCGACAGAATTGACAACATCCACCAGTTACACCATCGGCACAAGGACAGTTGATACTTCCAAAAATATCAACACCACTTGGGTTAATGATACTGTAACCACAACGCCATACATACTCGTGAAAAAGGATGAGACAGGTGACTACACCACCATCCAGGCAGCGGTCAACGCTGCTACCGCGGGTGACACAATTCTTGTGTATCCAGGCACGTATAATGAGAATGTGGATGTGAACAAGCAACTGAACATCACCTCAACAGGTGGCACTGCAGCCACAAATGTTACCGCTGCAAGCGCTAGTGATCATGTATTCTATATCACTGCTGACGGAGTGACCATCAGCGGGTTCAATGTGAGCGGCGCTACAAATTATGCAAAATCAGGCATCTGGCTGGATACTTCCAGCGACAACAACACGCTGACCGGTAATACGGCGTCGAACAATAACTTGGGCATCTTACTGCTTTCTTCCAGCAACAACACGCTGACTGGCAACAAGGTGGCCAACAATAACTACGGCTTCTATATGTTTTCTTCCAGCAACAACACACTGATCAGTAACACGGCGTTGAGCAATAAATACGGCAGCTATCTGCTTTCTTCCAGCAACAACACACTGATCAGTAACACGGCGTTGAACAATACCCAATACGGCATCTGGTTGGATACTTCCAGCGACAACAACACGCTGACCGGCAACACGGTGGCGAACAATACCAACTTCAGCATCTGGCTGGATACTTCCAGCGACAACAACCTGACCAACAACACGGTGGCGAACAATACCAACTTCAGCATCTGGCTGGATACTTCCAGCGACAACAACCTGACCAACAACACGGTGGCAAACAATACCCACGGCATCGTAATGAATTCTTCCAGCAACAACACGCTGACTGGCAATACGGCATCGAACAATAACAACTTCGGCATCGCAATGTCTTCTTCCAACAACAATCTCATCTACAACAATCACTTCAATAACTCTGTCAATACTTACTTTGTCGGGAGCAATACTGGCAATGTCTGGAACACCACAAAGACTGTAGGCACGAATGTCGCAGGCGGTTCATATCTTGGCGGTAACTACTGGCTTACACCAGATGGTACTGGGTTTAGCCAGATCAATAATTCTGATGTGAACGGTGATTGCATATGCGACGAGACTTATACGATTGCAACACCGGATTATTACGATTATCTACCACTGGCTGCACCATATACCACGCCTCCAGCAAATCATGCACCTACACTTTCAATTCTAAGCAATAATAGAAAATATATAGCACCATCAGAGGAATGGAATAAGACGTTTGGTGGAATCAGCAGTGATTATGCATACTCCTTGAAACAAACAAGTGATGAAGGATATATAATTGCAGGAGACACGGGTTCTTTTGGAGAAGGGTACCACAATGCCTGGTTGATTAAAACAGATCTAAATGGAACCGAAGAATGGAACAATACTTTTGGCAACACAGGTAATGATTATGCTTATTCTGTCCAGCAGACAAACGATGATGGATACATAATTGCAGGAAAAACAAGTTCTTTTGGAACAGGTTCTCCTGAGGCATGGCTAATAAAAACAGATTCAGGCGGTATTGAAGAATGGAATCAGACATTTGGAAATAACATCGATGATTATGCACGTTCTGTCCAGCAGACAAGTGATGGAGGATATATCTTTGCAGGCAGAACTCATATTTTTGAATCTGGACAAGTTATAGACTATGCTTGGTTAGTGAAAACAGACGAGAATGGAAGCCATGAATGGAATAAGACATTTGGTGGAACAAGCAGTGATTACGCTTACTCTGTCACGTTGACAGGTGATGGAGGATACATAATTGCAGGAGAAACTAGTTCTTTTGGACAAAGTTCCTATGATGCATGGTTGATCAAAACAGATTCAAGCGGTGCTGAGCAGTGGAACTCAACTTTTGATGGAATCGATGGAACATATAGTGACAAAGCATATTCTGTGAAACAGGTAAGCGACGGAGGATACATAGTTGCAGGGGAAAAGGGGATCTCATATTCATCTAGTAATATCTGGTTGATAAAAACGGACAGTAATGGAGATCAAACATGGAACAGAACATTTGGTAACTCCATGCCTGGCAAAATATGTGATATCCGGACGATGAAGGACAGTGGCTATATAGTTGCAGGCAACATCGAATCACCCGCTGGAAGTAATAAATACGATGGATGGGGGCTCAAAACTGATTCAGAAGGAAACGAGCTATGGAACAAAACAATTGGTGGAACTGGTAATGATTACATACATTCTGTCACCCTGACTGATGAAGAAGAGTTCATATTTATGGGCAACACTGAATCACCCGCTGGGAGTAATATATACGATGAATGGATGATCAAACTGGAAACTGAACCGCTTCTAATCGGAATAAATGAATCTGAATTGCTGACGATAACACTCAATGCAACTGATCCAGATGAAAATTCAATCAGTTACTCCACAAACGCAACCTTTGGAACACTGACGGACAACGTATTCACGTGGACCCCGGGACCTGATGACAGCGGGATCTACCATGTGGAATTCACAGCATCCGACGGACAACTCGAAGATACAGAGACCGTAACGATCACAGTCAATGATATCCCAGATTTCATGAACTTCAGCATCACAAAGACGATCGAACCGGGAGCAACTTCCAACAGTTATAGTGTAACCCTGAACCTCACAAGCCTTGTAGACTTTAACAAGACAGATGCCAGAGCCTATGACCTCATCCCAACCAATTTCACAATAACAGATCCAGTACCCAATTACAACAATTCACAGGACAATATGTTCTACTGGAGCCTGGACCTTGTAGCCGGAGAGAGCAAGGTGATCAATTATACCCTTGTGGGAAACGGGAAATACTCCCTAACTGATGCATTCACTGTGGGGATTGATACTGTATGAAATATTGTTACAAACTCATAGCTATTGCGACCATTCTAAGTCTGGTAATCTTTCTTCCACAGGCTAGTGCTGTGTCCCTGAACCTTGAACTTGACACCACCGAATATATCAACGATCTTGTTTTCTATTCAGACGGAACATACGATTGCGGGAATATTACAGGATACCTCTCAATCACAAACCCCTCTTCGAGTCACACTGTATCTGATATCAATATAAGCTTCAGTGACGGGATAACACCCACAGAAAAATACATAAATGAGCTGGATCCAAACAGCACGACCATAATATCCTATCAGCTACCCGGCTCAGGTACAATAGCATTACCAGCAGTTATAGAGACCACGGTACCTTCCACCCTCGACCTGAATGCTGAACAGGAACTTGTCTATAGGGTTGAGATAAACAACCCTGGAAGCAAGGAGATCGACATACTTTCATTTGAAAAATCATTCCCACCCCAACTTAATTACATAAGCCATACCGCATCAGAAAGCAGCATTAACTGGATAGATAATATGATACTGTGGAAGAATTTCACGATATCACCATACTCCAGTGAAAGCCTCGACCTGTTCTTCAGAACAAGCCCCGAATCAGACATAATACTGCAACCTTCAACTCTGTCTTTTACCAGCCCTGCAATTGTGGCATCAAGAAACCTATCATTGTCAGCTGTTACAACAACAACATTTACAGTTGAAAAACAAATGATCACAGAAGGAAGATGGAAAGTAGGAGTTATCGTAGAGGATGCAAGCGATTTTAATTATTCACTCTACAGGGCTGAGGTCTACGTATCAGACACATTGCTGAACGAAACAACCCTAATTAAGGAATATGACCTGGACGTAAACATCCAGCCTGACGATACTTGGTCTGATTCATTCACATATGATTATTCAGGAGTTCCTGTTTTCTTTGCAAGGATATATTATACAATACCTTACACAATATCCGGAAATTCCATGCCCCTGAACCCTGCTGAGACAGGAGGCTTTGTTATAAATTCTGTTGTTTATGGTAGCCAGGAAAAGAAAAGAAAAAATGATGGTCCTTACACTACAATATCTACATCCACACCCCCATCACCAGATGGAATGGACCAGATTGCTTTTGGAGAGGGGAAGATCCAAAATAATGAAAAAGAAGAGGATCACAAATTAGTTTACATAATAGCAACCATATTAACAGGCCTAATATTGATAGCTGGAATAAAATATCGCATCCTGATTAAATAATTAAGTCGAAAGACAAGTTGCAATTACAAATATTTGCTTGCAGAACGATGAATTTACCTACTTGATATTAAAGGGGATCATTATCCTCACTCCCTCCCCAACACTTCCTCAGGAGCATTCGAATAGCTCCTGAAAGCCTCCTCATTAAAACAAACAACAAATACCTTCTCAATGATCTTATTTTTCTCAAGAAAACCAGCTATCTCACGCATGGTTATCTTTGCCGCCTTCTCCACAGGAAAACCATATGCACCCGTACTTATAGAGGGAAAAGCTATCGTTCTTACACCGTTCTTTACAGCAACCTTCAGAGAGTTACGGTAACATTTAGCCAACTTATTGTCCTCACCTGAAGTGCCTCCTTTCCATATCGGACCAACTGTATGTGTCACCCACTTTGCAGGAAGATGATAAACTGAAGTGATCTTTGCATCGCCTGTGGGAAAACCTATCTTTTAAGGACCCCATCTACCTCAAAAAGAAGGTCGTAATGGAGTTTGCATTCATCATGTTTTTGAATTGCCAAGATGGGGGTACCAGAACCAGTAGATGAATCTACATGAGTGGGATCTGACGTCTTTTCAAATTCCCTTTTTTCGCGAATCCAGGTTATTTACTGATTATTATATGTATTTTAATCAATTGATTGTTATCAAAATTTGGATTTGTCATATAAAAATTTGCGAACAATTATATTGGATTAACTTATAGTGAACTCAAAATTAAGTGAACGATATAAACATGATTACTAGAATAAAAGGCTCATACAATGAAACCGATTATTCTCGCAAACGGCTCTGGAACACGCCTTTGGCCCCCTAGGTCGTGAAAAATACCCTAAACAGTTCTTGAAACAAAGAGAAAGCACATTCATAAAGACAGGTGTGAAACATAGGCTCTCAAATTCGGACAAGCTACTGCTTGAGATCATTGAGGTGCAATTTAGGGATTATGTGGAAGAGGATAATATTGTCCGATTTGACGATGAATATGGGAGAAAATAATAATGAAATATAATTTCAAGGAATATTAACATGCCCATAATATCCGTAGTTATGCCTTCAATGAATGAGGAAGGTACAATTGGGACCTGTATAGAAAAGGCCAAAAAGGTTTTTGAACACTATGGGGTCGAAGGGGAGGTCGTCGTTGTTGATAATTCATCAGACCGTACCCCGCAGATCGCAAGTTCAATGGGTGCAAAGGTCATTCATTCTGTCAAAGGCTATGGAAATGCATACATAACAGGCCTATCGCATGCAAAAGGGGACTATATCGTCATAGCTGATGCGGATGATACATACGATTTTGAAGAGCTGCCGGGTTTTCTTGACTATCTGATGAAAGGCGAGGCGGATTTTGTTATTGGCAGCCGCCTTAAGGGAAATATCAAAAAAGGAGCAATGCCCTGGTTGCATCAATATATCGGAAATCCATTTTTGACCTGGCTCTTGAATGTTTTGTTCAAAGCAAATATATCGGATGCCCACTGCGGTATGAGGGCATTCACAAAGGAAGCCTTCAATAAAATGGACCTCAAGACCCACGGGATGGAGCTTGCCTCAGAAATGGTCATTGAGGCGGCCTACAAGGATTTGAGGATCAAGGAAGTTCCGATTACCTACCATCCAAGGGAAGCACCATCAAAACTTCGCTCATTCGAGGACGGATGGAGGCATGTACGTTTCATGATGTTGTATCGTCCAGTTCCTTTCCTATATATTCCCGGAGCTTTTGTTTTCATACTAGGTTTTCTTACAACATTCTCCCTTCTTCTGCAAGGAAATGTGGAGAACAGAGTGCATTCATTCATATTGGGTAGCATGCTGCTGCTTATTGGCGGTCAGATCCTGGCCACAGGCACCTATATGAAGACCTATGGCATAATCCATGGCGTATATAAAAGAAAAAATCAAAGCGACTATAAATTTTTAAGCTACCATTCCCTTGAAATGGAGCTGCTGGCCGGTGCCTTTATGTTTGTGATAGGGATTGTCCTTGGAGCGAAGGTTGCCTATACATGGATCACTTCAGGCTATGGGTCTCTATTAGAGATCGAACACGCGGTCATGGCAATGGTCTTTGGTGCAATAGGGACTCAGCTTGTCTTCAGCGCGATATTCCTGAGTGTGATGCTCCTGGATACAGACACGGATCGGTGAGCTTACGTGAAGATCGCCTTTGTCTATGATGCGATATACCCCTGGGTCAAAGGTGGCGCTGAGAAGCGCATCTATGAGCTTGGAAAACGGCTTGCAGAGCGCGGAGACGAGGTCCACCTCTTTGGCATCAAATGGTGGGAAGGCGATGATGTTATCGAATACGAGTATATGACCCTACATGGCGTATGTGCAGCCCGGGAACTGTATGTCAATGGCAGACGTTCGATCACCGAGGCTTTGATATTCTCAGTGAGACTGTTCCCCCACCTTTTGAAGGAAAGGTTCGATGTCATCGATGTGAGCGTGTTCCCTTATTTCTCCTGTTTCACTGTAAAAGCTGTGTCTGTTATTAGAAGGAGCCCAGCATTTTTTACATGGCATGAGGTGTGGGATGACTACTGGTATGATTATATGGGAAAGATGGGAATTTTTGGGAGAATTGTTGAAAGAGTTGTTTCAAAAATATCATCAAATACCATCGCAGTATCAGATATGACAAAGAAGAACCTGGGGTCTCTTGGACTGGATGGTCAGAAGATTACAGTTGTCCCAAACGGTATCGATCTTGATAGGATTTTGGTGAATCCTCCAGCCAATGAGATATGTGATGTTCTCTTTGCTGGAAGACTTATCAAAGAGAAGAACGTAGATATGCTCCTAAGATCCATGTTAAGAATACAAAACGAATTTCCTGCTGTTAAATTACACATAATTGGACAGGGACCTGAGAAAGAAAATCTCTTAGACCTTGTTGAAGACCTTGGAATAGAGGATAATGTGGAGTTCTTTGACTTTATGGAATATGATGAGCTGATAGGAAGGATCAAATCATCAAAAATATTTGTCTTACCATCGATCAGGGAAGGTTTTGGAATGGTAGTGGTTGAAGCTTTTGCATGCGGATCACCTGTGATCACTGTCAAAGCAAAGAAAAATGCTGCCCAATATCTGGTTGATATGTCCTGTGGATGCGTTGCAGAGCCTGATCCGGATGCTATCGCAGACTCAATTAAAAAGATAGTACAGAACGATCCAGTTCTTCAGGAAATGTCTAAAGCTGCAGTTGAAAAATCAGAAAAATATGAGTGGAACAATATAGTTTCAGAACTTCTGTGTACATATGGTGAATTGAAATGAAAATCGCTATATTCCATGACTATATCGGAGCCATTGGTGGTGGGGAAAAACTTGTTCTGACACTTGCACGAGGACTTGGTGCGGATGTCATTACCACGGATGTAGATATGGATTCTGTTAAAAAAATGGGGTATGAAGATCTAAATATAGTCAGTCTTGGAAAAACTTTAAAAATATCCCCTTTAAAGCAAATGGATGCATCTTATAAGTTTTCAAAATGTGATTTCTCAAAAGAATATGATTTCTTTATTTTCTCTGGAAACTGGGCCCATTTTGGAGCAAAGAAACATAAACCTAATCTTTATTATTGCCATACACCTACAAGAGCATTTTACGATCTATATGAGGTGTATCTGAAGAACCATTCTTTTTTTGTTTCCATAGCATTTATGATCTGGGTACAATTACATAAAAAAATCTCGGAATATTATCTATCTCATGTGAATAAAATAGTAACAAACTCGAGAAATACTCAGAAACGAATACAAAAATATTTTCATCAAGATGCAGAAGTCATTTATCCCCCAGTTGATACTTCAAAATATAAATTCGAAGAATACGGAGATTTTTGGCTGTCTGTAAATCGCCTTTATCCAGAAAAACGAATTGAGTTGCAGATTGAAGCTTTCAGACAGATGCCTGAGCAAAGACTCGTTATAGTTGGGGGATATGCAAAAGGAGATCATGCATCAGAATATGCATCAAAGTTGATCAACGATCTTCCTGAGAACGTAATATTACTTGGAAGTGTCTCTGAAGATAAACTGATCGAATTATATGCTACCTGTAAAGGACATATCACAACTGCTATGGATGAGGATTTTGGTATGACTCCGATAGAGTCCATGGCTGCAGGAAAGCCAGTTGTAGCTGTGAAGGAAGGCGGATATCTTGAAAGTATGATCGATGGCTCCACAGGCACATTAGTTGAAGCAAATGTAGAAAGTATCGTTAATGTGATAAAGATTGTTTCAACAAATCCAGAAAGATATAAAGATGCATGCATCAAGAGAGCAAAAACTTTTGATACATCAGAATTTATTAGAAAAATAAGAGGAGTTATAGAAAAATGATTCGAAATCTTTGGGAGTATCGTTGTCTTGTTAAAAGGTTAGCGATTAGTGATTTCAAAATCAGGTATAAAAATTCAATCCTGGGTTTCTTTTGGTCATTGCTGGAGCCATTGCTGTTGTTGTTAGTACTCTATATAGTATTTGCCTATGCATTTCCAAGTACACAAGAGAATTATCACTTATTCCTCCTTATTGGTATTGTTTTATGGGATTTTTTCACCAAGGGAACAAGTATGGGACTGAATAGTATAATTGGCAAGCCAGGAATGATAAGACAGGTTTATATCCCAAGAGAAGTTTTGATTTTCAGTTCTTCCCTGACCGCTTTAATGATGGCTGTGCTTGAGCTTGGCGTATTTTTTATTTTTATGGCAGTCTCAAGGGTAATTCCAACTTCAACTATTATTTATTTCCCAGTAATTTTCATAATCTTATTTATGCTCATATTTGGATCATCACTCGCAATAGGAGCACTTAATACATATTATAGAGATGTGCAATATATCTGGGCGGTTGTTCTTCAAGCAGGATTTTTTGCAAGTGGAATTTTCTTCGACATTTCGACATACCCAGAATACATTAAAAATATATTACTTTTGAACCCGGTGGCAAGGATTATACTGATATCAAGAGAGTCATTACTTTATAATGCAACTGTACCTATGTGGGATCTAGCTTTTTGTTTTGCTTCATCCATTATGATATTAATTGTTGGGTATTTGATTTTTATCAAACTTGAACCGGGATTTGCAGAGGAGGTTTAATTAGAATGAAAATTATTGAAGCAACAAATGTGTCGAAGGCATATAAAATCCCGCATGAAAAAAAAACTACATTATTTGAAAATTTGTGTGGATTAATGGATAGTAAAACAGGTTATGAAACATTTACCGCATTAAAAGATATTAATTTCAGTGTCAAGAAAGGAGAGTGGCTTGGAATCATCGGCCATAACGGAAGTGGAAAAAGTACTCTTCTAAAATTAATTGCAAATACAATTCGGCCAACAGAGGGCGACATTTTAGTAAATGGAAAAATAACTTCATTTTTAGAATTAGGAATAGGTTTCCAACCTGACTTGACTGCAAAAGAAAATATTGAGATATATGGTTCTATCATGGGACTATCAGACCATGATATTCGAGATCGTATAGATGATATTCTTGAATTTGGAGGACTGACACGTTTCAAGGATACAAAAATTAAAAATTTTTCAAGTGGTATGGTTGTAAGACTGGCATTTTCAACCGCAATTCAGATTGAACCAGAAATCCTTTTACTAGATGAAGTTCTAGCAGTAGGGGATTTAGATTTTCAGAAAAAATGTTTTGAAGTTTTCGAAAATTATAAGAAGATGGATAAAACTGTTGTTTACGTAAGTCATGACTTAAGTTCAGTAGTACAATTTTGTGATCGAGTTTTATTGTTGAATCATGGTAAACAAGTTGGAATTGGTGATACCGAGGAAATGATAGGATTATATCAATCGTTAGCATAAAAAGTGGGATTATATGGTCGATAGAAAAATATAGCTTTGTAGAATTTTTCTACATTAGCTAACACAAATAAATTTTCATTAATTTATTGATTTTATATGCGATTATCAAATTAGCTATAAATCGATCCAATTTTCTTCCTCAGAAACATGGTGCAATGCTTCAGAATTAAGAAAAGTATTATAAGACCTTTAAACAGGCCTTACAATATGACAGGATATACGATCTGCACTACTAAATAGATAAATAAATTCTTTGCTATTTTTATTCATTTTTCCTAAAAGCTATATTATACCAATCACCTGGTGAATCTCCACTTTTATTGCAGCTAATTAATTCTAATCCCAAGTTTCCAGTCAAATCTGTAGGTTTACCTTCTTTATCGAAGTGGAATAGCTGATTATCAATTGGTATTAAATCATGCTGATGAAGCCCCTTCCAACCTTCATTTGTTCCCTCTTTAACGTTTCCACACAAATAAAGCATTCCACCATTTTTCAATACCGAATACATATTTATTAGACATTCTTTGGGGGATACAGCATGGTCTAGAGCATTTTGAGAATAAACCATGTGGAACGTATTTTCATTAAACAAATCTAAAATATCTTCACCAGCTCCTTCTATCGATCTTATTGGAAAACTATAATTATGTTTATCAATTAGATTATTATAAAAGTTAGCCAAAGGATCAATTGCTGTAATCTCAAATAATCCATTATCCACTCCCCAAGCTAGATTTGATGTTGGTCCTGATCCTACTTCTAATAATTTTATATTTTCATGATTTAATTCATCACTCAAGTCTTTTATTAAGCCTAGTAATTTTTTTGGAAATACTTCTTTTCTATGGTCTTTATTGAGAATCATTTCCAAATAATCTACATACTCATCGTTTTTTGCAAGATGATTTTCCCAAAATCCCATTTCACTTGAATAATCTCTCTCAATGTCGTAATTGCCAGCATGAACCGTAGATTTTATGCTAATTGGAATCTTCTTGTAAACTGCAGTAAAGATATCTTCATATTTTTTCATAGTTTTGTCTATGGTATAATAAGATTTTAATTTCTCTATGCCTCTTTTTCCATTCATTTTCCATTCCTCCTTGCGTTCATAGAAATCAATCATTACTGATTTGAGATGATCAGTGTTTGTGGGATATTGTTCTGAATAATACCTAGTTAGATTAGAACAATTTAGGTTAACAATGTCTCCATATGAATTAGGAATGATCATTCCGATATCATTGTCTTTAATAATATCTCTTGATGCTCCAACGTCAGTTAATATTAGAGGTAAACCAAAATACATTGCCTCCATCATTGAAATACTCCATCCTTCAAAGAGTGAAGGCAGTAAAAAAGCATCAGATATCTGATAAATATTTATCAAATCGTGTTCTGACACAAATCCTTTGAAAATAATATTTTCTTCCAATTTTTCATCTTTAATTCTTTCTTTAATTGTGTTGCAATAATTAAAATCTAAAGTATGACCAACACTAATTATTTTTATTTTTGGATATTTAACAACTAGATCTTTCATTGCGCTAATTAGGAGATTATGTCCTTTAGCCCCCTGACATGCAGCTACGTGTAAAAATATATAATCATCATTATTGACACCAAAATCGGTTCTGGTTTTAAGAGTGTCTTTTGATAATTTATTATA
>Ga0255365_10069_pt1 | contig 22687 bp, 15 predicted proteins | sample ANMaggSeSYBR01J3_FD_182089 | JGI IMG/M metagenome (GOLD analysis project Ga0255365, IMG submission 182089) | Sediment cell enrichment communities from methane seep in Santa Monica Basin, California, United Staets - ANME aggregate JGI... | ecosystem: Environmental > Aquatic > Marine > Cold seeps >... | reverse complement strand
GTAGCATTTGGTAAAGATAAGCTGGTGTCAATCAGGCTTTCCAGGGAAGAACAACTGTGCATTCTTCAGTATTGTGAGATTCTTCCCCCTCATATTCATAGAAAGATTGAAACTGCAACTGATGGAACTATCCACCTGATGGAAGGCGATGCTGATATATTGAACGCTTCACTCTGTTATTCATTACAAAATATTAACAACGAAAAAGTAGCTACCTTATTTGACAGACTTATAGACAGAATCCCTTTCAGTGATAAAATTAATGAAGAAAATAGGAATGCTCCTGACCCACGAAGGGGATATCTCACGCCTGAGCAAATTACACGGTTTCAGGATTATGCCTGGGGGGATATTGAATTTCCACTTCAGTTCAATCATGACCTATCACTGAAAGAAGTAAACCAGTCAATTTTTTTCAGGAATACACGATTATTTCTCAGGAAACTCATGGAGCTTAAGGATGAACCTACCGTCACATCCAAAGGGAATCTAAATCGTAAATTTGTCAAGCCAATGTTTGATGAAATGGAGTTAGATGAGAAGTATAGAGAAAGAATCAGGAAATATAACAAAGTTTTGAATGAGACTGATGTTTTTCCCCTTCACATTATTAAGATTGTCTGTGAATGTGCAGGACTCATTAAAAACCGTTCCAAAAAAATCATGTTCCCAAAAAAATATCATAATCTGCTCTCTGAGGAAAGAGCAGGAAATCTCTATTATCTGCTGTTTGAGGCATATTATAAGAAATTCAATTTATCATATATCGATAGGCTTCCTGAAATGGATGGAATTCAGCGCACATTTGATTTCTCTCTTTACAGCCTCAGTGTCATTTGTGATGATTATCAATCTGTTGATGACTTGTACTATAAGGTATTTCTTCCAGCAATTATGCACGAGATTGAAGATGAATTAACAGAATACATGAGCGAAGAACAGGTTGTAACCTCAAGGATAATAAACCCTCTTGTCGGATTTGGTCTTCTCGAATGTAAATATAAGCAGGAAAAATATTTCAACAGAATAGATCAAGCCAGAAAAACATCCTTATTTGATAAGTTCATAAGTCTGAATTTATAGTTTGATGTAAGTCTGAAAAAGAAAGTTTAATATGACAGAACACAAGCATGGAAATGAAGGATCAGGTAAGAGGTCAAAAGATAAATCTCAAAAAACACGGCATTATTTTTTCCTAAATCCTTACGACGATTGTGCTTTTTCTAAATGCCCAAAATGTGATAAAAAAACAATGCTTCGGAAATTTCCACTGGCAATCCATATTGAACCTGCTCAACTTTTCTTTTTGAATAAGGAATGCCGCTATTGTGTCAATTGTGATATAATAATCACCAGGAAATCTGAGGTAGAAGATTGCATGATTATGGCACTTGAAAATAAAAATCCTGATATTATTGGTAATGAATATGTAGTGTTTGGAACAATGGATCGAAGTGACTGGAAACTATACAATAAAACCCCTACAGATCCAAAGACTGCAATCAAACAGGTTTATATATTCAAAGATGTGTTAAACTTCGAGATAATTCCGGGAGGATGGTATAAATAGTAAAGAACAGTAATTATGCCGAAAAAGTAAAAATTGATTGAAATCTCTATCACCAAAATTGAGATTACTGATATGATCAAAATGAATGAAAATAAAATTAAACTAATCAGTTTTTCTACTAAAGAAAAAAAGGCTCTTGTAGAGCATTGTAATATAGTGGATAAACATCTGTTAGAAACAATATCTAACAGTAAGACTGGTCAAATTCCCATCTTTGAAGATGAGTATGAACTTTTTTTAATTGCACTGAACCATGAAGCCATTACTACTGATGAGCCTGAAATACAAAAAATATTTAGCATATTACACCAAAGGTTGTCTCAGCAGTTTTCATCTGTCCCAGTAGACCATCCAACGCCACTTCAATCTGGTTCTATAGAAGAATTATTAGCTGGTAAGGATTTTTCCAGTGTTGAAGAATTAAATAAAAAACTTCATTCTTTTCATACTCAAAAGAACTCCACCCCTGATCCCGAAATGGGAAATCTTTCTCCCAATCAGGTGTCAATGCTTATCTACACAAAGTGGGAAGATAGTAAATGCCCTATTAAGTTTAACGAAAATCTCCCCTTTGAATTAGTAAAACACTCCACATTATTTACTAATGCCAGGCTGTTGCTGAAAAAACTTTTAGAATTAAAAAATAAAAATACTGCTACTGACAAGGGAAATCTCAACAGGTTAGTTGTCAAGCAGTTATTTGATGAGATGATGCTTGATGAGAGGTATAGAGAAAGCACTATCAGGTATAATAAAGTTCTAAATGAAGTCGATGTTTTTCCTCTCCACATAGTAAGAGTCGTATGTGATTGTGCAGGCCTCATCAAGAAACGATCAAAACGGTTCATAGTGCCGAAAAAATACCAAGGCTTGATTAGTGATGATAAAGCAGGGATGTTGTATTATATGCTGTTTAATGCTTATTTCACAAAGTTTAATATGGGATATGTTGGCAGATTCCCTGCAATTGACAGCATACAAACAACAGTCAGTTATTCTTTTTATCGGATTAGTAAATTATGCAATAAATATTGTAAGTTAAAATATTTGCTTCATAATATATTTCTCCCCAAAGTTTGTGAGGATATTCGTGAGTGCAAATTTGCCCCACCAGAAGGAGAGTGGCTAGTGGAGTCGAGAATAATTGCACCGTTGGAAAAGTTTGGTCTTCTTGAATGTGAATTAAAAAAAGAAAAATATTATAGTAGAACAAGTGAAGCAATAAAAACTGAATTGTTTGATAAGTTTATGAAATTTGAGTTGTAGAGTTTTACTTACGCCTTCTTTTTCTCGTCTTCAGATTTCTGTTACGAACTCTTTTGGCAGGTTTAGTCGTCGTGATTTTAGGTGAATCTCCGTGTGGCAGGCTTTTGACTACATCAGGTAAGCCTTTCAAAAATATAGCATCACTTTGGTGATGATGATAGGCTTGGAATATATATTCGTTCCAATAGTGAATACCTAAGCCATACTTCATAAAATTGTGGTATGAGTCTATGCTTTTATCTACTCCAACCATTGATCTTTTTATGAAATCTAACCAGTCTTCTTTGGTTTCACCGATTAACACATAGGGGGTAGTAAATACCATGCTGTAATCACACAGGTTATGGAGGGGAGGTAATAATCTCACCATCCAACATTGCCCCTTCTCCCCTTGATAGCCAGCAGGAACATAACATAAATATTTCTCTTGAGTGATAATGTCCTGAAGCAAAACCCTTCCCCGATGAATACCAAGATGCTCATAGATGCCCATACGAGAATTCTGCATAATTTCCAAAATATCAGACATATCTTGGGAAAATCCTATCTGGCTGGTTACATCCAAAAAACAGGTTCCTATAGTCTCTTTCTCAGGACCAAACTGCAAATCAAAGAATGCCCAACAAGTAAAATAGCTTGTTGTTAGAGGGCTCATAGGTGGACCACTTGGCATATATTCATCTTCGGCAGGTTCAGCAATATCATAATAAGCTGTTAATTCAGGTAATACTGACACACTTTCGGCAAACATTGAGGTGAGATTCTGAATTGCTACATATGCCGCATGGATAGGGTCAAAACCTTCATCTATAAGTTCTTTGATATCTCTTACACTGTTGGGATCAACCCCTACTCCCTGACATTTTTTGGCATTAACTTGTAACAATGCCTTCTTGTCAAACTTCTTTACCTGTGTAGCTAATGTTTCTCCAATTAAACCCATATTCAAAATGCTCCTTTTTCAAAGTATTTTAACTTCATTCTTCTTTCTGCTCATATGCCTCACAACGAAATTCTTCTTCTCCCTGCTGATCTGCCCTTGTCAGATTACAAAGTATTTCCTCTTCTCCTGACTGTCCATCTTTCTTACAGGTAATACATAAACTGGGATTAGGGATTAGGTCAGAATTTATTTCTGTCCCATCATCATTAAAATATTTTGGTTTATTATTTTCCATTTCAGCCTATGCACTCATCCTCATCCTATGTTTCCTCAACTCCTTACTCAACTGTTTTGCCCTACCACCTACATACCTTTCCAACTCATTCCAAAATTCTTTACTATGGTTCTTATGCCTTATATGGCATAGTTCATGTAGTAGTATATAATCTTGTAGTTCCCTGGGCAAGATGGCAATATTTATATTGAGATTTATATTATTCTTGTCTGAACAACTACCCCATTTTGTCTTTTGACAACGGAATACTGCCCTATTGTAGGGGAAATTATATTTATCTGAAAAATAGTCTAATCGGGAGAAAAGATTTTCCTGGGCTTTTATAAGTTCCTCAGAAGATAAGTCAGGAGTAGGTTGTAGATTTTCCTGCTGTTCTATTTTCTGTAGGTGTTTTTTGATCCAGGATTGTTTGGATTGTAGGAATTTCTTTGCTTCACTTATATTGCCATTTTTTGGCATAGTTACTGTGATAGTTTTGTCGGGATGGATAGTGATGCGTAGGCGACTGGCACGAGCGGAGCGAGTGTAGGAGATGGGAGGTAAGGGGATAGTTTGGGTAGTGGGCATAGGGGGATTCTCCGTTAGCTGCCAATCGTCGGATTAACTGCCAGAAGGCACTTCGTTCCGAATGAATTCCAACCTTTCACATTTGTTGTCTATAAAAAAACATAGCAGGATGACCATTGGATTTTCCGATGGAAAGTTTATTTCCCAAGGCTATTCTCAGTGAATCTTCAATGAAAGATTGAATCTTTTTTCTTGGAATATAGTCATTTTTGGAGCTACGGTAAAGTGATATTTTTTGCAAAGGTTCTATGACTTCCCAAATCTTTAGAGTTTGTAAAACATGTGCAACAGACCGTTTCACTCTCTGTGTATCTCCCCATTTTTCAACTATTCTGCGGGCAATTTGGTCTGACGAAAAACTATCTTGCAATTTAAGTAACCGCCCAATTTGTGTCATCACATCAAAGAAAAAGGGATAATTGGTAATTGCAAGACATATATGTAAAGCCACCTTTTCGTCATTGCTAGCTGATTTGTACAAATCAATGGCTTTATCTCGAAGTGGGATTATATCCTTTGAAACATTTAGCCACAAGTGCGTCAAAACTGTAATTGTTTTACTTAGAGCACCACCTTTTGATGACCCTAATCCATAAACAGACAACTTTTGTGCGAGTTTTTCACGTATCTTTGATTCAGGCAAACCCTTTGAAACAAGTTCTGCTGTATAGTCGATCCATTCTAGCTCAATCTTTCTGTCATAACCTATTATTTTTTTCTTCTTCAACTTTGTCTCTCAATTATAATAAATGGAACAATAGTTTCTTCCAAACTAATCCCGCCGTGTCCGACAATGCTTTGGCATGACTTCACAAATGCTTTGTTGTCTTTAGCAACAAGCGGATGAATTGCCTCTGGCAATCCGAATGCCGGCCATATAATTGTTTCTTTAAACTCTGAGTGTGTTCTTTCACATAATTCGGCATCAGAATATATCCTGACCCTTTGGCCCCTGATGTCTGCAACTGCACCTTCAGCAGGAGTACCCATACCAATTCCCTCTGAATTGCCATGATCTGAGGTGATAATAACATAAAACCCCTGGTTAATTAAGTGCTCAATGAGATTTTTGAGCATTCCATGCCTTGCCCATAGCTTAACTTGGTCATGCATACCCAATTCACCGAGTTGCATGCCATGCATAATTTTGTCAACCGTATTGATTATGAGTCCCACACATTTAGTTTTTGGGTTAATAGCAAGTTCATCAACAACGTTTTCGACATCTTTTCCGATGCCGTTTTGGTAAACTACTTCTCTTTCATCTATGCCTTGATTTTTCCAAAAAGCATACCATAGTTTTTCTTCCCGCTGTGTAATAAAAACACTATCAGAAAAGAATAAGGGGGCTTTCCCTGAAAAAATAGATTGCCTGGAAATCGATGTGATCGTTGGTATCCATGCAAATAAGGCTGATTCGGTGATTTTGCAATTTCGCAGTTGGGCATTGATCTCAGAATCTATTGTTATCCACTGGCTTAATGATAAGCCATCGATAACAATAAGTGCCTGCTTGGATACTTTCTGAGCTACCATCCATCTTGGAATATGATGAACCATAACTGGCTTTGATGCAGGCAAATTACATAGTCTGCCGTATTTATTCAATAGCCACTTTTCAAATATTTCATTGGCATGCTTCCTGAACAGTCTGAAATTACTACTTTTTGTTTCATTATGATAATATGCGGAAGTTAATTTTGAATATTTGATGCAAAACGACACCCATTCATGATAACTTGATTCTAAGCCAGGCAAAGCATTCTTTGTAATTTCCAACAGTGATTCGAACTTATTGTCCTCACTTTCTTTGCCATAAGAAATTCCCACTCTTGCCCATGAAGACCTAAGAGAATCAGTTAATTTGGTCTCCACTTGTTTAAGAAATCCTTCCGCAAACAGATTGTCAATGTATACTCTAATATCATCGTAATCAAAGGGAACAATGCAGTTAAGAGAATTATCTGTCATTGAATCCAAGTAGACTTTCCAGTTTTCCTGAAGAAAAGCCCAAAACGCATTTCTGTCTGACACAATTTCATCTAAGGGCCAGTTGTCAAAAGTCTCTTTTCTTTTCAAAGAGACGATAATCTTCTTGTCAAGCATCTCAGGTACATTTATGTTCTTATAATGTCTTTTCAACAAAACAACTATTAAATCTTCAGTCCTATTAATAAGTTCCGCAGCGATTTCAAACACATGCCTTAAAATAAAATCTTTGGTAGAATTCTCTCCCAGTTTTTCAGATAAGTGCTCTTGGCATGCCTCATAAAGACGATTGTAATATTGATTATCAAGGATGGAGACTACATGCCAATTTAGATTTGGATAAATTTTGTTGAGGGATACTTCTAAAACTCTTGCTTTTGTTAAAATATCGAAAGGAATTTGAGATAAATCTAATGTCGTTATTAGCAACTCTGGACTATTACCGCTCAGATTAGGGCGATATTTAGTTTCAAATAAGTATCTGAAGTCGATTGGATTATCAAATGATTCAATAACAAAGCCCATATCGTTCAATTTGGCTGTAAGGTTTTCTTCTGCCAACAAATGATCTGTGTCAACAACAATAGTAATTGGCTTAATACCTATTACGAACTCAGAAAGTATTTCCTCGTACCAATGACGCATTAGCGTTTATCCTCAATATATAAGGCAAGTAACAACTTTAACTCTGGGAAGACTAAAGATTGTTTTTCAATATCACACTTCCACTTCTTATAGCTTTCTTCAAGTTTATTTAATCGGTAATTCTTAACTTCCGGCAAACCAATATTGCTGATAACACGACGCCTCGCTGAAAAAGAGTATTCTCCTTTTATTTTTTGTTTTTCAACCATTTGATTGTTGGTATTGACTAAATCCTCAAATAAGGATTTAGCCATATCTTGAGCTTTTTCTTCAATCCTATCTATCGAAAAATCGGCTCTATCTCCCATTTCGAAATTATTATCGATCAAAAGAATATCCCATATTTTCATTGCTGTTGGCTGAAGAACTCTGCCATCTGAATGAATAAAGCAAGGTATAATTCGTTTGTCTTTTATTGCATTTCTTCCAATTCCAATTTGCCATAGAGCCCAAAGACCTTCAATACCTTGCGATATATTGCCAAGCCTTAGTGATGGGACATGAGTTCTATTCGCCCAATCTGAAAATTTCTGTACTAATTTTCTAACTCTTGAATCTTCTAGGGTTAAATGTGTAGATCCAGGTACTTTTTCTGAGGCTTCTGAGTTAAAAACAACATCTTCAATGGTATATCCATCAGGCCAGGAAATGTCATATATACCTTTTTTTCTCTCAACCTTCCCGCCATTTGAATTCAAGTAGTTGATAGTCATCTGTTCAACCCAATGTGGCAATGGATGATTCATAATTTTTTTAGATTGTTCAACATTGAGTTTGCCTGTTGAATCAAATAAAGACTGGCTGCTCTTTTCTACCTCAACTTGAATTCGAATATCATTTACTAATTTTGAAACATTTTTATCTAATTGGTCAGGATTGACAATTGAATTTATAAATACATCGTCAAACATTTTGCCCGCTTGCAAAGAATCCAAGACATCAGAGGTTTTATCAACTCCAAATTCATCGTAGATTACCTTTAGTTTTTGCTCAAGAACTTCTCTGACTCGATATTCAACAGTATCCTCAAAAACAAAATTAATGGCACAAACATCTTTTTTCTGTCCAATTCTGTCAACACGACCTATTCTCTGCTCTATTTTCATTGGGTTCCATGGAATATCGTAGTTGATAACTACATGGCAGAATTGAAGATTAAGACCCTCACCACCAGCTTCCGTAGAGATCATAATTTGACGGTTTTTCGCAAAATTCTTTTGAGCCTTTTGCCGATCATCGATACCCATTGACCCATTAAGGCATACTACAGACATTCCACGAGATTCAAGAAATTCTGTCAACATATCTTGAGTAGGAAGAAACGATGTAAATATAAGCACCTTGAGATCTGGGTCTGATTCCCTTTGTTGAAGTTTATAGATCCATTCAAGTAACACTTCTGCCTTGGCATCTGTCTCGACTTGTTCGCATTCATGGGCAGCCTTAAGAAGAATACCAACCTCTTGGCGTTCATTTTTCAAAGCTTGTGTTCTCATTTCCGCCAGAGCATTAATAATGTCCTGGTCATCCATATGCGCAAAATCATCATTCTCCATTTCTGGAAACAAATAACTGTTAGATGACTGTGCTTGTAATACATCAAGTCTTTTCTCAAGAGTAGTTCTTATAGCTCTTGTGCTGGAAGCTATCAGTCGTTGCATTAAGATCATTAAAAAACCGACATAGCTTTTCTTTTCCAATATGGCTTGGTTATATCCCTGCCTGACATATTCTGTTACTGCACCATAAAGTAACTTTTGCTTTGAATGTTGCGGTTTCCATTCAATTGGAACAAGCTGAGTATTCCTGGGATTAAACAACTTTTCGCCATTGTGATCAATAGCGTTGCGTTTTTCAGTTCGCACCACATAAGGCTGTACTCTTTCCTTTGTGACACTCTGTTGATCTGGAAAGTCATCATGTTCCAGGATATTCATTAATCTATAGAAACCATCCGTCTTGCCCTGATGTGGTGTTGCAGACAATAACAGCATATATGGAGCAGCATCTGATAATGCTTTGCCAAGTTTGTATCTTGCAACACTATCACTGCTTCCACCAAGCCTGTGAGCCTCATCAACAATAATTATGTCCCAGCCAGCTGTTACCATATCCTCGAAACGCTGTTTGTTATACGCTGCAACCCGTTCATAGCTCCAGCCGAGTCTTCGATCCATTGGCTTTACCGCATCCATAGAACAGATTACTTGATCATGAACTGTCCAAAGGTTATCTGTCTTGAACAAATTCTCTGCTACACTAAATACTCCAGGGTCAATCTTGATGAATTCCTCTGAAAAATGCACCTGCATTTCAGAAACCCATTGATTAGTAAGCCCACTCGGTGTAAGAACTAAAACCCGCTTAACCATACCACGTAGTTTAAGCTCTTTTATGATCAATCCCGCTTCTATCGTCTTGCCAAGCCCCACCTCATCTGCCAGCAAATACCGTACTTGATCCCCGCTAATTGCCTTCGAAAGTACATTAATTTGGTGTGGCAAAGGAATTACGGCAGATTCAATTGGGGCAAGTAAGATATTCTCTCTGCTTATAGCATCTGCTATTTTTGCAGCAGTAGCTATATACTTAATCTGCTCAATACTAACAGCAGAATGTTCCTCTAATGGCTTTAGATGATCTTCTGTCAATGTGGCGACAATGTCTTCATCTGGTAGCCATACTTTATATACAACCTGTCCCCACAAGCGTTGCTTGTCAATTACCCGGCAGGGTTTGTTGTGAATGGTACTATAGAAGAATTCCATATGAATACACTATATCCAAGATCTTTCGAGGACAAAACCTCTATTATTATCCAAAATCTGCAATGCTGCTTTATTAACATCAACTATATTTGCAAAATCTCTATCATTGCCCCTAACACCATTACGATGTAATTCACGAATCAATCTTTCTGCAGCATCAAGCATTGCATTTTGACGATTAATAGTTTCCCTATAAGAATCCAATCGGGAAACTAAAGTCTGATTTCTCAAACATAATAAATAATGCCTAAAAGACGATTGTTCGTTATAATCAGTAGTGGATGGCTGAGTACCAGAAAAAAGCATCGCTGCATAAGTGTTCAAATGATTCTCTGGTTGTAATGAGCTAAGAATCTGTGTATTGTAAGCCATATCCAAAAATGGTATTTTATATTCTGATAATGATTGATAACAATAATACCACTTGGTTCTGCGACTTGTAGAATCATCTTCTGATTCTGTAAATTTATTTCTGTTGAAAGCTCTTACATTTAGCCATATCCCAGAAGCAATGGCATCCACATTCGCTGCGGCAAGACACAACATTTGGTGACTACAGTATCCAACAAGAACTTCTCTGTTTTGCAATTTAAGACCGCTGCAAAGCATCAAAAGATTTGCAAGCCAAACAGGATCCTCAACTAAGTAATTGTCATGCTCTGGAACTATGTAGTATCCTGATACATTCCACTTTTCAGCACTATTAATTATGCTTTCAATTTGCTCTTCATTTTTCAAAGAATCTGACGACAAGCAAATAGTTGCTAACGTAGGTTTATCATTCAATATATTATCTGAAGAGTTGATGATGTTCTGTTGAATGTGCAACCAATCGTCATCAACGGTTTCACATATTACTGATGGCAAAATATATTTACTCGTTTTAGACTTGGTATTTAAGCTTTTTAGCTCCTGTAAAATTTTATCAAGGGCAGGTCCTCCGCTGAGAATACCTGTAGTATATTCGTCTGGCCAGTAGTCATGTTGTATTAGTCTGTGGTGGTTAGCTCTAGGATTATATAGTTGGGGATCCAAAAGCGTTACCCCGTTGCGATCAATAATATCAGATCCTATTTTCTCAAGTTGGTCTTCTTCTAAATCCCTTGGGCTAAGGATGACAGCCCCACTACCCCATGATTGGATTAAGTGGCGACAATGTTCCATCATCCCATATCCATATTGCAAATAAAAATCCATATTATCAACTCCTATAATTCGATAGTTCTATATATTTCATTAAACCAGCTAAGTGCCTGCCTGGCATTCTGGGGTCTGCGAGAAGGATACTTAGCCATTAAAATACAAATGAAATCAGATAACTGTTGAGATTTAATAACACTTGGATCAAGTTTAGGAATTTGAACTTGTTCTATGCGGCGTATAACATCTAAAGGGCTTTGTGCTGTAGAAATATATGGATTTATTCCGGTTACAATCTCATAGAATACAACACCGATTGAAAACAAATCTGCTCGTGAATTAATCTCAGATTTAACGTTACGATATTGTTCGGGGGCAGCATATCCAAGCGTATGGGGCCCAAAATGTTCCTGGGTGGCTGTTATTGATGTCATATCAAGATGTCTTGCAATGCCAAAATCTAATAACCATAGATTGTCATTTTTGTCCATTATTATATTTTCAGGCTTAATATCTCTATGAACTAAATGATGATCTTCAAGCTCAACAACAATTGATAATAATTGCCTAAGTATTGAAACAGCATCAGTCACATTAAAGACGCCAAACTTTTGCAAGAAGTATCTTAGATTTTCTCCAGATATAAATTGCTCAATTATAAAAAGAAATTCACGGCTATTGATATCCTTATAAATAAATTCATAGATGTGAGGGACATTTGAGAAGTTGTTGGCGATTACTATATCTATTTCTCTTCTAATTCGTTGATCTTTATTGGGATTACCTATAACTTTGATTACTACATCACCATGAGTATCATGCATACATTTAAATACCGATTTCTGGCCACCCGTTGCGATATGTGAGACATCGCTAACACCCTGAATATTCTCTGAAACTATTCCTACATCCACTTGCATGATTTTCCCCAATTAATACGAGTATAGTTTTCTTCCAATCCATTCATTAAATAGCCAAGAGGCATAACACGATGGCAAGTCATGATTTTGGGCTTGATTTATACGCTTAGTATTACCTTTGCTATAACTATAGATACCTATACCTATTTTAATGGCTTTGTTGATAATTCTTTGTCTTGGTTGTTTTACAGGGGATACAATAAAGGATTCGGATGCAAACCATTTATTCATTTCTGCCTGCCCAAAAGCTGATTGCCAGTTACTCATCTTTGCTTCATGTGCGACAATTTTTTTGATTGCATAGCGTTTTTTCAATACTATAAGGAGTCCATTGTTTTGCATACCTTCTAATCATTTTACAATCGAGCAATCTTTCTATAGAAGATAGGAGCTTTTTGTCAGACATGCCCAACACAGTTTCAATAGTGCCAGAAGTAGCTCCCTTGACACAATGTAGGTAATGCAATACTTTTATATCTGTAACATTTAATGTTTTTCTGCCTTCACACCAATATTCAAAAATCTTGGGATTGTAGTAAACAAAAACCAAGTCTGGGTAACCCGTGTCCATTAATGGCTCCCAAAAGACAGCAACATGTTTTTTATTTTCAGACAAAATACTTTTTGCAAAATCTTTAATAAGTCGCCGTTCAGGTCCTTTGACACTTCTACGTGCCAAGTAGCCCATATTAGGTATACTTTTTTTGAAAATAATTGTATCTGCCATTATATTTACACTCCTGTCCTGGTGATTGCCTGGTCGTACCACATTAATAGTTTCTGGTCTTCCTGTAGAGTTGCCTCTGGGATTTTTTCTGCTATGTCGATGATCGTCTGGTAATCCCTGTCCTGGTAGGCTTTCTTAAAGCCTGCACGGACTACCTCTAAGCGGAAGACTTTCAGCCTTTTCTGTTTTATCTGGCGATATTCTTCAAACTCTTTCAGTAATGCTTTTTCTCGTTTCTTCTCAAGGTCAGCTTCCTTATTCGGATCCGGCACATACCAGCGATCTTTAGCCTTGCTCTTCAATGCTAGATCATCTTTTTGCTTGTTTCGCAGATCATGGAAGTTTGTCGATAGATAGCTGTGTATCTGACTGGGGATATCACTGTTATCGTCATAGCGTATAAAATTATCTTCCAGCATTTTTGACAGTTCCAACAACTGTTCATTCTTGTTCCAGCCGCTGATCTGCTGCATAAATTGTGGTTGTATTTCCTGATAGGTTTGTGGTTTTTTCATAAGTTGCTGACGAAGCCACTGTATTGCACTTGCCTCATCATCAACAAACAGTTTTGCTTCGACGAACTCTTTTACCAGCATACGCTTCCGGTCATACTCTGCTGCCTGATTCGGTAGGAAATACATGCCATCCCGCTCTGCAAAACGTTCACGCAAACCAGCCTGAAACTCTGCACTTGAGATCGGTACGGGTATTCCATGTCGGACATAATAGGCAATTAGCTGATCATATAGAATTCTTGGGTCACGCTCCGGAATAAAATCAGCTTGACCAGCTTTACCTTTGAATGCTGTCAAGTATCGCATATGCGTCCTCACAAAATCCCATACACCTTCCTCTGTTTCTGCATCTTTTCCAAATCGTTCTTCCAAGCCTCCATTGGGCTTATAAACAGATATCGCCAAATCTTGCTTGACTGCTGTTGGTGTTGTGACAGACTTGAATCCTCCTTGTTTCTTGTCTAATGCAGAAACATTTGCAACCACAAATCCAACTTCTTTTAAGGAAGTCTGAATGCTATTCCATATACTGGCTTGGGTATTTGAAAACTCTATCGTCATCCAATGCCCAGGCTTTAAAACTCTGAATGCATCCCTGAAACATTCCATCATAAGAGTTCTATAACGATTCACGTCCTTATTATGATATTTGCTTTCTATTGCTTCAGGAATGTTATTGGTGAATATCTTCAACCAAGCCTCCCAAAGAAAACTACCTTCGGAATACATGATATTTGCCCCAAAAGGAGGATCAATAAATATGTAATCTAAGGAATTATCTGGAAGAGACAGGCAATTGCTTGATTGCAATGACACAGCAAATCCATCGGATGACTCTTTAACAATTTGTCTTAAAGATTTTGATAAGGATTTGATTTTTCTATTTAATACATCAAAAACATTCTTTTCTTGTACAAGAGATGCTATGTATAAAACCCCAGGCATTCCACCTCCACCCCCTGTAAATGACTGTTTATGATTTACATAATTAAGGATGCCTGTGATTGCCCACTTTAAAGTGCTGCTGCCTTTGCACTTATCCCATAACTTTGTAAGCAAAATAGAATTTCTGGTTGTATAAAAATGATGAGCATGTGTGACACCAAAATGATAACCTGCCCGCCATATGGCTCCCCAATTTTCCCCACCTTTATGCATCATAGGGAATGTTGTAATATTTATCGAATCAAGTAAACCTTCAATTTTTGCTATTGTTTCCAAATCATCTGTAGTAGGAGTTTTTTTATACCTTTTTTTACCAACTGTATAATTAATCAAAGCGGGTACTTGCTTGTTTCGTTTATGTGACTTCTTTAATATATTATCGTAGTAAGTGTAACTTGCATGTTCTAATTTCTTTTTAGTTAAATCATTTTTTTTACATTCCGGACAGCTAAACTCGTCCCTTACTTTGCTTTCTTCTTCATTAAATGCAACATCAAAATATACTAACTCCTCGTTACATTCCGGACAAATGAATACATCAGACCAAACGGTATAGTTAATTTTGCCAGTTTTATTATTTTCGTGTTTAGTTTCATACATCCAGCCGAATTCCTCTTCAACTTCTTTGAGAATTCGTTTTGCTTCTCTTTCAAAACCATAAACATTTACAGGTGTGTTATAGTGATACGCAATAAAAGTTGCTACTGATGACAGATCGTTAAGTATAGCCTTGCGGACACCAAGTTTGGAAAATGGTTTCCCTTCTTCATCAAGAATTGTTCCATTACGTTTGACCTCATAGCCAAGCGATTCGACAGTAGCTTTATCCCCACACATCTGTGTAGCAATGCCAGTCATACCTGTTCCGCAAAAGCCATCAAAGACAAGATCATCAGGTTCTGTATAATGCAAGATATAACGCATAATAGCTTTGTACGGTACTTTTGTATGATAAGAATGGGCATTATAGATCGGATCGTTTTTACCTTCCTTAACATCAGCAGCAAACGGCTCACGCTTATAGCCATCGCTTGGATCATAAGGCCTGCCATACTGTTTCACAAAATCACTCAGAAATGGATTGGGACAAGCAGTATAATACGGCGGATCAGATAAATTTATAATGTCATCAATCTCTCCATGCGGAAAACCAATCTCATCCTTCCACCGCTGGAGGACATCCTTGTTTGAATCATCAGTGAATCGCATCTTTTCAGCTAACTTTCGTAGTCTAACATCTTCGCCCATCGGCCAATTCTCAACGGATTTCAAAACCCCAAAAGCCTGCTCTGTGTTATCGTAAGGAACAGCGAGCTTTTCATGCAATTCTTCCAAACCTTCACTCAGTTTGTTGGTAAAGAATTCCCTTCGAGCATCATCATTTTTAAATGTATGGTCTAGGCACTTAACCTTCTTCTGCTTTTGTTCTTTGAGCTCCTGCTCATAAGACTTATCCAACAGATCAAGCTGACCTGACCCGTCAATAAAAAGTTTACCTGTATGTTTATCCTTCCGCTTTGCCATTATTTATCCTTATCTTTGCTAAGTCTGCGAGCTTTAAGTTCTACTCCAGCCTGGGCCAGAAAATAAGATTGCTTGGGGTGGTTTGGCTGATTCGGATATTTCATTGCCATAATACCACCAGCAATCATTGGCTCTAAATAATTATTTCTGAAGAATGTCCTATGAGACATTTCTACGTGCTCCATTAAGTCTTTCATGGATCTTGGTACATCGCAGAACATCAATATTTTTTCCTGAGTTTCATTTAATTCCGATAATTGCCGAGGTTGGTCAGTGACCAACTTCTCCACTTTTTTAGTAACTTGGTCAGTGACCAAGCTATCTTTTGCCGATTTGGCATCGACAAATCGTTCCATAAGATGTTTAGATATAAGGAAATACGGGTTTTTGTCGTCGTGGACCAATTCAATCAATGCCTGAGTGACCAACCTACCCAATATGCTCCTTGTATCAGAAGTGCTCTGCCTGGTAATAGATTTGGCCTCAGAAATTGAAAAGCCGATTTTGCCTTTACGGCAGGCATAAGCGAATAATTTGGCATCAACATCCTCAAGATGCACACCCAGGCTGGCATTGAACAGGATTTGCTCTTCAGATAGTAATAGTTCTTTGGGAAGAGCAATCTCAAAAGTCTTCTGGCCCTTATCATTAGTGATCTCAGGCGGAACATTGCCAAGGCTTTGCCAACTTCCAAAGATGGTTCGAACTCCAGTCCCCGCCCTCTCGCTAAACCCAATCCGCCTGAAAGCATCTACAATTTTGGGATTTCTTACTTCCTTCTCTCCGGGTTCAAGTAACTGGTCTGTGGTGGCAAACGCATCTCCGGGATTCCAAAAAATAGTTCTGTTTTTATAAAACTTTACAGAGGCTTTGTGCCCATGACAGGAAAAGTCCTGATGCATAAGCAGATTAATACAGGCCTCTCGAAAAGCGATATAATCCTGTGGTGTATCTTCTCTTCGTAAATTTTGATAATCAATTCGGAAGGGTTTTTCGGCATGTTGCATATATTTATCGAGAACACTTTGCCATGTTTTAACTAAGTTCACCTCCATTACCAGTCGATCAGCCCACCTTTGTTCATCAAGAGCATCTTCAAATCGGCTATTAATCCATTGGCAGTCAATAATTGGTCGAGGTAGTACTTGCCTTACAGCCGCATCGTTACCAAAAACTAAAATTGATGCTATGGTTGGAACCAAATTGGCATCCTGCTCTATCACCAGGCCCCAATGATGTAAAAATTCTATATCGCTTAGAGATTTTGTTTCTGAAGTGCGATGATTAATAATTTCCCTATACCAGTTTAATGACTCAGCATCAAAACAATGCTCTGGATTTAGGCTAACGCTCTGGCAGTCATATCTTTCCGTAGAAGCATCCGCAATAATCCTTTTGAGTTCATCCTCAGAGCATCTGACATCACATCCACCTTTGCGAAGGTAGGTCTGCCGAATATCTCCGTTGAGATAAACTGGTTTCTCTGCCCTAGGGGCTTCTGGAACATGAAATACCAATAGAGGATTGCCTTCATGAGTGATGAGGTGCTCATCAACAGTGAGGACACGATTTAGTTTTTGTTGAGACCTCAAAACTGTTATAAAATCATTTTGTACTTTGTCTACTTCAATGACCCCGATGATTTCAAATCCTCCACCTTCCTGCCTAACACCGAACACTAAGTAGCCGCCAGCAGTATTCGCAAAGGCAGATACTGTTTCATAAGCATTTCGTGGAACATCAGCTTGGGCCGATTTAAATTCTATATCGTTCCATTCATAACCCTTAAGGCGTTCTATTAACTCTTCCAGATTCATTCTTTACTCCAAAACTATCCTTATTTTATTTGGATCCTTGCCTTTTGAGACACTTGCCAGGTATTCATCGAATCTTATTTTAAGCTCAGAGAGCGTAGCTGGCGAACCACTGGTAAAGAGATTTTGTTTTAATTCCTCGATGCTGACTTGTATTTTTTGAAGCCCGGAAAGCACCTCACTAACTGCCTGGATAAAGTCTTTGGAAAGGTCATCGGGCAATTGCTTATCTTTCAAGAAACCTTTTATGATCTTCTGCTGTTTGTCCTTGAGTAATTTGATATTGTCCTGAGTAGTAGGGTCTTCGAGGTTAGTAACCAACGTTTTTGTCCAGGCATCAAACATGTCATCAAGTTTATTCGCAAGACCATCCAGCAAGGCTTTGGCTGAAGCACCCGTAAATTCGTGTACCGGCCTAAACGAACAATGCGGACAAACAGGAGAATTCTCAAGTTCTTGTGGTGTTAATTGCCAGCAGGATTTTATATTAGCTAATTTATTCTGCAAATCGGTTAGTTGAGAAGCAGGCATCAGGTCAATGGTAGCCAGACGTTGTAGTTTAGAGAGAATGTCATCACGGAGCAGTTTTCCTTTCCGCTTATCATCGTTAGCACCAAGGCGAGATGTGGTATGCTGCTTCATATACAGATTAATATAGCTTTTCTTAATCTTTGCCAAATCCTTGCTCATTTGCTGCTTGAATGATGCAGATGAGCGATTCTTTTCATCCTGTAAGGTTGCGAGCATATCCTTACGGGCGACCCTGACACGATCAACCCAATCTTCTTTTTCAGAAAGGCATGCTTCCGCATTGGACAGATAATTTGCTGTAACCGAAATATCTTCTGTTAATTTATATAGTGTATTTATCTGCTCTAAAATATCCAGGCCTTCTTTGTGTTTGTGAATATCATCTACACTGTGGCGGAAATTTTTTAGTTTGCCAGCAGTATTAAACGACTGGAGTGATTCAAGGAAGTCTTTGGTCTTATTGAGTTTTTCCTGATACTTTTTGCAATCAGCATCTTCTAAAAGCGGCTGACCCCAGAATTGAAGCCTACCTGCAACAATCTGACCTGCGTTGACGATGCCGTTTATATTCTGAGTGATCTTTTCTTGCAGGAGTGATATTGGCTCATTACTGCCCTGTGCAATTAGCTTTGCCTGACCTGGATTTATTCCGAGCAATTCAAGAAGCTCGGAAATAGCCGATAAATTATAATCCTTCGGTTTTTCAACATGCTTAAATTCCACCAGATCATCTACATCGCAAGAAGCAAGCTCCTGAAGATCTGTTGCATCAAACTTTTTGCCTGGTATGGCAAGTACAATATCCCCTGAATAGACCATGCAAGCAAGCGTCACAACCGCCCACTCCGGCTCAAGCCTTAATGTCCCCGGAGCCATATACTCAACTCCGTGATCATCAGAGACAATCTCCGAGCGATTAGTTACCTGCCCATGCCCCTTGGATTCAAGAATCTTGGTTATAAATTTAGCATATCTTGACTTCTTGGGGGAGATTCTGTCTCCATCGAGCATCTCAAGAGCGTCAAGCACAGCAACTGCTTGTTTTGTTCGAGCTCCGCCAGAGATAGCTTTAAGAGCATCCTGAGCAGCCTGCTTAATGTTTGAATTGGTTATCAAAACCGAGAAATATGGATAATCAGGAGCATCATCCTGGAACTGCGTAGCCATGCATACTGAACCAACAGTATTGATAATATCCCTGATGTTAAGGTAACCACCCGATGTTATAGAAACCTTGCCTTTTACCCGATTGAGCAGTGTTCCTTTTTTACCTTGGTGGGTTACTTCAAATGCAGATGCGATATTCTCCTGCAGCCATTTTACGATGTTACGCAGGAAACCCGTTGCCTTGTTTTCGTAAGTTGTCTTGGACTGGCCAGATGACGTAGCAGCAAGATCAACCGCAGCAGCATAATACCGAAGATTTGAAACAAACTGATTGTCATTATTCTTCAGACAGAAAAATACTTCGTCCCCTCTTTTTTCGTCAGAATATTTCGGCACATCGAATGGTTGAATGAAATAAAGGTAGAAATCACGCTGTGGAACAGCAGTTGATCTTTCATTAGGAGCACCAAAAAACAAATAACCAATCCGTGATGCTTTTCTCTCAATCCATTCAAGTTCGTGCTGCCATATTTTATACCCTGTAACATAAGTTTGATCTGTGCACTCTAAGACTCGTTTGAGAGCATCATAATAGTACCGGTCAAGTTCTGAATCTTCGAGAGTTTCGGCTCTCTTTTCAATATATGCATCGAAGTCATCGGTTTTTTTAAGATCAATATAATATTGGCGATTTTCTTTGTTATGGGAAATAAACTGCCCATCTACAGTTTTATGTATCTCTCTGAGAGTTGTTTCGACCATACTTAACAGGTCGTCTGCGGGATCTCCCCCAAGATCTTCAATACCCGGTTGATACAGGCACAATCCATCCCGGAGTTCTTCTGGCGTAATACCAATTGTGCTGTTAATATCACCAGTAGTAAGTCTTTGAATGGAAAGAGCATGAATAAGCCTTAACGCCATATTCTTATATGCTGGCCTTGTAAACCCCTGGTTAATCTTAGATTCAAGAACATGACTGCAATCAATTACGGATCTAATGTCAGGAACTGATCTAAAGGATGGATTTTCTCGAAGAGTGTTCCAATACGCATCGTAAGCTACAACACCTGGACGATCTTCTGGGAGTTCATTCTCAAGAAGTTTTTTTATCGTTAGTGAAATTGTTCTTAGTACTTCACGTTTTTCAACAGCTCGAACATTTTCGAAAGTATCAATATAATTAGGATGAATAGGAAACAGGCTTACATATTCATCCATGCTTTCATTCATTCTGGCATAGAATTTTGAGTATTTGGAAAGATACTCTCGTATTTTGGTTTGTTGTTCAGCATTCTTGCCAAGCAACCTATTGGAAACTACATATTTGATATCACTTCGCGCTATAAGTATCTGTTCAAACCTATCCTTTACTCTTCTCACACTATCTGCAACAAAGGCAAATCTTGTACTGTCAAAGATTGCTTCCTGCACTCCCGCCATGAACCTGAAACGAAGGTCTTTGCAAACCTCTCCAATTTCTCTAAGATAGTTTAGGTCAAGTATTAGCTTTTGATCTTTCCGACTTCTGAGAAAATCAAGTAGTTCATCGACAACAAGTAAAAGCCCTTGATCGGGGTGCTTTTCATGGAAGGCTGCCATCATTTCTTCAAAAGCAGATTTGTTCTCATGTCTTTGGCTGGCTTCTGGAAACTGATAGTCAACACCAATACCTGAAAGAAACTCTTCGATCTGTCCTGTAAGAATATCTCTTAATGGCATTGTGGTTGAACCAATTTCTGTTCTGATGACTTTGAATTTACCTGCAATCTTATTAAGATACGGCTCCAATGATTTATTCTTTATTTCTTTGGCCAATTCCTTGTGTTCAGCTACAGAGGAAATAACAGACATGAGATGTGACTTACCTGTGCCATAATTCCCTACAACCATTACGCCTTTATTGTCAGCAGGTATATCAAATTGTAACTGAGCAATCACTATGCCCGCCAGTTTTTCAGCCATTTCGTCAGAGATTACATATGTTGATACAAAATGGCGGCATGCTTCAAGAGCATTTGCATCACGTAGCTGAACAATGCTTTCGATTGGATCAAAATCTATCAACTCTTTATATTTCATAATCTGCTCCCGATTAGAAAGAAATTACCTCATAGTCATTGATTTTAAACTTCCCGTATTCCGGATGATGTGGTTCTGCGTAAATAATACTATTGCCTACTTGCTTGCCGCTAAAAGCCACAACCAACGTTTTATTTCGCGAGCAGTTTAGTAGCAAGCGAATAGGATCCACCTTAAGATCAGGATTAAACAACATCTCAATATTATCAACTAAAGCAACATCGGAATGTATATTGCTTACGATCTCCGCTGTTAATTCCGATACCCTAAGTACTTGTTGTTTGACGGAAAGTTCAATTAGTTTTTTTGAAAGTTCGACTCCAATATTTACATATGGAATATTTATTCTTTCAGAAACTTCTTTCAAGCACTGTGTTTTGCCCGAAAAAACAGGCCCAACAAGCATTAATAATTTAGAGAAATTATTGCCTACCTGAGCAATTGAATTTATTACCTTATCCGCCACATGGCTGTTACACCCACCCATTACGATTTCCCCTCCCGAATCCAGTTGTCTATAGATTCTTTGTGGAATCGCCAGTGCCTTCCAACTTTCTGGCAAGGCATCTTTCCTTCCTGTGCAAGTATATAAACAGTGGACTTTGGTATCTTGAGGTATTTAGCAACCTCTTCAATAGTCATAATAGAGTCAGGTTCCTTACTCATAAATCATTCTCCTTGAGAAGGAATTTAAGCTAAATTGTTCCGGTTACTTGCGATTTATTCTAAATTGATACAATCTGTTGTCAAGTTTTTTTTTATTTCCCCAAGATAACCCCCTTTTTTGCAAGAAAATAAGCATAACGGTGAAATTATTTCACCCTTATTTATGACAAATCCACGACCACACAAAATAATTTTTCATTTTTACACGAGACAACTATTGATATTTACATCATAATGGAATTGAGCATATTGAGTTATTATCTATGCTCATATTTTTGTTCTTTTAATAATGAGAGATTTATTTCTCCAGGAAAAATGAAAAATATATTAGGGAAATACGGAAAAGTTCAGGTTCTTGAAAAGGATTATAATGCATTTAAGGGAAGCAGGAATTTGAGTGATAGGGAAATAAAAGTCAGGGAGCATTTATATATGCTGGAGAAAAGGTAGTTCATCCCTAGGAGATTTCACAAGCATTTATTCGTCAATCATTGCAAACTTTTCTATGCAATTCTTGCACCAATCTCACCATAGCCATAGTATCTACTCCACAATACTCCAGCAGACATTCCTTCAGCCTACTTGCCTTCTCAGCATCAAACCTACCCCTTGCCATATAAGCAAACAGAGCAGAAGCATCCAGTCCATTACCAATTTCCATACCTTCATATCCCATATCAGGCACGACAACAGGCAAAACCTTCTTTATAGAATAACTACCGTGAAATTCAGG
>Ga0255365_10068_pt1 | contig 22785 bp, 20 predicted proteins | sample ANMaggSeSYBR01J3_FD_182089 | JGI IMG/M metagenome (GOLD analysis project Ga0255365, IMG submission 182089) | Sediment cell enrichment communities from methane seep in Santa Monica Basin, California, United Staets - ANME aggregate JGI... | ecosystem: Environmental > Aquatic > Marine > Cold seeps >... | reverse complement strand
GCAAGCACCTTGAGCGGTGAATACTGGGAATCGGTTGAAATTCCGATTCTTCGCAAAGATGGAGATAACCGAATAGCACTCTGGAACTCTGCAAACATCTATGCCGAAGATGGCAAAACTATCGTCGCAACCATAGCTCAAGGCCAGGATATCACCAAACGCAGGCAGGCTGAGGAAGAGCTAAAGCATCTCAAAGAGTTTAGCGAGGGCATCGTCCAGAGCATGTCCGAAGGCATCGTTGTGGAAGATGCAAAGGGGTACATTGCCTTTGTCAACACGGCGGCAGCATCGCTGACGGGTTACACGCAAGAGGAACTGCTGGGTCAGCACTGGACGTTTCTTGTCCCGCCCGATCAGCAGCACATTATTCAGGCTGCTGATGAACGGCGGATTCGCGGTGAAGCTGATCGTTACGAACTTGAACTGGTGGGCAAGAACGGCAGGCGCTTTTCAGTTCTGCTGAGCGGCAGGCCCCGTTTTGAGAAAGATTGCTTCACCGGTACACTGGCCGTATTTGTCGATATCACCGAGTTCAGGCGGGCGGAAAAGGCTCTACGACAAGCAGAGATCCGTTATAGTAGCCTGTTTGACGGTATTCCTGTAGGTCTCTATCGAACTAATCCGGAAGGAAAAATACTCGGTATCAACCTGACAGGCGTGCAGATGCTTGGCTACCCTGACAGGCAGACCTTTATGGCAATCAGCTCGAAAGAGCTTTATGTGAGAGATGAAGATCGCAAGCGTTGGCAGACCATGATTGATGCAGACGATGTTGTAGCAGGTTTTGAAGTGCGGTGGCATCGATACGATGGAGCAATCATATGGGTGCGGGATACAGCGAAGATTGTCCGGGATGATAACGGTAGAATACTCTGCTACGAGGGTAGCTTTGAGAACATCACCAAGCGTAAGGAAGCAGAAGAAGAAAAGAAGAAACTTGAAGTGCGGCTCATCCACGCTCAAAAGATGGAGGCCATTGGGACTTTAGCCGGCGGCATAGCTCATAACTTTAATAACCTTCTTACAGGTATCCTGGGAAACGCTTCTTTGATGCTTTTAGATATTGATCACGATAATCCGAATTATAAAAGACTCAATACTATTGAAAAACTGGTTCAGAGCGGATCTAAGCTCACAAGTCAGCTCCTTGGATATGCCAGGGAAGGAAAATATGAGATCATGCCCCTTAGCCTGAACCGGTTGGTAAGAGAGACTTTTGATACCTTTGGCACAACGAGAAAGGAAATTAGGATTCATGACGAGTTTGCAAAAGACCTGTTCGGAATAAAGGCAGACCAGGGGCAGATTGAGCAGGTTCTGTGGAATTTGTATGTCAATGCTGCAGATGCCATGCCGGTTGGAGGAGATCTCTTCGTGAAGACCCTGAATGTCACCCATGAGGATATGACAGGGAAATTATATAAGCCAAGGCCTGGTACTTATATATTATTAACTGTCAGAGATACAGGGGTTGGCATGGAAAGAAAGACCATGGAGCGTATCTTTGAGCCTTTCTTTACAACGAAGGATTTGAGCAAAGGCACCGGTCTTGGATTAGCTTCTGTTTATGGCATTATAAAGGCTCATAGTGGATATATTGATGTGTTTTCTAAAAAGGGAGAGGGAACTACTTTTAAGATTTATATGCCGGCATCTGAAGATAAAGCAATTAATGAGAAGAAAAAAGCAGTTAATTTCTTGAGAGGAACAGGAACGATTCTCTTTGTAGATGATGAGGATATGATTATTGATGTAGGGCAGGAAATACTGAAAACATTGGGCTATAAGGTGTTACTGGCAAGGGGCGGCAAAGAAGCCATAGAAGTTTACAAGAGATATCGAGATAAGATTGACGTGATTATTTTGGATATGATCATGCCTGACATCGGAGGCGGCGAATCTTATGACAGGCTAAAAGAGATAAACCCTGAAGTAAAGGTTCTCCTTTCGAGCGGATACAGCATAGCCGGACAGGCAACAAAGATATTAGACAGAGGTTGCAATGGTTTTATACAAAAGCCGTTTAATATTAATGAGCTGTCAAAAAAGTTAAGAGAGATTTTAAATTGAAATAAAAATTAGCTTAGGAGGCAAGTAAAAACAACTTGTATAGATTGCGCCGTAATTTTGTTTGTTTTCAAAGCGCGCATAACGAGTTATGTGAGCCTTGACGCAACACAGAAAACAAGCAAGATGTACAAGTTGTTTTTACTTGACGTCTTAAGGATGATGAACTCGTAAAAAGTCTTTAAGCGCCGGATGGCTGAGTGAAAAGGCTCATATACAAGGCGTAGTGGTTTTTCAGGAACGAGACTATACACATAGTATGTCGAGTTCCTGAAAAACCGCTACAACGCAGTAGATGAGCCTTTTCACTTAGCCATCAAGGATAATTCACATCTCTTCCAAACGGAATGCCGAGTTTTCTCATTCTGTGCCTCAAGGTGGCAGGATTAATCCCTATCAGTTCAGCTGCACCGCCAGTGCCGCCGACTTTGCCTTTTGTCAGATTAAGGGCATTTCGGATGTGTCGTGAGATTAGCTTATCAAGTAAAACAGGCTGCCTGTCTGAAATCTCCAAATTTTCTGTATTACTCCCGGCTGCGGGTATTATAAGATCATCAAAACGAAGCGGTTTGCCTCTGCTTATAATCAGTGCTCTTTCCACGGCGTTTTCAAGTTCACGAACGTTGCCGGGCCAGTCATAGGAGTTAAGACGTTCAATCGCATTATTTGCCAGAACAGGAATTTTTTTCAGGCCCATTTCTTTATATTTCTTAAGAATAAAATGTTGGACCAGAGCCGGAATGTCCATTTTCCTCTCTCTTAATGGCGGGATATTTATAGGAAAAACTTTAAGCCGGAAATACAGGTCGTTGCGAAAACGTCCATCTTTAATCAGCTTTTCCAGATTTCGATGTGTCGCTGCGATAACCCTGATGTCTGATTTGATGATTCTGTCACTGCCCACAGGCTCGAAATTTTTTTCCTGCAGTACCCTGAGAAACCTGATTTGAGCTTCCATTGGTAATTCGCCGATTTCATCAAGAAAGATCGTTCCTTTATTTGCCCTTTCAAACCGTCCGCGTTTCCTTGCGATTGCTCCGGTAAAAGCGCCTTTCTCATGACCAAAAAGCTCACTATCGATCAGCGTTTCTGGAATGGCGCCGCAGTTGACCGTGATCATCGGGCCGTCTTTGCGTGTTGAGAGTTTATGAATTGCATTAGCAAGAACTTCCTTGCCTACACCTGTTTCTCCCAGTAAAAGTACCGGGCTTGAAAGCGGGGCCACCTGATACACCTGCTGCATCACGGTGTTCAGACCGAAATCATGTCCTATGATTTCATCATTTTTTTGTTTGCGAAGTTCATCCTGAAGATATTTATTGTCCTCTGCCAGCAGATTTTTAAGCTCCAGCAATTCATAATATCTTTTGCTGTTGGAAAGAGCGATTGTAAAAGGCGCCCTGAGAAGTTTGAGAAGATGAAGGTCTTCATTATCATAATGGTCCCAGCCGATTGCACCAAAACTGACTCCTCCCAGCCATTTATCGTCGACAGTCAGCCTGGTTACGATAAGGGAGCATTTTTCATGCATACCGACTGCACTTAGCAAATAACTTCCCATAGGATCTTCATCTGCCCGGTTAAAAAGTAATTGTTCAGGCATTTCACCGCTTTTCATTATCCTCCATATATCAGGAGGAGGGAAGGACTTGATGTTGACCCTTTGTCCTCTGTCATGGTCAGCCCGGGCAAATATAATTCCACATTTTTCTTCAGGTTTGAAATAATGAAGATATGCTCTGTCCACCTTTATAAATTTTGAAATATACTTAAAGCAATTCCATAATGCTTTTTCAATCTCAAATGTTCCGCAAATCCGAAGTGCTGCTTCACGGAAAAACTCGTTTTCATCAATTTTTTTATCACGTTTCATAGTTCCCCCTGAATCAAGAAAATACTCAGGTATATAGGCTGAAGACTGTCAGGAAAAAGCGCATTTTAAAGCCATGTTTGGGGCAAAAACCACATTCTGCCAAAGTACGCCAATCGTGCTTTTCTGACCCCTTCAGCCTGACTACGTGAGTAGTTACAAGAAAAGTATCATATTTGACATTATTAATGGTAATATTATCACATACGACATTTCAAATGTCAAATATGACATGGAAATAATGTTATATTTTTAACATACTGATATATTTATAATAATTTGTTTGGCACGGTACATGCTATATACAAATCTAAAAGCGGGAAGGTGTCTATGAAATATATCGAACTTATAAGATTAAGAACTACAGGTAATTATTCCGACGAAATCGTACAGATACTTATGGAAACAATGGATACAAATAAAACAACAGACAATCATTGTGATATACATTTTTTCAAAAATACACCTTTAAAGACCGATTTCCTTGTACTTATCAACTATTACGCCGACATTATCGATCCGCATGGAAGTCGGATCGGGCAGGAGCTATGCGAGTCATTAAAGAAATTCGGATTGATTAATCATACAATCTGGACGGAACTATATTAAAGGAGAAAATAATGCACAAAATCAAATTAATTATTGAGGATCGATTTGAAAATCTGGGAAGATATGTTTTTCGGAAAAAATGGTATTTTTTGATATTTTCCGTTTTGTTAACAATGCTTTTTGCATCTCAACTCCCTAAAATCAATTTTGACGCATCCACAGTCGGTTTTTTTCATAAGGATGATCCGACCAGGATAACATATGAAGCTTTCCAGGAGCAGTTCGGCCTGGATGAAGTTGTCGTTATATCGGTGAGCCCGCCGGATCTTTATGATTTGAATTTCTTAAGGAAGCTGAAAGCCTTTCACGAAGAGCTTGAAGAAAAAACGCCCCATCTTGATGAAGTGAAAAGTCTTATAAATACTACATCTACATGGGGGAAGGAAAACGAACTGATAGTTGAAAAGCTTATGGAAGATTTCCCTGAAAATGAGCTGATGTTAAAGGAAAAGATAAAGAGAATAAGAGAAACGCCGTTATATAACAACCTGATCATTTCAGACGATGAGAAACATACTGCTATACTGGTAAGATCCGTCGCTTTCTCCGAGGCTGATGAAATTTCAGGAGATGAACTCGAAGGCTTTGATGAAAAAACAGATGCCGGCAATATGCATGTTGCAATAACTGACCGGGAAAATACGGAATTTGTACAGGCCATATATAAAATCGCTGAAAAATATAACTCAAAAGATTTCCCCATTGAGATTGCAGGATCACCGGTCATTATCGGTACGGTTAAGCATTATATTCAAACCGATACGCCACGATTTACGGCAGGATCTTTTATTGCTATTTCAATCTTCCTTCTGCTGATTTTCAGAAGAATAAGCGGGGTCGTTTACCCTTTGATTGTTGTGGTCTTTTCCATGCTGTCAACTTTGGGAATAATGGCGTTTTTTTCAGCTCCCATTACGCCTATTACACAGATTTTACCCGGATTTATCCTGGTTGTGGGAGTATGCGATTCGGTCCACATCCTGGCAATATTTTTTTCCCGTATTGATAAAAAGCAGAGTAAAGAAGATGCTATCGCTTTTACTTTCCGACATTCCGGACTGGCAATTTTGATGACCAGCCTGACCACCGCAGGGAGTCTGATTTCATTTATACCGGCTAAAATGCTCCCAATAACCGATCTGGGAATTTATGCTCCGGTTGGAGTTTTGCTTGCATTATTTTTTACATTTTTTTTGCTGCCCGCCCTTCTATCTGTTACGCCGATTAAAACAAAAAATATAACAAATAAGGCTGCAAAAGAATCTCTGATAGATAGAGTATTGCTGGCAATGGGGCGTCTTTCAATACGATATCCGAAAAGAGTCATATTCGTAACCTTGATATTAACCTTTCTCGCTATTATGGGGATGACAAAGCTCAATTTTTCACATAACCACCTGGCATGGTTTCCTGATGACGAGCCTGTAAAAGTTGCTACTCAAAAAATCGATAAGGCAATGAAAGGGACAGTTACCGCGGAATTTATAATTGATACAAAAAAAGAAAACGGCCTCCATGAGCCGGAGATTATGAAAAAACTTGCAATGATAAACAAGGTTGCGGAAAAATACAGAAAAGACGATCTTTTTGTAGGAAAATCATTTTCTCTTGCCGACACATTGAAAAATACTCACAAGGCATTAAATGAAAACAGGATGGATTTTTATACGATACCCGGGGATAAAAAATTAATTGCACAGGAACTTCTTCTCTTTGAAAACGGCGGGACCGACGATTTGGAAAGACTCGTGGATTCACAATTCAGCAAGGCCAGGATTACGTTGAAATTTCCCTGGAAAGATGCAAATCGATATGTTGACGTTCTAAATGAACTGGAAGCCGAAGTTAAGCATATTATCGGTGATCAGGCCGAGGTGACAAAAACAGGCCTCATGACTCTGCTTACAAAGACTATTGACAATGTGATGAAAAGCATGACCCAAAGCTATACCATAGCCGGGATTATTATTACTTTGCTGATGATACTTCTTATAGGTAACCTGAAAAACGGGCTGGTGGTCATGTTCCCGAACTTTCTTCCAATAATGCTTGGGATAGGACTTATGGGCTATCTGGGATTCAGGATGGACATGAGCAGTATTCTTTGCGGGAGCCTTGCGATTGGTCTGGTTGTTGATGACACCATCCATTTTATGCATACTTATCAGCGTTACTATCATCAAAGCGGCAGTGTTTCATATTCAGTTGAACAAACCCTGCTGACAACCGGTCGTGCATTGCTGGTCACAACACTGGTTCTGACAACAGGATTTTTGGTTTACATCATGGCCTTTATGAGAAATATTCAGACGATGGGAACAATCTGTGCATTTATTATCGTAATGGCGTTCTTAGCCGATATCATGCTTGTACCTGCAATTATGAAGATCATTACCCGTGAAAAAGCTATAACGGTAAAAAAGCTGGATATTGCAAAGGCAAAACTGAATTAAAAGGAGAACTATCATGAAAAATACAAATAGAAGATGCCTGACATCAGTTGTTATTGTTTTATTAATGCTTTTTTTTACTACACCTTGCGCTTTTGCAGATGATCCCGAAGCACGTGCAATCATGGAAAAAGTGGATGCGCGGGATGACGGAGACAAGCAGACATCAGACATGGAGATGATCCTCATTGATAAAAAGGGGAAAAAAAGGGTCAGGAAGATTCGGGCGTTTAGCAGGTATAAGGGAGAGGACGAATTAAGACTGATGTTCTTTCAACATCCTGCAGATGTCAAGGACACGGCATTCCTTACTTTTGATTATGACGATCCTGATAAGGACGATGACCAGTGGTTGTACCTTCCGGCACTTAAGAAAACCAAGCGCATAGCATCAACCGATAAAAGCGGTAGTTTTATGGGCTCCGATCTTACCTATTCGGATATGACCTCCCGCAATCTTGAGGACTATGATTATACCTTTTATGAAAAGGCCAAAGAAAAGAAAGTAAAAGGTATAAAAACATGGGTGATCTGGTCGGTTCCCCGTTCAAAAGATGTAATCGCAGAGACAGGATATGAGAAATCACTTATTTTCGTGCGCCAGGACAACTTTTTTGTTATCCGGGCCCTTCACTGGGTTCGAGACGGCGGCTACAAGAAATATATGGACATTAAAAAGCTCGACCTTATCGACGGAATATGGGTAGCGACTGAGATGCATGTTACCAAAAAAAAAGGTAAAAACACGGTGCACAAAACCATTCTTAGCTTTAGAAATGTGAAATTCAACCAGGACCTTGAATTTGATATGTTCACCATCAGGAGAATGGAAAAAGGGCTGTAAGCGCTTAGCAACATCATATCGAAAAATTGTTGTCGCTCTCGGCTTGCATGTTGTTTTTGCGTTTTAAGGTGATGTTACGAGGTGCGTGTTTCGTGTTGCGAGTTACGTGTTGCGGGTTAAAAAATAAAACTCTCTGCGAACTCTGCGTCTCGAATGAGCGGAGCGAACCCCGCTGATAGCGGGACAAGTGCGCGGTGGAATAATACTCTCTAAATAGGTACAAAAAAGAGTCTTTCAAAAAGAAAAATATGCGTTTTAAAATACTACATATGCTGATTCCGGCGTTGATAATTGCCCTTTTTACTACGCTTTCATTTGCTGAAAATAAGGCAACGCTTGATGAAATCATTAACGGCTTTGACGATAAAAAGCCTGAAGCGTCTGACGAGAGCATGCAAGACGTGCTTGAAGGCTTTGAAGATGATCAGCAGGATATTGAAAAAAGCAAAACCAGCGATGAATTTTTAGATGGATTTGATGACGATACAAAAGAGGCCAAACCTGAACTGCCAACAGAACTGCAAAAAAATGAAATTAAACCATCTATTTTCAGTTTAAACGGCGATGTCGAGCTCGGTGCTTCTTATAACTTTGCCCATCATAAACCTGAAGAAGGAGAAACCGACTGGCGGGGCCTGTCGCGCCTGCGCACAGAACTTAATCTTGAATTAAACGCCAAATTTTCCAGCTCATGGCAGGCACGCATAAGCGGCAAAGGAGCATACGATTTTGCTTATTCAATCAAGGGTCGGGATGAATTCACAGATGAAGTGCTGGACAATTACGAAAAAGAGCTTGAGCTTGATGAAACATATATCCAGGGAAGCCTGACAAAGAGCCTCGATGTTAAAATAGGTCGCCAGATCGTTGTGTGGGGAAAATCGGACAGTATCCGGGTTACGGATGTGCTTAACCCTTTGGACATCCGCGAGCCCGGCCTAACCGATATTGAAGACCTGCGTCTACCGGTTGCAATGTCCAGGCTTGATTATTACATCGGTGACTGGAGCCTGACCGGCATCGCAATTCATGAAATCCGGTTCAACAAAAGCTCGGAATACGGTAGCGACTTTTATCCCTCATCAACGCCGCCACCACATGAAGATAAACCGGACTCATGTTGTAAAAATACCGAATATGCTGCTGCAATCAACGGAATCTTCAGTGGATGGGATATATCATTTTACTGGGCCGACTATTATAATGACATGCCCCATATGGAACTTGTATCCGCCGGGCCGCCACCTCAAATCGAGTGGAAACACGCACGCATGAAAATGTTTGGCGCGGCTTTTAACGCAGCAATGGGCGACTGGCTTTTAAAAACAGAAGCTGCATACATAGACGGATTCGAGTTTTTCAATTCACCGGGTAAAGAGTATTCCAGAATAGATGTATTGGCCGGAATTGAATATTCAGGTTTCAAAGATACCACTGTGAGCATGGAGGCGGTAAACAGGAATATAAACGATTTCGACGATGTTTTAGAACTCTCCCCGGACCAAGCCCAGGAGGATGAATTTCAGTGGGTGTTTAGATTGACCAGAGATTTTCTAAATGACACCCTTACCTTAACGCTTTTAGCCTCCACATTTGGCGGAACCGGTCAGGATGGCGCCTACCAGCGCTTTTCAGCCGAATACGATATAACCGATTCCATTGAAATTGCAGGTGGAGTGGTACTCTACCAATCCGGCGATCTTGCAATGTACAGAAATATCGATGACAATGACCGCCTCTTTTTTAATATCAAATACAGCTTTTAGCCATTAGCCGGTATCTGCAATCGGCTTTAGAAAAATTCCGAACCTGCTGTTGTACTACCTGCCCTGCCCAGAATTTATCCTTGATTTCAAGCGGTTGTTATATTAGAAATTAATATGGCAGTTTTTAATGCAACCTTACTGACCTGTTTAGCACCGAAAGATTCCCAAAAATGCAACACGTTATTAACTACGGCTATTAGGCCGTCTAATGTATGTAAGAAGTAATAGGAAAAGTAAAAAGCTATGGAAAAAACTGACAAGTTAGCGGTTCTTATAGATGCGGATAATGCTCAACCAAGCATTGTAGATGGTTTGCTGACTGAGATAGCAAATTACGGGATAGCCAGCGTCAAGAGAATCTATGGTGATTGGACGATGCCTAGCCTAAAAGGATGGAAAGAAGTTCTATTACAACATTCCATTCAACCTATGCAGCAATTTGCGTATACAAAAGGAAAAAATTCAACGGATAGCGCAATGATTATTGATGCAATGGATTTATTGTACACAAGTAACTTCAACGGATTCTGTATAGTATCGAGCGATAGTGATTTTACCAAACTGGCCTCAAGAATTAGGGAGTCAGGATTATTGGTGTATGGTTTTGGAGAGAAAAAGACACCATCCGCTTTTGTTTCAGCATGTGACAAATTCATTTATACAGAGGTCCTTCGTGCGAAAACTGATGAAAGTGAAGCGATTGTTAAAAAATCCAGCCGCGAATTAAAACAAGATACAAAACTGGTAAGCCTGTTACGCAATGCGGTGGAAGCATCCTCCGATGATAGTGGATGGGCTCAACTCGGGCCTGTAGGCAGTAATATAGCGAAGCAATCATCTGAATTTGATCCACGCAATTACGGGTATGGAAAGCTGGGCGAGTTGGTTTCGGCAACAAAACTTTTTGATATAGAAGCAAGGCAAATAGGCTACACCAACTCAAAGGCCCTTTATGTTCGTGATAAGCGGAAGAAATAGATTCAAACAGCTAACAATTAATCAAGCAGACAAAAAAACCGCGGGGAAGATAAAAGCTGCCATTGATAGACGCTATCCGTTTGAACTGACTGCCGAGGTTCACAGGTATGCCGAAAAAGGGCACAAAAAGGGAAATGTAGTAATTACTTTGGAACATATTAACAAAACCTAAGCGCTGCATTATACGTATTCTAATTACATTGAGGATGAACAGTTTATAAAATGAAAAAAGTTGAAATTTTAAAGGAACCTGTTGAGCTCTGTAAAATCCTGAAATTCGAAAGCATGGTCTCCAGTGGCGGTGAAGCGAAGTCTGTAATCGCTGAAGGTCAGGTTTTAGTAAATGGAAAGATAGAAACCAGAAAACGAAAAAAGATTGTTTCAGGTGATATTGTAGAGTTTGGGAAAGAGAAAATCCGCGTACAACTCAAATGAAAATAAATGAAGTAGAATTATGGTTTTTCTCCAACTCTTTTGGAGATGATCTTGCATTATTTAACCTTGCTTTAAAGCGGCTGTTATATTAGAGATTTATATGGCGGTTTTGGATGCAACCCCACTGACCTGTCCAGCACCGAAAGCTTTCCGCAAATACAACACTTCTTTATATTTTTATGCGCATTTCCAAAACCAATATTCTCATTAATCACACCTGTTTATCTATGATATCGATATGTTATAAAGTTTTCAAAAAAAGTACTACACGGCAAAACAGCCGAGTATTAGAAATAGGCTGCATTTTAGCCGCATTTTACATTTCAATATAAAATATCAGTTAACATTAACTCATTGTTTTATTAATGCTTTCTAATTTTATAGTGGCAATTAGCCGTAATTAAATACGGCTATTAGGCCGTCTAATCTATGTTAGCATGTCATCAATGTTCCAAGTTAATTTTATGAGGTCATTATGAATCTTAGAGAAAACAACCGAGGTGAGGATGTTAAAACCGTTCAAGAAATCCTGAAACAATTGGGATACAACCCAGGGCCAATTGATGGTTGGTATGGCGAAAAAACTGAGAGTGCTGTCATCCAATTTCAAGAACGAAACAATCTTTATGCAGATGGTATCGTTGGTCCTAACACATGGCGAGGCTTGCATCAGGCTTTAGAAATTCACATAGAGGAACAAATTAACCCACAGATTGAGAATGATTTTCAAGCTGATCTGATGGATTGAGTGCGTGTTCTAGCAGACCAGTATCGTGACGGCTACGACCGTTTCTTCCTGCGGAAGGATGCCGCTAAGGCATATATGCGTGTTCGTGAAAGAGTTGTTGATGCAGGTGGAAAATTAACCAGTTCCGGTGCACGCCGATCACTCAGAGCTACTGTTGGTGCATCCCGTAGTGCAACATCGTTTCATTACACCGGTAGAGCATTGGATTTGTTTGTAGGCAGTGGAATGGAAAATCGCGGTCGAGACCCATTTGTTATTGCCGCTGACGGCGATCAGTATCGGCGTGTGTTTGCTCGAGCTGAAGGTGGTGAACCAATGGACATTGAAGCCGTAACCTATGGCTCGCGTAACAGAGGGCGCTTAATTTCTGGCCGATTCATAGACTTGATAATCATATAAAGGGCTGGACAAATAAGATTGTGCTAAAGGTTTACTCGTCAAGCGTGACATTTTCCTTCGGATCGCTTCGCTAAATGTCACTACAGCCTGACGAGTTCAGAAAGAAATGACACCTCCCTAACCATAGCAAAAGATGCTATGGTACCAGTACGTAAGTCCGTAACATTAATTTTATGGTTTTAGGAGGTGTCATATGGAAACATACGCCGGAATCGATTTACATTCAAGTAATAATTACATTGGTATTATGGATGAGCAAAATCAGAGACTTTATGGGAAACGGATACCAAACGAGTTGAATAGTGTTTTGATGGCGCTGGAGCCATTTAAGGATACACTGAAAGGTGTAGTTGTAGAATCAACATACAACTGGTACTGGCTGGTAGACGGTTTGCAGAAGCATGGGTACAAGTTACACCTGGCCAATCCGTCAGCGATAAAACAGTACGAAGGCATAAAACACACAGATGACAGATGGGACTCTTTTTGGCTGGCGCATATGAAGCACTTAAACATTTTGCCAGAAGGTTATATTTATCCAAAAGAACAAAGAGCCGTGCGGGATTTACTGCGAAGAAGACTATTTTTCGTCAGGCACAGAACGGCAAATATTTTAAGCCTTCAAAGTACGGTTACCAGAAATCTTGGAATTAAGATGTCAGGAAACGACATCAAGAAGCTCAAAATGGGAGATGCAAACAACCTATTCGATTCCTCGAATCTGGTTTTTATGGCCAAAAATAATATCTCTACGATTAAGCATTTGGGGAGGATAATCAAAGGTATAGAAAAAGAGGTAAAATCCCAGGTTCAGCTTCGCAAAGAGTTTGTGATGCTGACGACTATACCTGGCATTGGCATAATTCTGGGTCTCACAATTATGCTTGAAACAGGAGATATAGGAAAATTTTACAAAGTTGGAAATTTCTCCTCCTATTGCCGTTGTGTCAGTAGTAATAGACTTTCCAACGGTAAGAAGAAAGGCGAGAACAACAAGAAGAACGGCAATAAATATCTATCCTGGGCCTATGTTGAAGCAGCTCACTTTGCCAAAAGGCACAGTGCCAGGGCTCAGAGGTTTTATCAGAAATAAATGGCCAGGACCAACGGAGCGGTTGCCACCAAAGCTTTGGCAAACAAGTTGGCCCGTGCCTCTTATTATATCATGCGGGATCAAGTGCCGTTTGATGAAGATAATCTTTTTCGTTAATCAGTTTGGGTGCGGCAGTGAACCGGTAAAGGGGTTGGTATTAACCACGAGACTTGATTGGTATCTACCGCACCCAACTAACAGGCAGTCATCGTTATTGAGCTTCTGATTCGCCTATGCCGTGAGTCCATAAGGGGTTGGCTAATAACCATAAGATTTGTAATAAATCCAATTGAACACGGTATGGCACCGAAGATTTTCTGGGGTCCGAATGGACCAGGGGCCGTGTTTTAAGCATTGTACTTACAGTACAAATATTTCGCCTAAAACACATTCGTCTTGAACCCGATGGGTGACTGGTGCGGATCAGCACATGCTGACCGTGAACCGAAAAGAAAGAAATAACGGGTGCGGAACAGGGATAAAGCGATGCTGTGCTGTTATGGAGATAAGGTTGATGGATTCACATAAACTTTTAAAAAGTGAAGTAAAAGTTTTTGTGAATCCATCAAAGCTCAAGCGAAAAAAAGTTTAATTTTTTCCAGGGAGAGGTGTTTTTTCTCTTGACCCGCCCTTTAATGGGTGACCCCTTTACCCTGAATCACTGAACCCTGGTCGCCTATGGCGCCGCCAAAGGCGGGTAAACCTGTGAACGGTATCATCAATTTAAAAACCTTGCATTTTCGGCATATCTTCATTTTCTCGCGCCAGTCTTTTTGCACTTTTCCCTGGCATATCGTCCCATTGATAAACCAGCAAAGTTGTCCAGCCTGTAATTCCCATGCCGGGCAGTTTTGTCTTATGGCCATAGGGCACTTTTTTATTACCCAACAGGGTTTGTTATTTTTATTAAGCGCCTCATCCGCTGCCAGAAGAAAAAATATCTGTCGCTCGATATAAGCCGGTATATTCCGCCATCCCTGCTCGAAACTCTTTATGGCTTTAAGAGAAATGCCGAGCAACTGTGCCAATTGTTTCTGCGTTTTCCCCAGATGTTTCCTAATGTTAGCCAATTCCTGTTTTTCCATTTAGACCCTCCTTAAATTTATCAAACATACCACATGGTGACCCAATACGAAAGTTTTTTATTATTTTTCAAAAAAAGCTTGACAGGACCACATGGTGGTACTATTTAGCAAACAGGGCTACATTGTGGTATATTTTATGTTTAAGAATATTGCAAAACTAATGCTAAACGAAAAATAAATTACCACCAATAGGAGAACTTATGAAACAGAGCACAAGTAAGCAATTAGCAAAGCCAAATACATTCGAGGAACAAATCGAATCATTTGAACATGAAGCTCAAGAAAAGTATTATACGGCCATTCAGAACATGAAGACTGTGGCGCTTTCAGATCGGTTTAATCGATTATTAGAGCTTAGGATTATTCCCACACTTGGACGAATCGGTTTTGACGAACAGCTTTGTTCGGTGCTTTTTAAAATGACTTCGCCGGCCTGGAAATTGATAGGGCCGGTCGGCGACGATGTCGAACTGATGTATCCCGTTTTGATCAAGAATATAGGAGAAATACGAAGAGGCATCATATCGAATTCAAGAAAGAATTCCAGAGCACGGTCAATTCTGAACGAAATGGACCCTCAAGCGACTTACTCATCGATAAACAGGACAATGCATCCTGGGAAACTTTTTGAGGATTTCGACGACATTTCACTTTCATGGATAATTTTGCCCCGTGCATACGACCTTCTGGAAAAAGATCATTCGCGCTATATGCTGATCTATATAAAATCTTTGGATAAGGAGAAGGAATCTGAATTCACGAGGATTCTGGCACGCATCATTATAGAGTTTGTGGGCAACTATTCCCTCAAGTATCTTGATGATGTTCATCTTAAAGATCAGATGGTTGATGCCTTGTTCTACGGTTATGCAACCATGTTCTGGAAGAACCTGAGGAATCCGCCGGGCGGGCTCGAAGATGGATTAGTCTTTGAGAGTTTCTTCCGTTGGGCCAAGATGATTCAAGGCAGATTCGCTTCAACAAATAAGGATATGGCAAGAACCACAGAAAGAATGGAGGAAGAAAAGGAAAAGACCTTTCCGGCTTACAATGCCTTTGGTCTTGCCCATCATAATCATTACGACGTTCATAGATTCTTTGTTGCGCTACGACATGGCCTTCCTGGAGTGGAAGCAGTGGTCAGATATTTTGGAATTGGTGGCCCTCTCCTGAAGAACAAGACGGACGGGCGGTTGCCTTATGTTGAAGTTCCGAAGACATTGAATGTGCTTTTTCGTGAGATCAAGAAAAGATACCGTATTGAGACACCAAGGACCAAGAAATCCATACGGGAATTCTTATCGAGATTAAGAACAAACTACAATTTAAAGCGAATCAAGACTGTCCTTTCCGGGGGCGAGCCGTCGGAAGCTCTCAGGTTTGTCGGGCCTCGTGTTTTAAGTATAATCCAGGATTTGGCAACATCAATACACCTAACAAGTGCTTAGCAATAAAAGGAAGCCCCAAGGAAGAGATAAAGAATTAAATACAAAATGAGGTGATAAATGGAAGCATATTTAAATAAAGGCATCAAACAAATTATCAATCAATTTCCTGAAGTAGAAAATATCCTTGATGAATATGGCATTGGGTGTGCTCCTTGCAACGTTGGCACCTGTCTTTTAAAGGATATTATTGAGATCCATAACCTGAATACAGATGAAGAACAAAAAATTATGGCAAGAATCGCCAAAATTTTTTACCCCGTCAAAATAATAAAGATCCCTCAAATTAAAAGAAAAAACAAGGCTAGGCTTAAAGAAATATCGTACTCTCCCCCTATAAAAAATTTGGTTGATGAGCATGTCCTAATAAAAAGGTGGGTTGCATTAATACCGGAAGTTATAAAAAATCTTGAGGTAGAATCAGAAGAAGGCCGGCAACTCATATTGGATAGCGTTGATTTCATTCGCTCCTATGCTGATAAATACCATCATGCAAAGGAGGAAGAAATTCTTTTTAAATATTTTGACGAAGATCTGGATATCCTAAAGGTGATGCATGAAGATCACAAACAGGCGAGAAGTCACGTTAAGGCCATACTTGAAGCTCTTGACAGGAAAGATAAGGCAGCCATTGCCAAACACCTTAACGCATATGGAGATCTTCTCAACGAGCATATCAAAAAGGAAGATGAAATTCTATATCCCTGGATGGATAAGAATTTTTCCGTCACACAAATTGGTGAACTGTTTTCCAAATTTAATGAGGCAGATGAACAGATTGGATATTCGTCTGCAAAATATGAGGAGTTCATTAACAGGTTCGAGGATAAATTTAAACAAAAGGAGGTATGAGAATGAAGACTATTCAAGGGTGCCCGGGTTCTCAGATGTTAGACTTTGAAGATAAAGATCGTAAAGATACTGAAGAACCAGAGGGAAAAATAGAATCCCAGCTGAGGCAGTGGCCGATCCAAATGCATCTTATTTCCCCGACTGCCCCTTATTATCAGGGAGCAGATGTGCTTCTAACAGCAGATTGTGTGGCTTACGCTCTGGGTGATTTTCACCGTGATTATTTAACGGATAAATCCATCGCGGTTGCCTGTCCAAAACTTGATACCGATCAAGAGATATACCTTGAGAAAATAAAGGCATGGTTTGATGATGCCCAAATTAATACCCTCACTGTATTGATCATGCAGGTTCCTTGCTGCACCGGGCTGCTGAATTTAGCCCAGCAGGCTGCGCAAGCTGCCAACCGAAAAGTTCCCATCAAATATGTTGTGGTTGGCGTTCAGGGCGAAATACTGCAACAAGACTGGGTTGCGGCATAAAGTCAAGTGTCGAAGCTATCTTTCTGTACACAAAAAATAGTAAGTTATTTTTGACCAAGCCCTAAGGCTAATACCGCCCTTTGAGCAGTTTGAAAAGATATTCAAGATCTTGAGCCAATTTCAAAACGGACAAAAGACCCTCGCTTTATCCGTTTTGAAATTGGCTCTCATACATCAAGTTTTTTCATGAAACGAACAGAAGCTACTCACCACGGATCATAATGAGCAACATCTTGAATCGCTTTGTGGCATGAAGCGAATGGGATACGTTTGCCGGCATGATCAACATTTCTCCTGCCATAACCGTATGTGCATTTCCTCCAATTGTTATTTCCGCCTGCCCATCAAGAATATACACCACCGCGTCAAAGGGTGCCGTGTGTTCACTAAGTCCCTGGCCCGTGTCAAACGAAAAGAGTGTAATATTGCCAATCTCTTTTTTGAGCAACGTCTTGCTGACGACAGAACCATCAGAATAGCTAACATGACCCGATAGGTTAAAGGGTATGCCTTTGACATTTTGTTCGTTATTATCCATTTTGTCCTCCTTAATATATGAGAGTTCCAGCGTCTATTGGAAAACAACGAGACTTGCAGAATTTGCGTTATGAAAAATTGTGCTCTTTGTGTTTTTCCGCAATAATGGTCGCCAGATCATCCAAGGCCTTAAAATCACCCGCTGAAGGCACCCCCTTGCAAAGGACGGGATCTATGACTTCAACTTTGAGATTGGGAATCATTCCTGCAAGTATTTCTACGGTCTTTCCCCCCCATCCATAGGAGCCGATTATGGAAAGAAATTTTGCTTTGGGACGAATGGCATTTGCCAGGAATGCACCATAAGCAGCGTAAGGATGAGGACCTGCCAGGATTGTGGGAGTTCCGATGACGATTGTCGCTGCATCAATCAGGGCCATGGCGAGTTTGCCTATGTCGGTTACAACCAGGTTGAACTGTTCGACCCCGACACCCTTTTCCACAAGGGATGAAATAAGATAATCGACCATCTGCTTTGTACTTGCATGCATTGACACATAAGGCAGGACCACTGTGTTTCGTACAGAGCCGAGGGTCCACTCACGATAAGCATCTATTATGAACGCCGGGCGTTGAAATATTTGGCCATGGCTGGGGGCTATCATTTCTATATCGTAAGACGCAAGTTTCTCCAGGTTTTTCCCGATCACTTTCCTAAATGGCATCATAATCTCGGCATAGTAGCGCTTAGCGGCCTCATAGACGCGACCTTCATCAGTAACGAAGAGATCGGTTGTTGCAATATGGGAACCGAAAAAATCACAACTGAAAAGAATCTTGTCTTCTTTTAGATAGGTCACCATGGTCTCAGGCCAGTGAACCCAGGGAGCATGTATAAACTGCAAGGTTTTGTCACCGAGAGACAGGGTCTCACCGTCCTTGACAGTTATGAAAGACTCCTCGGGTATTCGTAGAAGATCCATAAGCAGTCCCTTGGCTTTGGGGGTTGATATCAGTCTGGCCTCAGGGTATTTTTCAAGAACCTGCGGGATTGTTCCGGAGTGATCCTGTTCGGCATGGTGGGTGATGACGTAATCGATTTTAGAGACCCCCTCAAGCTGTGCCAGGAGCTCATCGGCCATTTGAGGATCAACAGAGTCCAATAAAACAGTCTTCTCACTCCCTTCGATGAGATAGGCGTTATAACTTGTGCCGTCCGGCAGGGGAATAAGAGAGTCGAACAGGCGCCTGTCCCAATCCACGGAACCCATCCAGTAAATACGCTCCTTTATTTTTCTTGCTTTCATATCAGTACCTCCTTTTGTTCTCAAGATTTAATGTGAAAATGTTTTAACAGGTGCTTGACCGGTTCCGGATGAACAGATTATTCCCAGTCCAATAACCGCTGTTGTCCATCAAGCTTGCGGATTTGGGTAAGGTCCTGGCTGACCTCAAGTATGCCCCGGTAGTAACCGTTGATGTCCCGCACAGCAAAGTAGCGGATGTAGATAAACCTGCCGCCCACTTCGATCCAGAATTCAGCAGTGTCTCTGGACCCGGACTTGAATGCGTCCAGGATCTTGTTAACCAGGTGGACACTTTGTGGGGGGTGGCAGTTTCGAACCTCCCGGCCGATGATCGCGGAGCTCCTTGGGAAGATCCGTTCCGGTCCCTCGGAGTAATAGGCCACACGGTCGTTTTCATCAACGAAGGTCAAATCCACCGGCAGGTGGGTCAACATTAGGTTGATCTGCTCCAGGGTCAGCTGTCCCGTGTCCAGGCCCAACGCTCCGGCCACGTCTTTCAGGGCCTCTACGGGTTCGTGCGGCGCCTTCTCGAGATCCTCTACAATTTCGCCGGGCCAGCCCTTGTCCGGAACCACCCAGGCGAAACCAATGTCTGTTTCACCTTCTTTGACCTTGATCCACTCGTTTTGGGTCAGCATATCCAAACTGGCGGGAAAGAGGATGAGCTCTTCCTTGTAAATCATGTCGCGAATGGTTTGAATCGCTTCTTTCAGGGAGGTCACCATTAGTACCGGATTGTTGCCGTCAAATGCCTCCCGGGCCTGTTTCAATTGTGCTCGGATGTCATCGTGGAGGGACCACATCACCTGGGAAGGCCCGGTAAAATGATGCGCCTCCAGCATCGGGAAAAGTTGGTTTTCCTTACGCGTATAATGGGTATCAATCTCGGATAACCTTTTGATGAGGGTTCCCAGTGCCTGACTGTGCACTTTGAAGGCTTCAAGGCTGGGAGGTTGTCCAAGACGTCCAATGAGCATGCTGATCTCACTCATGATCTTCTCAGAAGCCCGGTTTTCTTTCATGAAAGTGTGGATCGGGTGTCCATAGGGAGGTTCAGGCCGGTCCTGTTCCTCCAAAGCCTCCTTGAAAATTTCCATATGAACATCGCAAAGGCGTTTTACTTCCTCGACGGGCAGCCCCTCGTTCATGAGGGCCTGCTCCATTTTGGCGATCTCTGTTGCTTCCACTCCGTGGACCAACTCTCTGAATCTTTGTTTGAGGACTTCCATGTCTTTGCCATCGTGGAGATCCCTGATGATTCCCTTGAGTACCTCCTGCCTTTCCTTGGAGTCTGCCACGGTATCATCCTGAGAGGCGGTAACTGCCTCACCGAAAGCCGGGGCGTTGCCGGTTTGCTTGCTGATCTCTGCGGATATGGCCGATATCAGGCTCTCAACGTTCAATCCCCCGATGGCCGCGGCCTTTTCCAAGGTGGCTACTTTTCCCACCGTTTTGCGCACCACCGGATTTTTTAGGTTTTTAAACTTTGGGGAAAGAGTAATCAAAAAATCGAGCAAAAAGGGGTATTGCTTCAGCAAATCGTCGATTTTGGTGTTAGTGTTTAATTCCAAGGCTGTACCTCCTTGTGATGTCTACCAAGATACTTTAGGAAAGGATAGCTTCTTTCATATTCTCAATTCCAATTCTATCAACAAACCTTGCCATCCGTTCCCGTTTTTTGGCTTTGTCTCGATAATACTCAAGAGTTTGTTTAGTCAAGTTAATGACCTCCTCTCCGGATAAGTTTTCAATTAATACATCTCCGATGCGTGGGCGGCGTGCGGAACTTCCTCCTACTATAAATGTCCATCCCTTTTTTTTGCCCAATATACCGATATCACGGACAAAGCTTTCCCCGCAACAAAAGGGACAGCCTGAAACCCCTATTTTAACTTTAGCGGGCAGGTCCATGTCCGAAAAAAACTTCTCTATCTCCATTCCGAGTCCCAAAGAATCCTTAACTCCGAATTTACATACAGCCGTCCCGGGACATGCTTGGACATAATGCAGGCAAAGTTCAGTTGCCTTTCCAACATCCATACCAAGGTCTTCCCAGATTTTATCTACATCATCTTTCTTCATCCCCACCAATGCAAAACGCTGACCGGAAGTGATTTTAATTACCGGTATCTGGTATTTCCTTGCGACCTTGACAATTCTTTCCAAGTCCTCTGGACTAACCAGGCCCACGGGGGTTCTCGGAACGATGGCGTATGTCTCTTTATCGCGTTGTAAAAATGCACCTTTTGGAATATCTGGCATAATTTGTCTCTCCTGCTCATTAGAAAATTTTTTAAGGATTTTGTTATCGCCTTTAATGCAGCCTAAAAGTATATGAAAGGGGCATGGTATAGACCGATTGTTTGATGGCCTAAGCGCCTACCTGCTGCAACCGCCGCCCTGCCAAGCCTGTCTGCCCGAGTGCGGTTTTTAAAAATGGGAAGAAATCCGAAACCAGGTATTATTTATCCTCTTTTGGTTCCAGCCAAATATTATGCACCTCATTTACAGTATCCTTTACGGACTGGAAAGCATTAAAGATTCGGGCAGATATCATAGCTCTGCCGATGTTTTCGGCAAGTACACTTAATGAGTCAAGATCAGCATCAGAAACATCCCATGTTTCATAATGATACAGTCGTAAAGCACCTACTATCTTGCTATGATAAGTAATGGGAAGAGAAACAATAGCACCTATTCCCTCTTCTTTGGCATTTTCCGGATACTGGAGGCGGTCTGATTTTGTAATATCACCGATTACGATGGGTTCTATTTTTGATGTCCATCCGATGCTTTGCCCTATTGAAACTGTGCCCTTATTCATATAATTAGTGCTCAACCCAAAACTGGTAAAAACTTCAAGTTCATCCGTCTCAGGATTTAAGACAAATATCGTGCATCCTTTAATTTCCAGCGTTCCAACCAGGAGTTGAGCCAACTGGTTGGCCATAACATCCAGGTTATGAGATCCAATGATGGCCCTTGTAATTATTTTAAATATATTTAAATCTATTTTATCTTTGATAGCCATGGAATCCCTCCTCATCTGTTCAATAAATTAAGATTCAGGTAAGCGTTCACAGGTTTCACCCCGAGTTCACCGTTTAGGGTTGCCTCTAAATCCGTGAATAATTACTTGTAGCCTTTCAAACAAAAGTCAGGTAACAATGCATACAGTTGTGTCTTTTAACGCAGTTACAACTTTGGTGAAAACATTCGCTGTAAACAATCGAGTAATCTTACTTTGTTTATGGTTAATGACAACTACATTAAATTGATCTTTCAGGCAAAGATCAATAATTTCCCGTGCAACATCTTTTTGTCTGGGTTCAAAGATATGGTAAACCTGGTTTTTAGAAAAACCGTTTTGCAATAGTTCTTGCTTGACTGCCTTAAGAGCAGCCTCCTGCTCATAGACCTTTTTTATAAGATGCTGCATACTGCTTGCCATTTTTTCCATAACCGGGCTGCCGCGCACTTCAATTTTAGGTAAAGGTGTGTAAGCATTAAATAGTGTTATCTCAATATCTTTTTGATTGGCAAAAGTGCGGATTACAAATTCCAGGGCTTTCCGATCATTGCTGGCGAAATTATAGGGTAATAAGATTTTTTGATTTGCCATATTGTGCTCCTTTCTCCTATATTTTGGTTTCTATAATTAATTGTCACAATAGAGCTAATTTCAAAACGTCTCAGTTTGTCTCCGACCTCAAGCGGGACGGCAGGCTCATCCGGCACTCAGGCGTCTGAATGCCGGATCGCCTTCCCCCTCTCAAAGTCCGGGATCTTCGACTTAACCTTGAACCCCGGTTAAATATAAAAAAGATTTAACAGGGCAGGCAGATAAACGCAGACTTCGAGCTGAAACGTTTTTAAAC
>Ga0255365_10063_pt1 | contig 23157 bp, 18 predicted proteins | sample ANMaggSeSYBR01J3_FD_182089 | JGI IMG/M metagenome (GOLD analysis project Ga0255365, IMG submission 182089) | Sediment cell enrichment communities from methane seep in Santa Monica Basin, California, United Staets - ANME aggregate JGI... | ecosystem: Environmental > Aquatic > Marine > Cold seeps >... | reverse complement strand
ACGACAATCGAATTTACGGGCCTGGCGCCTACGGACCTGGAAGTGGCAAAGCTGATAGCCAATTTGAACAAGTCGCCCCTTTTCAGTCAGGTGAACCTGAAACTTTCCGAAGAACATAAGTTTGCCAATGAGGTAATGCGTCGTTTTCAATTACTGGTAACATTAGATCCGGAGGCTCGGGCCTCGAATAAAGAGATTGAGACAGCCAAACATAAACACATAAGCGGAATGTGAGTTTATGGGTGTAAGAGTATAAGAGTAAAAGGGTGTATATACGGATAAGAGATATTTACTCGTTCGAAAGGAAAAACGATTATGAAATTCGGCTTTAAGGAATTATTATTGATAGTCCTTCTGATGGCAATCCCGGTGGGTGGATACTATTGGGTGTTCGAGCCGGCACAGGAGAATATGGCACGACAAAAAAAGGAACTGGAACAAAAGACCAATAAATTGGCGAGCCTGCATAAGGCTTTGGATGGTATCAAAGACCTGGATGCGGAGGTGGAGAAACTTGCCAAGGCAGTGTCGTTTTTCGAGGGTAAGCTGCCGGCCCGCCATGAAATTCATAAAATTCTGGAACAGGTTACCAAGATAGCGGATCACCATCGGCTCGAGACTCGCTTATTTAAGACCCTCAAGCCCAAGCCGTTTGCGCAATACAGCGAACAGCCAATACAAATGGAAGTATATGGTGATTTTGATTCCTATTACCAGTTTCTGCTGGATGTGGAGAAGCTGCCCCGTATCACCAAGATCAAAGATATGAAACTGGAAAAAGACGTTAAAGCGGAAGGGGCTATGAACGCCGGCTTTACCTTGAGTATTTTCTTCGACCATAAAAACCGCAAAAAGACATGATATTTCATGACGCGGCCTTTGGCCGCAACCAAAAACAATTTAACCACGGATCCCTGCCTACGCAGGGACATGTTTACACCGATTGCACTGATTAAGAAAAGACAAGGTTTCGCTTCGCGAAGCTGTTAATTGCAGGCGAGACGCCTGCGGTACAGGTCGCAGAGAAACGTTTAAGTAGGAGAGGCAGTAATGAATGATATAAATAATATGAATGATGTGAATAATAATATTCAGAACGATCAGTCCAGTGAAGCTCCGAACTGGAATACAGCGGGTTCGGAGACATTTTCGCAAAACGAGGCAATGGAGCCATACGCTTCCACCGATTCGCACAATCATACGGCAATGATTCTGCTGGGTGTTTGCATACTCAGTATGTTGGGAGTTTATCTGTTCGGCCTGCGTCAGAGGCCACAGGAAGCTTCGGAGGAAGAAAAGGCTGTCGAGGCCCAGGTGGATACGGCTCTGGCCAAGCTGGTGAGTGCGGACCGAAAGGCCCAGGCCGAAAAGCTGTTCAGGGATACGGAAAATATGGTACAGGCGTTCTATGAGTATCCGTCCAAGCAGCAGGTGGCGGCAGACGACCTGAACAAAAACCCATTCTATTGTTTTGGCACGGAAACAGACAATAAGGATGACGATAAGAATAAGACCAGAGTGCAAATGGAAAAGGAATTGAGAAGAAAGGTAGCCCTGTTAGAACTACAGTCTGTTCTGCAAAGTACCGGCGGGGCGAAATGCCTGATTAACGGCGAGATATTCGCAACAGGCCAAAAAGTAATAGACACCTTCAACATACGATCAATCAGTCCCGATAGTGTGGTATTGATAGCCGGTGAACATGAATTTGTCCTGCAGATGTAAGGCACTCCAACAAAACTTGTAACGCGGGCGTCTCGCCCGCACTCGTTAGGACGATTCACCATAACGAATTGTAGTTTTGTTAGAGCTTCTAAGGCTGCTGATAACAAGAACAATCCAAAAGGGTTAGAGTACGCTTGCTGATGGACGGCAAGAGGACTACTGTTGTAATAATGACATAGTCCGGAGAGAAATATGCTGGACAGCAAAACATTGGATGAAAGCCTGGCAACAACCGCCTCGCCGAAGCCCGCGGCACGGGAGAATAGTCTCGGTCCGGTTGAAGGTGAACTGTGCGACCTCTGGCAGCCGGAGGAGGAACCACAGGGCAATCATCAAAACGTGGCGATGGAAGAACAGTTATTCCAACGCGGCCATGTTACCACCGAGCAGATACAGGAGGCTCGCTCGATCCACAGTCAAACCCCACGAAAACGGCTGGGGCAGATTCTTCTGGAAATGGGAGTCGTGAAGGAAGCGGACCTGCTGGCATGCGTGGCCGAGCAATATGAGCTTCCGTTTATCCGCCTTGAACCCGAAATGGTGGATAAAAATACATTCGAGATTCTGGACAGAAACTTTATCGAATCTCAGAATGTGCTGCCGATGCAGATCGAAGACGGCAAATTGGTGGTGGCGCTGACCGATCCCACAAATGTATTTCTGCTGGATGAAATACAACGCAAAACAAAAAAACAGTTGATTGTTAAAGTCTGTCCCGGCGAGGACATCAAAAACATATTGGCGACGATGGACGGCACAACCACCGATTTTCAGGTGGATGAAATCATCCAGGACATCAATGACGAGGATGTCGAGATTGTCGATACCAAGGAAGACGACCTGAACAGCCTGGAGCAGGCGGCGGGCGATTCACCGATAATCAAGTTCGTCAACTATACTATCGTCAAGGCGGTTAATGACAGTGCCTCCGATATCCACATTGAGCCGCAGGAAAAGAAACTCAAAGTACGCTATCGTATAGACGGAGTTCTTTTCGAGATGATGTCCCCGCCCCATCACATGCACGCCGCGGTGGTTTCGCGTATAAAAATTATGGCCAACCTGGACATCGCCGAACGCCGACTGCCGCAGGATGGGCGAATTCGGGTACTTATCAGCAAACGCAATATTGACATGCGAATATCGACATTACCGACGCCTCACGGAGAGAAGGTCGTTATTCGTATTCTGGATGTTGGTCGAAACCGGCTGACTCTTAAAGATTTGGGGATGGAAGATGATACCCTGGCGATTCTGGACAATCAGGTGCATCGCCCTCATGGTATTGTGCTGGTAACGGGGCCGACCGGTTCGGGCAAAAGCACAACTCTTTATGGTGCTCTCAGAACAATGGATTTGCAACGCCTGAATATTTCAACGGTGGAGGACCCGGTGGAATTCCAGGTGGATGGTGTTACACAGGTACAGGTGCACGACAAAATCGGAATGTCTTTTTCAGCGGCGCTTAGATCGCTGCTGCGTCAGGACCCGGACGTGATAATGATCGGAGAAATTCGCGATGAAGAAACCGCTCGTATAGCGATACAGGCGTCATTGACCGGCCATTTAGTCTTATCGACACTGCATACCAACGACGCACCCAGCAGTATAACGCGGTTGATTAATATCGGGATTGAGTCATATCTTATTGCCGCTTCAACCAATGCTGTCCTGGCCCAGCGTTTGGTACGAAAGATTTGTCAGCACTGTAAAGTGCCCTACGAAGCCAGCGCAGAACATTCCGGATTTATGAAAATGTACGGCTTCAGCAGTGAAAATATGTATTGCGGAACCGGCTGTGAAATGTGCCGTAGTACCGGCTATCAGGGCCGTGTCGGGCTATACGAGTTATTGGCAATAGACGATACATATCGGGATATTATTACCAAGAACCCTACTGTAACGGAATTGCGACGTTCCTGTCAGGAAAGAGGAATGGTCTCTCTTCGCGACGATGGGTTTCGCAAAGTCAAGGCCGGGCTGACTACTATCGATGAAGTAATGAGAGTTACCGAAGCCGCGATATAGCTTTTTTATATAGACCATAGGCCCGCGAAGGCGGGAACGACAATTGTAGGATGGGCTTCAGCCCATGCTGATTAACTTCTCAAAAGGAGACGGCAGTGTCAATATTACAGGAATTATTGGTGGCAGCTTTGGACTGCGGAGCATCCGACATACATATTATGGTGGGTTCGCCGCCCCTGCTGCGCATTCATACCGTATTGCAGGAGACGGATTTTGGCGTAAATACCCCTGACGGAATCCGGGAGATGCTTCAGGAGTTGGTTTCCGAACGGCGATACGAGGAATTTCTGCAGAAGCGGGACATTGATTTCTCAGCGGAGGTTCCCGGCAAAGGCCGTTTTCGTGTGAACGCTCACTTTCAGCGGGGCAATATTGCCATTGCCTTTCGTACTATTATGGATAAAGTGCCGCCGCTGGAAAAACTGAATTTGCCCGAAGCAGTCCACAAACTGGTCGATCTGGCCCGCGGATTGGTACTGGTAACCGGCGATACCGGTTCAGGCAAAAGTACGACAATGGCCAGCATGATCGATACCATGAATAAAAAATACCGCAAGCACATAATTACAATGGAAGACCCGGTGGAATATGTGCTGACTAATAATAAATGCGCTATTGAACAGCGTGAGATAGGCAGTGACTGTACTTCATTTGCCTCCGGGTTAAAGCACGCTCTGCGTCAGGACCCGGACGTAATATTGGTTGGTGAAATGCGTGATTTGGAAACCACCTCGGCGGCGATAACCGCAGCCGAAACGGGCCACCTCGTTTTGAGTACCCTGCATACTATGAACGCCTCTCAGACCATCGAGCGTATCATTGATATTTACCCCGGCGGCCAGCAGAATCAGATTCGTTCTATGCTGTCCAACACTTTGCAGGCGGTTATTAGTCAGGTGTTGTTCAAGCGTGTTGATACGCCTGGTATGATTCCAGGCATCGAGTTAATGTTGTGTAACCCGGCAATTCGAAACTGTATTCGTGAAAACCGTATTTTCGAGTTACCAAACGTGATGGAAACATCGCGCGGTATGGGAATGCAGACGCTGGATTACTCGATCGCACAGTTGTGTTTTAACGGCCATATTTCAAGGGAGGACGCCCTGACCCATGCGGTCTATCCGGACAAGATTGATCGTGCGTTGAGTGCTTGAATAATTTGGAATCAGCCGGATAACAGGTTTGTATTATGCCTAATTTTCGTTACGAATTAAAACAGAGTTCAGGCCAGGTAAGCGCCGGCGTCATCGCCGCCAATTCCAGTACCGCCGCTGCGCAGATGCTGCGCGCCCAGGGAGGGTATATCCTTTCTTTGCTGGAGGTGAGGGATACCGGTAAAAATGGCCTTAACAGTATTTTATCGTTCAAAGTTCAGACAGGCCCTTCCGCCAAGGATGTATTGAATTTCACCCAGCAAATGGCGGTGATGATCAAAGCGGGAATCAGTATCCGTGCCACTCTTGAGGGCATTGTCGATCAGATTGAAAATGATAAATTCCGCAATATTCTCCAGCAGATCAGACGGGACGTGGAAGCCGGCAAAAGTTTTTCCGACGCCCTGGCAAAATATCCCAGGGTGTTCACTCCGCTTTATGTCAATATGGTACGGGCCTCGGAGTTATCGGGTTCGTTCGGCGCTATGCTCGAAAGGATTGCCGGATATTTGGCCCAGCAGATAGAGACACGTTCCATGGTTCGCGGTGCTATGATTTATCCGATCATTATCGCTGTGATGGCCGTGGTAACAACGTTATTTATGTTGACGTATGTACTGCCGAAATTCGTGGTGATTTTCGAAGGCAAAGAAGCCGCACTGCCAATGCCGACCAAGGTTATCCTCAGCATCAGTTACGTGGTGCGGACTTATTGGTATGCCATTTTGGGTGTCCTGGCGGGATGTGCCTGGACCTTTTTATGGATCATCAATACCGACTGGGGGCGTATATGGTGGGATCAGACCAAGTTAATTATGCCGATCTTTAAGAAGCTATGCCGCTGTCTTTATATTTCGCGGAGTATGCATACGATGGGCGAACTGGTCAACGCCGGAGTGCCTATGCTGGATACCATCAGCATTACCGCGAATATCGCCGGAAACACAATATACAAAAGAATGTGGCTCCAGGTGTTCGTTGCGGTCAAGCAGGGCAAGAAAATATCAGACCCGCTTTCGCGCAGCCGGCTTCTGCCCAAGAGTGTTATCCAGATGATCGGAAGCGGTGAAGAAAGCGGTAAGTTGGCTGATGTGCTCAGAGACATCAGCACCTATTATCAGAAAGAGCTGAAAAGTGTAATTCGTACAGTAACCGCGTTGATTGAACCTGTGATGATTATTATAATGGGATTCGTAGTGGGATTTATCGCTATGAGTATCATATTGCCGGTGTTCAAATTATCGAGCCTCGTCAAAGGATAAAAAAAGTGTATGAGTGCATGAGTTCCCCATTATACTCTTATACCCTTACACTCATATACCAATTACAAAGGTAACTACAATGAAAAGTACGATCAGGACCGGAACTGGTACTCGCGATGGCGGTTTCACTCTGTTGGAGGTAACTTTTTCGATAGTTATTGTCGGAATCGCGATTGTTTCACTGATGCTGCTTTTTGCGGCAGGGACTAATGTAAATTCGTTTGGTAATAAATTATCATCCGCGGTTTTTTTGGCCGATCAGTTGCGGTCAATGACCGACCAGACAGGCTTTGACGATATAATCAACGACGGCAATCAAACTTTTAGTGGAGTGGATGCCGATGGTAATTCTATTCCCGGCCTTGGTAATTATCAACAGGACCTGACTATACAGACGATCAACCCGGAGGACATGACGGTATATGTCGGCCCCGATCCCACGGCAGTCATATTAACGGCGTCTGTCTCAGACACAAAAGGTCAACTAATGCAGATAAGTTGGCTGCGTGTCAAATAGGAGGTGTTTTCGCGGAGTTCAATTATGGAGGTTTTATAAAAAACATTGCATATAGAACAAGAGTAATGGAGGCTGGAAAGGGCTATCTTATGACTATGCGAAAGTGGTTCAGCGGAGGGTTCAGTTCAGTTCTGGCGATGATTTTTGTCGCGTTGTTTTCGGTATTGGCCATATCGTTCACCGCTATGAGCAATATTAACGTCCAGATGTCGCGTAATCACCGTGATCTCTCGGCGGCTCAGGCAGCGGCGGAGTCGGGGCTGGAGTATGCCGGTTTTCTTACCAGTGGTTATGTTCCGCCTGGCGGAGCCTATTCCGCACAGAATACAGTCAGCGTATCTGAAGCCCAGGATACCGTTGCCTACTTCGCGGCGCATGTTGAAACCATACTTGGTTCATCGAATGTTTCCTGGGACAGCACTAATCTGGAATTGCGGATCCCGGCCAACGGAGGCATCGCGTTATCGACGGGCGCTTCGTCGGCATTTTCATTGCTTTTCGAATTTCAGGCAGGCGACACAGACAATCCGCACCTGATGACCGTTACAAGTACGGGCGGAGCAGCCGGCATCAATCGAGCGGTACAGTTGGCGTTTCCGATCAGGAAGGACAACAGGGTTTTGCAGTATGCGATTGCCAGTCGTGGTCGAATATGGCTTACGGGTGATTCGACGATTGAGGGCGATATTTTCAGCGACTGGGACAATGTTACTAAATCGCCGTTTAACATAACCAGCGACTCCACGGTGAACGGTACTGTCAATACGATTTTGACCAAACAGCAGTGCATTGACGCCGGCTGGCAGATGGAAACACTGGACGAGGACGGCAATCCCATGTTCGATGAAAATGGGGACCGTATTTACAGTGCGGGGGACGAAGTGCAGGGTACACACGATGGCATTAATTACGATCAATTCTCCGACGTACCCGGCATGAACATAGATGACTATGACACGGACGGATATAATGATGGTCTTACCGAAATAGCTTCATGTCCGAGCGGAGACAGGGAAACCGAATACTTCCCACATGTAGCCGGCGATTACGGCCAGCCCAGTCAGAGTTGGAGCAGACAACTGGATCGTCATGTCTATGAAAACCAAACGTTCACCGATTCGTTTCTGCCCAGCAATCGTAACGCGTTATTTAGAAATTGCACTTTTGAAGGTATAGCGTATATCGATTGCAACAAGAGCGGCAGCACAAATTACAACAATGTGCGTTTTGAGGACTGCACATTCAATGGCGCGGTTATAACTGATGTGCCTGAGGTACTCAAATGGCGGGAAAATTGCCTTTATTATACTGGTAGTGCCACCTTCCAGAATGAAGCTATGGCGGAGGCTACGATTTTGGCGCCTCATTTCAATGTGAACCTCGGTAACACCGACCCTCTCGAGGGAGAGACTAATGAATTGACCGGTGCTATTGTGGGCGGGATCGTTGATATTCGTGGCAATGCCCAGATTTACGGAACGATTATTTCCATGTGCGATACGACACAATGGACCAGCGGTTATGTTACCAATATCGGCGCGACGCTGGGGGACGGCGGAAACGAAACAACCGAACCCGGTGATGTAGGTGTTATTTCAATTACGCCGGACGAAGATCAAATGTTGCCCAGTGGCATAACAACACCGATCGTCATCGGCGGCGCTGAAGGCGATACCTATGTAGAATTATGATTACGGATGGGCTTTAGCTCATGCTGTCTTACTCAAGTAGCCCGGCCGTGCCCGCCATTTACTCTTCCTTACCGAAGGGATATATAAATTATGCTGCAAAACAAAAAAAACAATAAGATACGCAGGATGGGCTTTAGCCCATGCTGTCTTACTCGGCCAGACGTTCGTGAACATACGCCGCGGCATTGTCGGCCGGGTCTTTCGATGGTTGAAATACTCATTGCCCTGACGATAGCGGCCATGTTACTGACGGCAACCGCCGCTGCCTTCGATGCCGCTTTGACCAGTTACAGGAGCAATTATGACATGACGGTTGTCGGCGTCTCTTCACGTAACGCTATGTACCAAATGTGCAGTACAATCCGTTCGGCCTGGAACGACCCGGATTATGATACCATTGATGTAACTACGGACGGCACTCAATGCTCGCTCGTTGATGCCAACGGCTGGGATGTGGAGTATCGTTATGACGCGTCGGCTGACCAGATGCAGGTCAGGATGGATAGTGGTAGTGGCTGGTCGAACTGGTTTGTCATGGTGAGTAATGTTGTTCCGGTAGCCACGGGTGAAAAGATTTTTACCGATATCGACCCGGAAGACACCACTTTACCTGCAGGCACCGTCGGCAAAGTGATAATCCGGTTCAGGGTACAACAGGAAGGAATCAATCAGTCCGTAACCGCCGCCGCAGTCCCCCGCAATATAGTATATAACTGAATGGGTATGAGAGTGTAAGGGTATATGAGTATATAAGTGTATGAGAAAATAGAAATGTTATTCTTTCCCCTTACACTCTTATACCCATATACCCATATACCCATATACCCTTACACCCATCAACACACCGCTTTAATAACATGCTCGGCAACATAAATCGGCATATTATTAGCCGCCCCCAGTGCGATGGCGTCGCTTGGCCGGGAGTCAATTTCGATTTCCTGACCGTCTTTGTTAATAATCAGCTTGGCGTAAAAGGTATGATCGCATAGATCGTTGATTTCGATCCGTTCCAGTTGACCGTCCATTTCTGTAATTATATTAAAGAGCAGATCGTGCGTCAGTGGCCGTTCCGGCTGAATTCCTTTTAGGCGTCGGTCGATAGCCAGGGCCTCGGCGATACCGATAACGATAGGGAACGCCCGTTCCCCATGTCGTTCCTTCAGAACAATAATTTGTTGTTCTGTGGTCTCCTGGATAATAATCTGGCAAAGCTCCATTTCAACTTCCATACGAAAGTCCTCAATCGCGGGCTTGGGCGCCGCGTTTATTAGCCCCCGACTTTATGTCGTGGGGTTCTTAAGTAGGGTGCCGATGAAATCACACCATTTCTTTTATTAGGCCCGAAGTTTTGTAGGGTGGGGTCTTACCCCACGCGGTTTTCCAAAGCCCCAAGGCTACCCTGCATGCTCGTCAAGATTCCTCTGAACAGTAGCCACTTGTTCTTTCAACTGTTTCAGCCGATCGCGCTCACGTTGCACTACTTCGGGCTTGGCACGAGTAACAAAGTTTTCATTATTCAGTTTGTTTTCAGTGCGAGCTATGGCGCCTGCAAGCTCTTCTTTTTGTTTGAGCAGACGTTTTTGTTCCGCCTCGGCGTCTATCACGCCACCCACGTACAATTCCAGTTCTTCGCTCACTGCCGTTGCGGCCTGCGCTGGTTTGTCGCAGTTCGGCCCTGCCGACAACGAACTGAGATTCGCCATTTGGCAAATCAAATGCTGTTGTTCCAGTAACATTTCGGACAGTTTAGCTGCCGTCTTGACTGCCGCTTCGAGCGTTTTTCGCGGCGGCACCTGATGTTGGGTACGAACATCGCGAATCAGCCTGATTACAGCCTGAACTAAAAGCATCTGTTTTTCAGACTCACTATCGATTAACTTCGGCGTCGCTTTGGGCCAGCCGGCCAACACCAGTTCATCCGAGCCGCCCAGTTCGGCAAATCCGTCGAGGTCTCGATGTGGGCATAGCTCATTAAGCTGCTGATAAATCCCTTCTGTTATAAACGGCAGAAACGGATGGAACAACCTTAAGCATGCATCCATCACAAAGGCCAACACTCGCTGAGCCGATCCCTTTTGCTCATCGTCGCGCATCCGCGGTTTGATCAGTTCCAGATACCAGTCGCACAATTCGTTCCAGAAGAACTTGTACAGGACGTTTATCGGTTCGCTGAACTTGAATTCGTCTAATTGGCCCGTAACGGTTTCTGTTGTCCGGACCAGCCGTGACAGTATCCAGCGGTCTTCCAGTTTCAACTGGTTCGCATCGAACGGCCCCGTCGGTGTACCCTGCAGATTGGAAAAAGCAAACCGGGACGCATTCCACAGTTTATTACAGAAGTTACGTCCGACATCGAATTTGGGTGACGTATTGACCACTCGCCCATCGGGCAGTTTTATCGGCTCGACCGGCATACGCACGTCCTGCGTTAGCGTAGTCATACTCGTCAGTGCGAACCGCATCGCGTCTGCTCCGTGGCTGTCTATGACCACCAGCGGATCGATCCCGTTGCCTAAGCTTTTGCTCATCTTACGGCCTTCGCCGTCCTGGATCATCGCGTGGATAAATACTTCCGTGAATGGAATATCACCAACACAATATTGGCCCATCATCACCATCCGCGAAACCCACAGCGTAATTATCTCTCGCGCCGTGCATAACACACTGCCGGGGTAATAGGTTTTCAGCAACGGCTCACCGCCAAAATTCTCATCCGGCCAACCCAACGTACTGAACGGCCACAGTGCCGAACTGAACCATGTATCCAGAACATCTTCATCGCGTTGCCATCCGTCATCTTCAAGCTGTTTCTCAATATCTTCATTGCCGGGGACTACGCAGATAAACGTCTTAACACCTTCGTCGGAATCGTTTGTAATGAGACATGTTTTATCGGTATATTTAGTAAGTTCATCCTCAAATTGTTCGCCTTCTCCGGGTTTTGACCAAACCGGTATTCGATGTCCCCACCAGAGTTGGCGGCTGATGGGCCAGTCGCGCAGGTTTTCAAGCCAGTTCTGATATTTTTTGGCGTAGCGTTCAGGGATAAATCGTAACCGCTCATCTAACAGCGGTTTTAGTGCCAGCCCCGCCAGCGAATTCACCGGCACATCGGTACCTTCGATCAGCCCTGAACCGAATTTTTCGGTCAGGTGTTCGACAGGTTTCTTGACTGCGATATACCATTGATCGGAAAGGTAAGGCTCGATGGGAACATGGCTGCGATAGCTGTGTCCGATCTCGTGTACATACTCGCGAACGTCTTCTAACAGTTTTTCCTGACGGAACCATTCCACTATTGCCTCGCGGGCCTCGAATCGGTCCATTCCGAGGAACTGCTCAGCGTCGCTGCCGGTCGCGTCTTCCCAGCCGTATTTATCGCTTATCGAGCCGTCCGGCGCCATCACATTGATAACCGCCAGATCATGCCGTTGGCCGATGGCCCAATCGTCCGGATCGTGTGCGGGCGTAACCTTGAGAAAGCCGGTCGAGAACTTCGCTTTTTCGTCATCGCTTTCCGGATCGGGCAAAACCACATGCTCATCGGCGACAATTGGTATCAGCCGCCCCACCAGCGGCAGACGCACCATCTTGCCGACCAGCTTTTGTGCCCTCGGATCGGAAGGGTTCATAGCGATGGCCGTATCGCCCAACATTGTTTCCGGCCGGGTGGTGGCTACTGTAACATGCTCGATTTGTTGCCCATCGATCTCGACTGCTTCGACTAACGGATACTGCATATACCAGAAATGCCCCTGAACGGTTTCGTGTTCGACCTCATCGTCAGCCAATACGGTTTGTGTTGCCGGGTCCCAGTTGACTAACCGTTTGCCTCGGTAGATCAGACCGTCCCTGAAAAGCCTGAAGAATATTTCTCGCACCGCCTTGGCGCATACATCGTCCATAGTGAACCGTGTTCGCTTCCAGTCGCACGAGCAGCCCATCATTTTCAACTGCTCGATGATACGTACTTCATATTCATCTTTCCATGCCCGGACACGTCCGATAAATTCGTCTCGTTCGAAATCGGTGCGGCGTTTGCCTTCCTTGCTCAGGATACGTTTTTCGACCACTGTCTGCGTTGCGATCCCGGCATGGTCGGTACCCGGCATCCAGAGCGTGTTATAGCCCTGCATCCGCTTCCATCGAATCAGGATATCTTGTAGCGTGTTGTTTAACGCATGACCGAGGTGCAGGGCAGCCGTAACATTAGGCGGCGGAATCACGATGGTATAAGCCTTCGCCTCCGCGTTACAACTCCTCGGAGGCGCCTGAAACGAGCTATTTCTGTTCCACAACTCGAATGCCTGTTTTTCAACCTGTTTTGGTTCGTATATTTTTGATAGTTCTTCTGTCATAATCGGATGATATATCTTTCCTGAATTTTATTCACTTCGTGCCTTTGTGGCCAACTCATTTTTATGGAACCAATTGTAAAAAAACATGATACGTTTGTCAAGATATGTGTTTATACCGGTCGCCTGCACTTATCGACGGGTGCCGCCTTTCTGTATTTCAGAGAGGTGCTCTCTCGCGATTTTTTAAATTGCCGCAGATGGCCAAAATGTCACCAAAAACCTTGCTTATGCGCGCAAAAAAACCCGGACGAGAGCCATCATAAACAGCACTCGTCCGGGACAAAATTCTACATGCGCCAAACAATAGCGCTTCCGAAACCTTCGTTTTACCGTCTTGCGACAGGTCGTCTTCCCGCTCTGAGCAACACGAGTGAACCGAGTGACAACAATCCGAAGCTTATCGGTTCCGGAATCCATTTGACCGCCGAGGAGGTGAACGCCGCCGTCGCGGAGAAGCCATCGTTCCAGCCGCCGTCAAGAGGCTCTTTGTTGGCAAAGCCGAACGAAAATTCTTCCAGATCGAGTCTATCCGGTATCCCTGTGCCGCTGATCCTTACATTATCGACGAAAATACTATGGGCATATACCCCTCCCAGACTTACATGGGCGCTTCCGAATTCCAATTTTAGCAATGCCTCCACCACCTGGTCGGGATCATCTCCATCTTTATAAAACTCGATTACGCCTGCCTCGGTAGATGCACCAGTTATATCACCGTTACACTCAATTGTATCGAAAACAAAGAAAGCATTTGGGTATGTAATTCCGGTCCAGACGATTTCGAGGTCCAAACCTACCTGGTCATCTCCCCAACCGCCGCTAAGAGATCCCGGCTCTGTCAACGAACCAAAATCAACTGTGAACAGCGGTGTATCTCCACCAAGAGCGGGGTCGGCAAAAGTAGCGACAGTTCGCTGCTGAGATATCGCATAGCTCTGGCTCGGTGCGGATACGACAAACAACGCTCCCACAAGCACCAAAAGCATTATGCCTCGATAACACGAAATTCCCTGGTTTTTTTCTGTTTCCAACATGTTTTCTCTCCCTGTTAATAAATATTAGATGGCTTTGTGCTTTCGCGTAAATTTCTTAGAAAACCGACAGCAATACCCGCCGGCCAGCATCAAAATAAGTGCGGATGGTTCCGGAATCTGGTTTGATTCATGAAATGCCGGCAGCACAGATGCGTCGCCAGGCATAAAGTTCACTTCAGCACCACTGTTGTTATTGTCAACAGTAACTTCGCTGGTAATTTGAATCTTAACATTGTTCACAGTACCCACGCTTGAATAGAACATCAGGGGCAGTTCCAAATCGGATAATTCGACCTGAAAAAGGTCTCCCCCGGTTTCAACCTTATACACACTATAAGGATTGAGTGGCATGACATATTCATGGCCGCCAATTTCCAATATTTCCTGTTCGATTCTCTCGTGTTCATTCTCTACCGCGGTAATGTGTCCCCAGTTGATCCAGCCGCGAGGCCGGATTATCGTTCTGCCCCAGTACCAGCCGATCAGATCGATCCCGCCCAGCATAATCGGTATGTCAATGGTTCTGGTACCCGTACCGACAGAGTACTCGAGCTCGTAAATTGCCTGAATATCGAAAGAAGCCATCAGCCCTACCTGATGCGTGATGCTTCCATTGTAATAGGGGTTCTCCGGGCCGGGCGTTTTGGCTGCTATGAGTTTGCCGTTCAGTTTTATTTTGTCATTTATCAGAACGGGATACCCACTACTCAGACCAGTCTGTTCCGGTGTGTACGTAAATGTTTGAGTGTGCCCCGTGGTATTATCAACCGCATAGCTCGAACTCCCATCGGCGGTATTATAGGCATACACGTGTTGGTAGGAGCCGGAATCACTGTTTCCCGAACAACTATAAGCGATTGATTGGTCCAGATATTGATCTTCGATGAATTGGCAGGAAATTGCTTCGCCTGCACCCGTACCCAGGTCCATCATCGCCGGCGGCAAATCCAGCAACGTCTCGTTGCGGACGATATTCCAGCTTGGATCCGGTTGATAGGGGGGCCATGCGGCAGAACAAGTCCCGCTGAAGATGGAGAGTAACACCAATGACGACACTACTCTTAAAGCAATACACTTACCCGTTTTACGAACAACTTCCGATGTTTTCATCATACTCTCTCTCTCCCCCCCAAGCCTGATTTTCCGGCAAACTATCCCTTCGCCGCACCCAAGCTACGTCTCTCCCATTCAATAAAACAAGACAACAGAGGCCCAACCCGGATTCTTTGCGGAAAAACTTCTCGGCTAATCAAGGCTGGCTTGGCTCTCATCCCAAACCTCTCTCGTCACTCTCTCTCGCTGCGCCGAGTCTATACATGATACGGACCCGGAACACAACACCCTTACTGTACCGCAAAGGATGTACCGGACGCAAGTAAAAAAAATGGAAAAAATCTCGTTTTTTGTAACATATTGATATTCAAGACATTACGATTATTTTTGTCGGATTTTTTTTCTTCGGCTATAAATCAGGTTGGCTCCGATGTGTTGAAATCGCAACGTCCGATATAAGTAAAACTTTGTTATTCCTTTTACAATAAGGAGTTATGTCGTTTTCTTCCATGTTGCCGCGGGGAAACACAGATTTTTTATTGTCCCGCAATTCAGACGCCAACGCCGGCTGTAACCAAAAAATTATATACAATTATCAGTATCGTCCCAAAATCGGGGTTAGAACAGGCAAAATAGCCGATTCTTCTCTTGCTTTTTGCACCTTTTGCTTCTTAGTCCCGATATATCGGGGTGCTTTTTTGTGGCTCTTATCTCCTCTTCTTTGCTTTCTTCGCTACCTTCTGTTCAATGTATTCCTCTCTCTTTTTCTTCTCCTCTGTATTTCTCACCACTCACCACCCAACGCTTCGGGGAACAAACAGGGGACTTTTTTCGCTTGCGATTGGTTGATGAACACATTAGTCTGTTAGCGTTCAGCTATTGCCAAATTAAATAAAGAGGAAAAAATAATGAACAAAATAAGTCGTCGTGATTTCATCAAGCGTACCTCTGCTACAGCAGCGGCCTGCGTAGCGCCCTTCCTTGTCCCGTCCTCGGTCCTCGGCGCGAATGCCCCCAGCAACCGCTTTAATGTGGGTTCTATCGGCGTGGGCAACATGGGCACCAATAACCTCAATGGTTTTTTGCACAAGGACCAGTGTCGCGTCGTGGCCGTCTGTGATGTCAATGCCGCCGGTTACTACAAGGTCGGCCAGTTCTGCGGACGCGAACCGGCCATTGAGTTGGTGAACAGGCGTTACGCCAGGCAAAAACGGTCCGGACAATATAAAGGTTGTGACGGGTATGTTGATTTTCGTGAGTTAATCGCTCGCGACGATATTGACGTTGTTTGCGTTACCACACCGGATCATTGGCATGCGATCCCGGTAATCATGGCCGCACGCGCCGGAAAACATATTTACTGTGAGAAACCTCTTAGTCTGACCATCGCCGAGGGCCGCGCCATGGCCGACGCCGTCAATCGATATGGGGTTACTCTGCAAATGGGCACCATGCACCGGTCTCAAAAGCTTAATCGTTTTGCCTGCGAACTGGTACGAAACGGTCGCATTGGAAAACTTAAACGAATCGTGGTTGTTTTGGGCCGTCACGGCCTGCGCAGAGATGTGGGCAACTGGCAGCCTGCGCCGATACCAAAGGGCTTCGATTATGACATGTGGCTTGGCCCTGCCCCACGAGTACCTTATCACAAGGACCGCTGTTTTTATACCTTCCGTTTTGGTGAGGATTATTCCGGCGGCGAAACCACCAACACCGGAGCGCATTGTTTCGACATCGCTCAATGGGGCAACAATACCGAATATACCGGCCCTGTTGAGATTGAGGACCTCGGCAGCGAATGGCCAACGGATGGGCTGCATACCACTGTTACGAAAATAGACTTTCGGGCACGCTATGCCAACGGTGTCGAACTGCTTACTGCGCATCAGGGAAAACGAGGGTTTTTGGCGACATTCGAAGGTACCGAAGGATGGGTGGCGACCAGCTCAAGAAGAATTGAAACCTATCCCGAATCATTGAAAACCTCCGTCATTGGTCCCAACGAAATACACCTTTATAAAAGCGACGACCATAAACAGGATTTTCTTGATTGTATCAGGACAGGCCGCGACCCGATAACTCCCGTGGAGGTCGGTCATCGTTCGGGTACCATTTGCCACCTCGCGAACATCGCAATGAAGCTGCATCGCAAGCTTCGTTGGGACCCTGATAATGAACGGTTCATCGGCGACGACCAGGCCAATCGTATGCTGAGCAAACCCATGCACTCGCCGTGGCACCTGTAGCCCGCGCCATACCCGCCATGATAGGGTGGCATGCTTTACGCGTAGCTTATGCGAAGCATAAGCCAGCTTAAGCATGGTATTCCAAATTGGGTGTCACCTTTCTGTATTTCCCAGAGGTGCTTCTGTGCGATCCTCAACGACGGGTGGCGTTTTTCGGACTTTTGGCTGTTGCATCATTGATAAAGGAGAAACACCATGAACAATTTTGGTATCGCGATAAACCGTCGTAGTTTTTTAAGGCGTACCGCCGCCACAGCAGCAGCCTGCGCAGTTCCCTGCCTTGTCCCCTCATCGGTACTCGGACTCAATGCCCCCAGCAACCGGTTTAATGTGGGTTCTATCGGCGTGGGCAACATGGGCACCAATAACCTCAATGGTTTTTTGCACAAGGACCAGTGCCGTGTTGTGGCTATCTGTGATGTCAATGCCGCCGGTTACTACAAGGTCGGCCAGTTCTGCGGACGCGAACCGGCCATTGAGTTGGTGAACAAACGTTACGCCAGGCAAAAACGGTCCGGCCAATACAAAGGTTGTGACGGATACGTTGATTTTCGTGAGTTAATCGCCCGCGACGACATTGATGTCGTCTGCGTTACCACACCGGATCACTGGCACGCGATCCCAGTGATTATGGCCGCCCGCGCAGGAAAGCATATTTACTGCGAAAAACCTCTCAGTCTGACCATCGCCGAAGGCCGTGCCATGGCCGATGCCGTCAAACGCTACGGTGTTACTCTGCAAATGGGTACAATGCACCGGTCCCGTGAGCTTAATCGTTTTGCCTGCGAACTGGTCCGAAACGGTCGCATTGGAAAACTTGAACGGATCGTGGTTGTTTTGGGCCGTCACGGCCTGCGCAAAGATGTGGGCAACTGGCAGCCTGCGCCGATACCAAAGGGCTTCGATTATGACATGTGGCTTGGCCCTGCCCCACGAGTACCTTATCATGAGGACCGCTGTTTTTATACCTTCCGTTTTGGTGAGGATTATTCCGGCGGCGAAACCACCAACTCCGGAGCGCATTGCTTCGACATCGCCCAATGGGGCAACAATACCGAATATACCGGGCCTGTTGAGATCGAGGACCTCGGCAGCGAATGGCCGACAGGTGGGCTGCATACAACGGTTACGAAGATACACTTTCGGGCACGCTATGCCAACGGCGTGGAACTGCTTACTGTACCTGACGGTCCAAGAAGTTTTTTGTCGCGATTTGAAGGTACCGAAGGATGGGTGGAGACCACTTCAAGAAAAATTATAACCTATCCCGAATCATTGAAAACCTCCGTCATCGGTCCCAACGAAATACACCTTTATAAAAGTGATGATCATAAACAGGATTTCCTCGATTGTATCAAGACAGGCCGCGACCCGATAACTCCCGTGGAGGTCGGTCATCGTTCGACCACCATCTGCCATCTTGCGAATATCGCAATGAAGCTGCATCGCAAACTCCGCTGGGACCCCGATAATGAACGGTTTATTGGCGACGACCAGGCCAATCGTATGCTAAGCAAACCCATGCGTGCCCCGTGGCATCTGTAATTATGGCCCTTGATACAGCCAACCTTCTGGTGAGGATAAGATGAATATCTCCGCGCAGACTCATAGTCCTGGCCCGACCGACACCGGTCGACTGGTCTCGCTGGACGTTTTCCGTGGGGCTACGATTGCCTGGATGATCCTCGTTAATAGCGTTATTCACGGGGGGCCGGACATGGGCCCCTTCGCGCATGGCAAATGGAACCAGATCACGCCTACCGATTGGGTCTTCCCGTTTTTCCTGTTTATCATGGGTGTGGCCATACCCTTCAGGAAATTAAAGGGGTCAAATCTCTTTTTTTTGGGAATTCTTTTTTGCGAAATCCGCGGCCGGGTGGCAGCGTCTGATGTATATCATCAGGCGATGGTATTAGTCTCGTAGGGCGGGCTTGGGCGCCGCGCGTTTAATAGCCCCTGATTTAAGATTCGAATTAATAAAGGAGAAACACCATGAACAATTTTAGTATCGCGATAAACCGTCGTAGTTTTTTAAGGCGTACCGCCGCCACGGTAGCGGCCTGCGCAGTTCCCTGCCTTGTCCCCTCATCGGTACTCGGTGCGAATGCCCCCAGCAATCGGATACATCTCGGTTGTATCGGCACAGGCAACCAGGGCATCAATGATATGAACGGTTTTTTACGCCACAGAGATGCACAGATTGTGGTTGTGTGCGATGTGAATACCGGCAGCCGCGACTACCCGCGTGAACGGTATCGCGGGCGCGAGCCGGCTCAAAAGATTGTGAATGATTATTACGCCGGGAAAAACCGGGCCGGACAATATAAGGGCTGCGATGCCTGTATTGATTTTCGCGAGGTGATCGCGCGTGATGATATTGATGCCGTTCTTATCGTTACCCCGGACCATTGGCATGCCGTACAGACGATTATGGCGGCGCAGGCCGGCAAGGATATTTACTGTGAGAAGCCTTTGAGCCTGACGATTAACGAAGGTCGCGCGATGGTGGAAGCCGTCCGGCGGCACGATGTCATTTTACAAACAGGCAGCCATCATAGATCGAAGGAAAGTATTCGTTTTGTTTGTGAACTGGTGCGTAACGGACGAATCGGCAAGCTCGAAAAAATCATCACTTCTACCGGCAGCTATTCGAAAGGCCCTCACTGGCAACCTATGCCCGTACCCAGCGGGCTTGATTATGATATGTGGCTGGGTCCCGCTCCCTATGTACCCTATCATAAGGACCGTTGTCTTTACAAGTTTCGCATGGTTCTTGCTTATTCGGGTGGAAACGTAACAAACACAGGCGCACATTCGAACGACATTGCTCAATGGGCCAACGGTACGGAACTAACCGGCCCTGTTGAGATAGAAGACCTTGGCAGCAGGTTTCCGACAGATGGTATGTATGACACAGCGAGCAAGGTCCACTTTCGGGCCAGGTACGCCAATGGTGTGGAACTGATTAATATGGGCAAAGGCCCCAGCCAGGCGGTACGTTTTGAAGGCAGCGAGGGGTGGATTGACGCCGGTTACTCGAGTTTCAAGACCTATCCGGAATCGCTTATGGACTCGGTGATTAAACCGGATGAAATTCATTTGTATAAAAGCAGGAACCACTATCGAAATTTCCTCGACTGCGTCAAGACAAGAAATGAGCCGATAGCGTCTGCGGAAATCGGCCATCGTTCCGCCAGCGTTTGTCATCTTGGCAATATTGCTATGATGTTGAAACGAAAATTGTTTTGGGACCCGGACAAAGAGCGTTTCACCAACGACGACCAGGCCAACCACATGTTAAGCAGACCATACCGCGCCCCGTGGCACCTTTAATTCCTCGGCCATCTTGGCCGTGTTTTATTGCGTCCTTTACGTAGCATCTTGACTGGGTGGCAGCCACCGAGTCTTCGAGGTGGATGGTTCATTGGGTGGCATGTTTACGCGTAGCTTATGCAGAACATTGATTGCAGGGTGAAAGAATTAAAGGGGTCAGGAACCTTTTTTGGTGTCGACATCAAGTGCAGTTTAGCTATCATACGCGATTATGCCAAGGCTAAAGCGGATCGCAAAAGGAAATATTGTTTATCACGTTCTTAACTGTGCTAATAGTCGGTTGAGACCCGGAAAATGTCTGACCCCTTTAATTCCCGGGAGAATCTGTACATAATCCGATACTCAAAATTTTCGCTTTCCGCAACAGGAACTAATTAAGTAAATATATATTTTAAAGAAACCTTTAACGCTTTTTCCGAGAGGAGACAAATCATGTGTAGACGAGTACTTTGTCTGTTGGCGGGGAATTAAAGGGGTCAAATCTCTTTTTTTTTCGCCTCCTTTAACCAGCAACCCAGATGCACCTTTAGTTAAGTAGGATGCGATACATCGCACCATTTAGTCTGACAGATAACATTATTTTTCGAGTATTACTTCACTTGCCTAAAATGTTACAATTCTCCTTTAATTTGGACGACGAACATAGCCGGCCTATAATCCCCATCCCGAAAAACAATAGTCCAGCCAGTACATACTTAAAACATTAAAGTCAGCCAGGTCAACCCGGCCGGAACTGTCCACATCAGCCATCACACCACTATCGAGCCAGGCATCGGCCAAAGCGGCAAGGTCGTAGATATTTACCGCGCAAACCTTCGTGCTGTAATTTACAGCGTCGCAACTGGAGGTATTGGCACATGAGAGGCTGAGCCAGCCGATATTTTCGCCCCAGGCCCATCCGCTGAAGTTGCCGTCATAATCAATAGTAACACCATACTCGGTTGTATCACCACTAACTATGGGATTGAAATTGATCCAGCCGACGTTTTCGCCCCAGGCGTAACCGGAGAGACTGCCGTCGCCGTCATTAACCACACCGCCATAATAAGCCGGCGAAAGATTAATCCAGCCGATATTTTCAGCCCAGATAAATCCGGCCAGACCTGTAGCGCTTACGTTCACTCCTGATCCCTGAGTTGGGTGGTCAAGGTTCAGCCATCCGACATTTTCGCCGTAGGCATACTGTTGGCCGTCATTGTCCGGGTTAATATTCCCAATCCACGACCACGCTAATCTCGGATAAGAGTCGGAAGGCATTGCCCACGTATCCAGAAAACTCCAGCCTGCGTTCATAAAGATAAGCTGCGTTTTCATCTCCTCGGTAGATTTGCCGCTGACAGTATCCGGATCAGGATCAAGATTACCAACACCGTCATACGTCCCACTGGTTTCGACGTCCCAGAAACAGGCAGTGAAATCATGCTCACTACCTTTTCCCACCAAACCGCCCAGTTTAGAGGAACCACCGCCACCAACAGCACCAGCAGCGTAACAATTGCTCATTGCACTGGGATAGACTAAATATCCCACCAGGCCACCCAATTGGTGGCAACTGGCGCCGCCTGTAACCGCACCGGTGGCATAACAGTCGCTGATAGTTCCGCCGGCGCTTCCGGCCAAACCGCCCAGTAGGCTACAGCCATCACCACCAGTAACAGCACCGGTAGCATAGCATCGAATAATACTCAGAGGAATGCCGGTGTAATTCCGGAAGCTATTGCCAACTAATCCGCCAACATAATAAGAGTTGCCGCCACCGAAAACGGAACCTGTCGCGCAACTATCGAAAATATCACTTTCAAAGTTCTCCCCAACCAGGCCGCCAAGATAAGAAGCAGAATTACTTACCGTGGCGTCTTCCACGGATACCGCTGCGCAACAACCGGAAATCATGGCCCTGACACCACCTTCCCTGTTGTTCCTGCTTGTCAGGCCACCAATGTAACCGCCACCACCGGTACCGCCTGATACAGACCCCTTGGCAGTGCAATCAACAAGACTACCGCGAACGTTAGCCCCCACCAGACCGCCCATATCTCCGCGACTTCCTGTGATGGTAACTTTGACATGACAGGAATCGACAGTGCCCCCTTCATTATATCCCGCTAATGCGCCAAAGTAACCCGCAGCCCAGCCGCCGGCAATGGAGATATTTTCCAGAGTGAGGTTTTTTACTTCCCCGCCGCTGCCGATATATCCAAACAACCCCAAATACCAGTTACCACCACCATCGGAGGTAATGGTCAGATTGCTGATAATGTGTCCGGCGCCGTCGAAATGGCCTAAATATTTGTCGCTGTCGTGACTCTGGTTGCCATGAGCCGTATCAGGTGCAATGATAGCTGTATCATAAGACTCACCGCTAAGGTCCAGGTCTGTATCCAGACGAGTATAAACGCCTGTGGCCCAGTAAGTGGCAGCGTTAGCAGTATCGGCGAATACCAGGAAGTCGGCATCATCCTCGATCAGATAGGGAGTGACCTCGGAGCCGTTCCCCCCACCCAGATTGCCACCAACCGCCAACCAGAGTGTATCGATATTTCATATTCATTATTCAACCGCCTTTCCGGTTAGAATGAAAAATTATCCCATGGCCCTGCCGTGGCAGGGTCTGTCGATATGGCCCCGGCTTTGTTGCCAGTGACAATATCGTAGTCGGTTGTATTGCCCGATGCCGTATTCTTAATAATAATATTATTGTCTGCGTCGATATCGATACCGCGGTCGTTATGTGTTACATTGTTGCTTTCAATACG
>Ga0255365_10062_pt1 | contig 23541 bp, 23 predicted proteins | sample ANMaggSeSYBR01J3_FD_182089 | JGI IMG/M metagenome (GOLD analysis project Ga0255365, IMG submission 182089) | Sediment cell enrichment communities from methane seep in Santa Monica Basin, California, United Staets - ANME aggregate JGI... | ecosystem: Environmental > Aquatic > Marine > Cold seeps >... | reverse complement strand
AATACACTAGTGTCGAGTCAACCATACAATATCGCTAGATATATGATCTGACACTGTTACATTTTTCAGTAATTTTTAAGACGCAGATTTACACAGATTAACGCCGATTTAAGGTTGCATCTGCGTAAATCAGCGTAAATCTGTGTCTATTGAGATTATTGAAATAATTTGATTTTAAAATTGTGCCACATGACCTATGCCCTTTATAATCTGACATTTGAAAGTTGACACAATACTAGTGTTCTGATATTTCCAAAGTTGTTTTTTTTTTAACAGTACATATAATATTTATGAAAGTATAATCTTGTGATCCTTTTGCTGCAGCGTTTACAATCTTAGCAGGAATTGCCGGCAAAGGTATTGTTCTATGCAAACAGGTTTTTATGGTTGCGCTACCTTAATTGCTACATTGAAGGACTGATATTATGACAGTTGATGTATTTTTCAGGTCAGCAGAGGATGTGGGGGCAAAAACCAACCAGATCGATCAGGTAAAGGAATTGTTCCTGAAAATATCACCGGTTAAGGAAGGCGATATTGTAGCAGTCAAGATACACCCCGGAGAATATGGGAATACCACATATATCAGGCCAGTGCTCGTGCGTACAGTTGTCGACCTGGTAAGGGAAGCGGGCGGCATCCCTTTTGTTACAGATACCACTACATTGTACAAGGGCATGAAACTGAACGCTGCAGACCTGATATGGGCTGCTGCAATGAACGGTTTTACCCAGGCCAGCATGAATGCACCGTTCATTGTAGCGGATGGACTGCTTGGGGATGATGCTGTGAAAGTGGACATAGGAGGCTTGATACTGAAGGATATAACTGTGGCATCAGCTATCGCTAAGGCCGATTCCATGATAGTTATTTCCCATGCCAAGGGACATCCCGGCTCGGGGTTAGGGGGCGCTGTGAAGAACTTGGGAATGGGGTGCCTGGATAAAGAAGGTAAGACCAGGGTTCATGAAGTAGGCAGGCCCACCATCGACCCTGAGAAATGCACCGGATGCGGTGAATGTATTGATATCTGCGCCTGGAATGCCCTGGTATTGGGGGATGCCCATGCCAGTGTAGACTGGAACCTGTGCCGAGGGGAACTGGCATGTCTGGCTTCATGCCCACAGGAAGCTATCATTGCACCCGATAATGTAGATGTGGAGATGCAAAAGCTACTGGGCGAGGCAGCACTTGGGCCCATTAAGTGCCTGCCATACAGGATAGGTTACATCAACTGGATATATGACCTGACCCCTGGCTGTGACTGCTTTAATTTCTCTGCACCCAAATTTGCTGATGATGTGGGTATCACGGCATCAACCGACCCTGTAGCTATTGATGTAGCAACTTTGGATTTGATAAACAGGAAGATGGGGCATCATGGCAGGAGTATAACTGATGTATGGGGCGTGGATCCGATCATGCATCTTAAGTATGCTGAGCAGATCGGTTGCGGGAGCATGGAATATTATCTGATGGAATAAGTTTTCTAAGATTCACTCCAGTCAATTCTGTAAACTTTCAAGTGTCATAATCCCATACGGTTTGCTCTGAAAACTGTATTTTCACGCTATCACTCCTTATTTTTTCCCTTACAGCCCATCTTCGTCACTATGAATTTAAACCGCTATCAGTGGACCGTACCATTTTTAAAATCTGTTCCACACATTCTTGACCCCGATCGATTTCAAGTATTTGTTCATTCCAAAATATTTGCAATTGAATGCATCCATAATGTTTTTTTGCGTATTCGTCATGGTCGTAATTTTCAATTTCACCTTTCTCCAATGATTTGTTCTATATGTTATAACAATTATATAATGTTCACGGTTTGGAATTCTGTTCTACATCTGGAAAAGTTAAGGAAGTATTATTTTGGTGAAAATCGAGAGGAGTGGACGTTAGAAAAGATTATTTATGGATGAAAACTGTGAATTCTGGTGTGATACTGGAGAACATGGGTTACAGCAATGTAACATTCAGGAGTAAGGGGGTTGCAGGATGGAGTGATGTGCTTTATTCAATATGGGAAGATATGCAGGAGCGGTTAAAACAATACCATATGCGTTCGATATCGGAAACGGTTAATTCTATGGTGATGGCTAAATTTAGAGCTTCTTTGAGGAAAAGACTTGATGCGCGCAAGGTTACTGAAATACGACTGAAAAATGTTGCACATAATGTTAGGAGAATTGGATATCTTGAGATTATGGATGGTATTATACCGCATTGGCCACGTAAGGCAGGATAAGTGAATTTTGTACCAAGTCCGATTGATATAGATAATGGGGTAAATTGGAATAAAAAAAAAGTTGATATATGTTGATGGATCATTTAAGGTGAAATACAGTTGAAAACTAAAATACGAAACTCATGCGAAATATTATGTATAATTGTGAACATTTTTTTAATTTCAAGGAGTTTTGGGACTGCCTGTTATCATCCTGTTCTATATATGCTACACGTACAGTCTGGGCAACATTGACATTCAAACCCAATAATTTTCTCCACTGACGCATTGTGGACATTTGATCGAAATGAAGTTCGAGTCGGCCTGAAATTCAAATTCACAAAAAGTACATCTGAAGAATACTTTTGATTGATCAATAAAATCATCCATGATTATAGCTTTATATTTATGAAATTACACATATTTATATACTTGTTATGATGTTTAATTTAAAAAGGATTTCCCCAGGACATGATAAGCATTATGACAGCTGAAATCTATCTTATATTATCTGGAAAGGGTGGAGTGGGAAAAACCACAGTTTTCTCAAATCTTGCAACCTCAATTGCAATGTTAGGAAAAGAGGTCATCATAATTGATGCTGATCTGGCAATGCCAAATCTGGGACTTGTTTTTGGTATGCTCGATCCACCAATAACTATTCATGACGTCCTTGCCGGCAGTGAACCGCTAGAAAAAGCCATCTATGAAGGACCCAACGGTTTGAAATTTATTCCGGGCGGGGAAAGTATCGAAGGATTCCAGGCAGCTGACCCCTCTCGTATGATAGATGTACTGGACAACTTAAAAGAGACGGTAGATTATATATTAATAGATGCCCCTGTAGGCTTAAACGAAGATATTATCTTGTTGTTACCCGCAGTTGATCACATTATAATCATTTCCACTCCTGAGCTGATATCTATGGCAGATGCTCTGCGAATGCTACTCATTGCAAAGTCAGCAGATAGGATCATCGACGGTGCGATTTTGAACCGCACTAATGTATATGATGAAAATAGTGCAATAGAATTGCTCAAAAAGACCATGGAATTAAAGATACTTGCTGTAATTCCCGATGATATCAATGTGCATAGAGCTGGTCTGAATAAGATTCCCCTGGTAATTTCAAATCCTGATTCACCGGCATCTATTGCAATTAAGAAACTGGCAGCACAACTTATAGGAGTTGAATTTATCCCTGATACCAAGAAAAGTGGTATAATCCAAAAGATACTTGGAGCATTAGGGTTTAATGTCAATTCAAATGAAAGACCGAACTGAAAAATCAAATACAAGTGAGAAAAAAGCAGTTGGTGAATCAGCTGCAAATCTTGTAGGGGACAAAATGGTAGTGGGTCTTGGTACAGGGTCGACCACTGCTTTTGCAATTGAATCACTTGGACACAGAGTTAAACAGGGATTGGACATCAGAGGTGTTCCTACGTCATATCAGTCACAAATGCTGGCAATTGAGCATGGCATTCCCCTCACTTCACTTGCACAGGACCCGGTTGTAGATATAGCTATCGACGGTGCGGACCAGGTTGATGCGAACTTGTGCGTGATCAAGGGTGGAGGTGCCGCCCATACCAATGAAAAGATCATCGCAGCTTCAGCCAGGCGGTTCGTGGTACTTGTGGACCCGACCAAAGTGGTTGAAGTGCTGAACCACTATGTACCCCTGGAAGTCATGCCGCAGGCCCTGGAACTGGTCAAGTCCCAGGTCAGGGAACTGAAAGGTAAGCCTGTGTTGCGTATGGCGGCACATAAAGACGGACCTGTGATTACAGATAACGGTAATTTCGTGGTGGATGCTGATTTTGGTATGATCAATGACCCTGAACAGCTTGCCAGGGAATTATCCAATTGTACCGGAGTAGTCGAACACGGTATTTTCCTTAATGCGGACGAGGTCTATGTTGGAAAGCCGGATAGTGAAATTGAAATACTGAAGCGCAAAGGTTGATGTATAATTATAAGTGTAAAGGTTGATGCATTACTATGGCAGCGTCTTCATTTAAGAAACTCAAAAGTGTCCATGAACTACATGAATCTGTGCATGACCAGCAGACCCTGCTATCAAAACTTAATAAAGAACTCTCGGCATATACTGTTTTTGACCTGATGAAAATACAGGCCCAACTGGAGAAGGAATGTAAGTATCTCCCATTGAAATATAAAAAAGTGTTCAGGGAAAAGATGGCTGAACAACTTATTTCAAATTTTAAGGCAATTATTGCTAAAACACATTCCTATAATCAGATACTTGATAAGGAACAGTTTATTGAATTCATTAAAAGTTTCCAGGAAAAACTTGATAATATTGATACGAAAGACACTTCCCAGGCACATGATATGACTGTGCTATACCATTTATGTGCTCTTTACAATATCTTCATAACCAAAACACCGCCCCATCCTGAAGGTACGCCTTTTCCGGGCGGGTTTTTTGTTGAAAAGATAGGGGACCATTATTACTGTCCTGTGAAGGACAAGCAGAAAGATAATGATGAAGCCCTTTGCAGGTTCTGTGTGGCCAGGCAGAGTCAAATAGAGTAATATCCTCTCACTGCTAATCAAAAGGGTATTATAGTAATTTTACTAGTTATAAACAATAGACATTGAGGTAATATTATGAGTGGAGAAAAGAATCCTTACGATAATGCCTGCGGGCAGATTAAGATATGCGCAGCACAGATGGACATGGACCCCGGGCTATATGAGATACTCATCAGCCCTAAAATGATACATACCACCTCCCTGCCAATTAAAATGGATAATGGGGAGATAAAGGTCTTTACCGGGTACCGCGTCCAGCATAACGATGCCAGGGGACCATATAAGGGCGGTATCAGGTATCATCATGAAGTGTCCATGGATGAAGTAAAATCCCTTGCAATGGGGATGACATGGAAATGTGCGCTCATAGACATACCTTACGGCGGCGCAAAGGGCGGCATCGTCTGCAATACAAAGGAAATGTCCATTCGTGAGAAGGAACACATAACCAGGCGCTACACTACCATGATATCCCAGTTCATCGGTCCCTACAGGGATGTGCCAGCGCCTGATATGTATACAGATGCCCAGACCATGGCATGGATGATGGATACCTATAGTGTCATAAAGGGATACTCTGTTCCTGAAGTGGTGACCGGCAAACCTATCGGGTTAGGAGGAAGCGAAGGACGTGCTGAGGCTACAGGACGGGGTGCGGCAATAATCCTGAGGGAGACTGCCAAAACCCTGGGTATGAAACTGAAGGATTCAACTGTTGTGATACAGGGTTTCGGAAATGTGGGTGTTAACGCTGCAATGACGTTGAACAGTATGGGATGCAGGATTATTGGAGTAAGTGATTCAAGAGGCGGTATATATGATCCTGACGGTCTAAACCCCAGTAAGGTTTTTAGCCATAAATTAGAGACCGGTTCGGTTGTTGGGTTCAAGGGAAGCGAAAAGCTGACAAATGAAGAACTCCTTGAACTGGAATGTGACTTCCTTGTACCGTCTGCACTGGGGAACCAGATCACAATGAAGAATGCAGGAAATATCAAAGCGAGGGTGATCGTTGAAGGTGCTAATAACCCCACCACGACCGAAGCAGACGAGATACTTGATAATAACGGGATATTACTGGTGCCTGATATTCTTGCAAACTCAGGCGGTGTTATGGTGAGCTATCTTGAATGGGTGCAGAATATTAACCGCCAGCACTGGAGCCTGACAGAGGTTAACCAACAGCTTGAGGCAAAGCTGGTGTCATCATTTAAGAATGTATGGGATGCGAAAGAAGAGAAGGGACTGAATATGCGGGATACCAGCCTGGCAATCGGGGTGGGCAGGGTGGCCGATTCGATCAAGATGTTGGGACTTTTCCCTTAGGGACTGCCAGGAAATAAGTTGGTAAATTTAACAGAAGATTTGTGTAGATACACAGCACATACGCCAATATGAATTATATTTTGCTGCATAACAATCGATAAAATATTAACCGCCGATGAACGCTGATAAACGTACTATTATACCTTTTGTTTTGTTCAGCACGAGGCGGGGCAGCTACCGCTAGAAAGAATTTGGTTGGTTCATATCACCGCAATTTTACCTGCATCTGTGATGGAATATCCGTCCTCGCCTGTGATGTATCCCATTGCCTTGAGTTCCCGCAGGTGGTTGTATGCCATGCCTTTTGAGATGCCGACACCTCTGGCTATATCCTGGACTGAGCTCACTCCTGACTTGATGTGTTCGAGGATTATCTTTTTAGTGTCAGAAATGTTGAAACTGAGTATGGGAAAGTCTATGATGAAGTTGTCTTCTTCGGTCACATAAACGATACGTTTTACCATGTCGCTTCGTGTGTACGCGCCAAAGAGTGCCCCGAAGGCCTGGGGTTTTCTGCCGCCTGAGACGTTTATCGTGATGTGGTTGCCCCGGGCGTGTTCTTCTTCTATGAGGTTTGCTACGTCCTGCGCGACTTGGACGGGGTCATAGAGGGAAGTGTTCTTTTTCTGGATATCGATTATTTTGCCGAAGGTGTCTTCTATGGTCTGTTCAGAGCGAAGCTTTTTTTCGACTGCCCCCTCTTCTGTGAGAAGGATGAGTTTTGACGGGGAAAGACGGGTGAGACAAACTATTACTGGTTCGAGTGTGTAGATTGTGGAGATGAGTGTGAGGTTTGCCATTTGGTATTGTTATCGTGTTAGTGCAATATATGTTTTGTGTATGAATTATGGTGTAGTTTATTGTATTTTGGTGGAAATATACATATGAAATATATGTTAGTATATAGTTACTATGCATATATCTATTACAGTTGGAAATCTAAAGGACCACATTAATTTGGCATGATTTAAAAACTAATGATTGTACGGGAGTGATAGTTCTTGACAATTTAATTCACGGATGTCAAAATACCATCACAAACTACACCTTATTGATGGGTCGATGTGAATTTTTTCACAGCGTTTTTAATATCTTCATCCGCTTGATCCGCTTCAATCCGGCGCCGGGTTGTCTCAAATTTAGCATATTCTGTTTTAGCCAATTCATGGGCAAGTTCTGCTGAAATTGTACCGGCTTTCTTTAAAATATCCTGTTCGTTCAAAGATAGGAACGAATCGAGTTTTGCTATCCAGTCTCTCATATACATCACTTTTCTGCGCTTGGCCTGAAGTTCTGCAAAATCGAGATACTGTCCAACAAGAAGTTCCAATGTGCTGATCTCTTCCTTATTGAGATAGTTTTTTGCCACTCCTACATCGGTTTTTGTCAATACACGGCCTCACCTTGCACCTTTCCATGTTGTCAGTCCCATATTGGGATGTGTGACGTCTGCTCGACCGTGAATTAACTCCGCGGCTGTTTTACCGGTCGCCGCATAGAGCATTTTATTCTGAACAATGGCGTAAAACTCCTGTGTCATGGGATTTTTTGGATCATAATCTGCACTGGTCAGGTAGATATCGCGTACCTTCTGGTAAAATCGTTTTTCCGATGCACGGATTGCCCGAATGCGCTCAAGGAGTTCATCAAAGTAATCGACCCCGCCGGGTTCAGAAAGCCGTTCATCATCAATGGTAAATCCTTTTACTACGTACTCGCTAAGGCGTTCGGTTGCCCATTGCCGGAACTGGGTGCCGTGGTGGGACTTTACACGATAACCGACCGCGATAATTGCTTCAAGCCGGTAGAGTTTTGTTTTATAGGCTTTTCCGTCTGCGGCAGTTGTCAAGTATTCCTTGACAACTGAAGATTCTGATAACTCCCCCTCTGTGAAGATATTTTTTAAATGCAAACTGATATTCTGTTTGGTTGTCTGAAAAAGCTCTGTCATGGCGAGTTGAGAAAGCCATACTGTTTCACCTTCAAGCCGCACTTCAATGCGCTGTTTCCCGTCATGGGTTGTGTAGAGAAGTATTTCACTGATTGATGGTGCAAGTTCTGAAGAGGTTGTCCTTTTTTTCATATTTCAACCGCCTGTTCAATGAGTTATCCCACACGGTGTCTGGCTTGTTCGAGGGCATAGATTGTGGAGATTAGTCATTTGGTAGTGTCATTGTGTTAGTATAATATATGTTTTGTGTATATGATATGGTGTAGTCTATTGTACTTCAATGGATAGATATACATGTAATGCATGTTAGTATATGTTTGCTATTGACATAAGCAATACAATTATAAATTAAACGGTTTATCTTGATTTTTATATGTCCAAAACGTACTTATTTGTGTATTAAAGGGATGAGAGGGTAACAGTTTTATCCACGGGAACGTATCCCAAACAGAATTTTTGTTATCCCTTTCGGCCTACTTTTATAGTAGGCTACAAGGTATTTTTTATTACTTTTGCAATAAGGTGTATATACGAACAGGATCGACAGGATCTACCGCAACGTCAACATCCTGTAAATTCGGTCAAAATACCATGCTTTTTAAAGTGGATACAAATACAGTTACATCTTACACACCGGGCTCTTCCTGAGCCAGTCGATATCTGACTGGTACAGCGTCCGAAGGTCACGCAAGCCCAGTCTCAGCATTGCCAGCCTGCTGACACCCAGGCCCCATGCAAGGACAGGATACTTTATACCCAGGGGTTCGGTGACCTCCTTACGGAACACACCGGCACCACCCAGTTCGATACAGCCCATACCCTCGATATATACTTCCGGTTCCACGCTGGGTTCGGTATATGGGAAATAGGCGGGCCTGAACCTGACATCAACAAACCCCATCTTCAGCAAGGTATACGGGATATGGAAGAACAAATGGGTGTGAATATGCGGGATGCGGCCCTGGGTATGGGTGTAAGCAGTGTGGCCAATGCGATTCAGCAGTTAGGGCTTTTCCCTTAATTGATATGTTATATTCTATTTGAAGCGGTACGAATAATAAATAACCACTAAATAGGATTAAAAGCAACACAATCTATAAATCTTTTTAACACAGTCCCCCATCCCATGCACCCGCTAATAAAACCCCTGGCCATAGCCATCCTCGCCCTGCTGTCGGCAGGGTGCCTAAAGCCAGACGCTGATGGTGATGGATATGCTGATAAAATTGATGCATATCCTGATAGTGCGTATGCACATGAAAAGTCCTGGTGGGGAGATCACAATTTAAAGTATGGAAATGAACCTCCCGAACATAATGCATTTTATGAGATGTGAGGTATGAGGGGAGTAAAGGTGTGTTGGAGTTTGAAGATGATCATAAACAGGGTTGGACTGTTGCTGGTTATTTAAGTGAAAATATTTAATTTTTAACATCAGACCTCTGTTGGTTTTGTATCATCACAGTTGCAATCTCTTATTGTTTGTGGTGCACCATCTCCACAATCTAATCTATTACTGCGACAGCACTCCCAGCACAGCCTCTCGCACTCGCTGACATCTCCCGCAATCTCAATCTTATCCCCGCCGAAGTCAGTGAAATTGCTCCCACCGCCCGAAACAAGCACAAGCTATACGACCTGCATCACTAAAGTATTGACAAGATGCTTCACCCCCCATTTTCCAACAATACACATAAGTATGTGTATATACATAATTATGTATATGGCCACCATGACCCTATCAGTCCCGGATGACCTATACAAGGTCATAAAAGATCATAATGAAGTGAAATGGAGTGTCATAGCCCGAAATGCCATGTGGGAATATGCAAGCAAAGTCCAGATACTTGACAGCATTCTTGAAAAAAGCGAACTCACTGAAATGGATGCCGACGAGATTTCAAAACTGATTAAAAAGTCCATACGAGAACACCATGAAAACAAACCTGGTGAGATGGCATAATGCGGCTTGTTATTGACACCAACATAATCATCTCCTCACTAATATCCAATTCTGTCAGGCGCAGCATCCTTATGGATTCAGGCTTTGAACTCATGGCACCGGAATATACCTTCACCGAGATAATGAAACATGCCGACCTTATTAAAAAAAAGGCAAAACTAACTTCAGATGACCTTCAGTATGTCATGGATATGCTTTTCTCAAGGATTTCTATTTACCCACATGACAAATATGCTGATTGCTATCCACTGGCTGAAGAGATTATGAAGGATATTGACCCTGATGATGCACCATTTTTGGCGCTTGCGATGAAGACAAAGGTGGATGGGATATGGAGTGAAGATAAAGGGTTTCAGCAGCAGGATTGTGTGAAGGTCTACAGGACAGTGGAACTGGTTGAGTTCCTGAATTTGTAAACTGTAGAATTTTTTAACCGCAATATTTGAATATTCTTTCCGCCGTCAGTTAGCAGCACCAGAAACGGACAGCCTCGCAAGTGTAATCATCGGGCGACTGGCATCAGTTCATTGCGAACCACTGAAGGCATAGAGTACACAGAGGAGGGGGATAATCCAAAAACTCCATTATGATTAATACATTACCAAAAGATGGGGAATCAATCCCCGCACACCGGACTCTTCCTGAGCCAGTCGATATCTGACTGGTACAATGTCCGAAGGTCACGCAGACCCAGTCTCAGCATTGCCAGCCTGCTGACACCCAGGCCCCATGCAAGGACAGGATACTTGATGCCCAGGGGTTCGGTGACCTCCTTGCGGAACACACCGGCACCACCCAGTTCGATCCAGCCCATACCCTCAATATACACTTCGGGTTCCACGCTGGGCTCGGTATATGGGAAATAGGCGGGCCTGAACCTGACATCGGCAAACCCTACCCTGTGATAGAACTCCCTCAGCAGCCCAAGCAGGTTTGAAAAGCTCATACCCTCATCCATGACCACACCCTCAAGTTGCTCGAACTCTGGGGTATGGGTGGGGTCAATGGTCTCCCTGCGGTATGCCCTGTCGATGCAGAAAGCCTTTACAGGCGGGTCCGGGTTGTCTGTAAGATATTTGATAGTGTTGGCTGTGGTATGGGTGCGCAGTACGTTCTTTCTGGCCTGCTCCCTGCTCCACTTGCCCCCCCATCCCTTGCTGTCTATATCTCCCCCATGTTCGTGCATGGCAGCCACGGAATCAGTGTATTCGGGGGGCACATCACCGGTGCTGTCCAGGTAGAAGGTGTCCTGCATATCCCGGGCAGGGTGGTCCTGGGGCTGGAACAAGGCATCGAAATTCCAGAAACTGCTCTGGATTATCTCGCCCTTGATCTCTGTGAATCCCATCTCCAGGAATATCTGGCGCATCTCATCTATGAGCCTCTGGTACGGGTGTGTCTTGCCACCGTAAACAGGCTGCACAGGTGTATTGATGTTGTAAGGCCGGAGGTATTTTTGTTTCCATTCACCTGTCCTGATGAGGTCTGATGTGAGCTGGGCGATATCTTCTTCAATGGCTATACCTAAATTGAAAATGTCCAAAGCAGATTCTGTTATTTCAATTTTTATTGTTTTATCTTCGCTTTTTTCTATTAAATTTCGCTTTATAAGGTTCTTTATTGCTTGTTGATAAGATTCAATTTGTAATAAAAGTTCAATATCATTATCAGCCTGTATCTGAAGTAATAATTCCTCATCTTTTCCCGAATCTTGAAGACCATTAGAGTAAACTTTACCTTCACCAATCTGTACCCATTCCTTCTTGCGTGACTGGCCCAAAGCTATTCCAAATTCGGGGCCAAATTTATCCTTAAGTTCATTAAATGTGGGAATCTCATCCAATTTATTAATATATTCAATGAATCTACGCTCTGGCAAATCATTATTTGCATAGTCATTCCCTTCATTTGTTAATTTATAATTCGTATCAATGTCTTCAATTATCTTTACGAGACCCTTGTCTTGCAGCAAAAGAGCACTCTGAACTGTGACTTCTACACTGAGACCCGAATATTTAGCTAGTTGTTGAGGATATCGAGGACTTCCAAGTTCACCTAGTGCCTTTAGAATTTTTTTTTCATTTGGGGTCAAATAGGATTGCGTAACATTGGCCATTGTTTTCCACCTTGATTTTAGAGTATATACTCCCCTATAAAAGACTTAAAACTATCCGTATGTATCTAGATATCAGTACAAATGCTTTTCAACGATTAGCTAACATTATTCTTAAGGCCAATATGTTTCAGGGGGTCCGACGATGAGCAAATTAATCGTGATGGTATTTCTAATATCGATATTACTTGTCCAATCAAGTGCAGAAAACATTCCACCTAATATCTGGACATTCACTGATGACTATTTCACTGTATATGGCAGTCCCGATATGGTTGTAAGTATTACAGGCAGCCCTGAATATGACAGGGATGAGACCTCGAATCTACTTGTCCATGTCATGAACCAGGGCAAGATAACAGGTTTCGAATCCGAGGACAAGCCGGTTGGTTCCAATGAGATCGCGCTCTCAAAGATAGAACAGCAGCTGGAATACGACATTACCACGGCTGTGGGAGTAGTGGCTTGTTTATCGGCAGGGGACGCTCCCGTGGACATAAAAACACCGCCCCAGAGCGCAGGTACCCTGGTATCGGGACAGGTCTCGCACCCGCTGCCCTTTGAGATCAAAATATGGGACAGTGCCCCTGCCGGGAAATACTTACTGAAAGTAGACCTTACCTACCAGTTCCAGAAAGATGTCCAGGTGGACGGCAATGCTTCAAACAACCAGATCGACTACAACATGCTGTACCAGCATGTCAACGAGACCCATGAAATTTTCATAATTGTCAAAGAACAGGCAGATTTCGAAGCCACAGAAGTGACCAGTGACCTCCTCCCGGGAAAGTCAGGTATCCTCAGTATAACCTTCCACAACACAGGGGAAGAAACAGCCTCAAGGGCCTCCGCCAGGCTGCGATTGTCAGACCCGCTCAGCAGCACGGATTATACCGCTTTTTTGGGAGATATGGAACCAGGTGACCAGGTCCGGGCCAGATTCAACATAGATGTGGACCCTGATGCCATACCTAAAGCATATTCTGTTAAAACCGAGATCGAATACGAGGATGCCAAAGGGCAGACCAGGATATCAGATATTATCTATGTCCCGGCAGAGGTCAGGGACCAGGAGGAAAGGAAGGGTATATTCGGCAATCCACTGCTGCTGAGTGCAGGTTTGGTAATAATAGCTGTATTGATATTCTTATACCTGAAGCGGCGGGAAGGTGGCAGCAGTAGTGAATAGTGGTGTCATTATCACTGTTGAGGACCTGGTCAAGAAGTTTAACGGCCACACTGCTGTAGATGGAGTTTCCTTTGAGATCAACAGGGGTGAGATATTCGGGTTGCTGGGCCCCAACGGTGCAGGCAAGTCCACCATCATCTCCATTTTGTGCTGTCTGCTGGAGCCCACCCTGGGCAGTGTGATAATCGACGGATCTGATATCAGGAGAAATGCCAACAACATAAAGAAGATCATAGGCGTGGTGCCCCAGGAGATCAGCCTGTATCACACACTGACGGCAAGGGAGAACCTGGCTTTTTATGGAAAGATATACGGGCTGTCAGGCAGGGCACTGAAAACACGGGTAGAAGCACTACTGGATATGGTAGGTCTGACCGAGCGGGCCGACGACCTGCTGGAAGGTTACTCGGGGGGTATGAAGCGCAGGATCAATATCGCTGCTGCACTGCTGCATGAACCCAGCATATTATACCTGGACGAACCCACAACAGGTGTTGACCCCCAGAGCCGCAGGAGGATATATGATACCATCCAGGACCTTAACCGCCAGGGTATGACCGTGCTTTTAACCACACACCAGATGGAGGATGCTGAGAAATTATGCCACCGCATAGCTATAATGGACAAGGGAAAGCTAATAGCCCTGGATACACTAAAAGGACTGCTGGAACTGGTGGGTGAGAGCGACCTGATCCATGTGCTGGCACCTGAGATACTACCTGGACCTGTGGAATCCATTAAGCGCATGCCTGATGTCCAGAAGGTATCGCTGGATGACGGAAACATGAGCATTCAACTGGTACGGGGCAGGGAATCGCTGGTAGGAATTATCGATATCCTGACATCTTCGAAAACACAGGTGGAGTCCATCTACATCAAGGAACCTGACCTGGAGACACTGTTCCTTCACCTGACCGGGACAAAGCTGAGAGGGTAGGATATAAACTGTGAGGATAGAATATGAAGTTCCATATCATCGCTGCCAAGGACCTGAAGATCGTAATGAGGGACCGAAATGCCCTCTTGATGCTGTTCTTTATACCAATGGTAATCATTTCAGTTGCCGGACTGGCCCTGGGCGGTGAATCCGATAACATAGAGATCGATGTACTAATAGTGGACCTGGACAACGATGAGGTCTCCAGGGGACTTGTGGAGTTCCTGGAGGAGATCGATATACTTAACGTGGATATGGAATCAAATGAGTTCGCTGCCAGGGATATGGTCAAGAACAAGGAATACGGCAGTCTGATAATTATCCCCCTGGGTTTTACTGAATCCGTTATGACTGGACATGATACCGGATTGCTGATCATTGTGAACCCTACCGAGGAATCATTTAACACAGTGGTGGAAAAGATAGTAGAAGGTTATGCCAGCAGGATATCTACCAATGTGGTGGTTGTAAAAACAGCAAGTGCATATGGGATCCCTGCCCATACGGAAGAACAGATACTGGAAATTGTTGATACGGCAGAAGAGTTCGTCCAACCCCCGCCTGTGGATGTGATAATTGAAAGTACCACATCTAATCTGGTAGATTTTTCGCCCTTTACCCAGTATGTCCCAGGGTTCGCTGTAATGTTCCTCCTGTTCACCGCCGTACAGAGCGGAGCGATCAGCCTGATAAAAGAACAGGAAGCAGGTACACTGAGACGGCTGGTAACCGCCCCTATCAGCAGGGCAGAGATCATCGGGGGCAAGATCGCCAGTACATTTATCAGGGGATTTGTGCAGCTTACCGTACTGATCTATTTCGGGCATGTGGTCTTTGACCTGGACCTGGGCAGTGATATACTGGCCCTGCTTGTACTGATAGCTGCAGTCACAATGGCATCCACAGGCCTGGGGCTACTGGTGGCTGTACACGTGAAAACAGTAGATCAGGCAGATTCATTATCCCTCCTGCTAGTAATGATAATGTCTGCCATCGGTGGTTCATGGTGGCCGCTGTCCGTTCAGCCTCAGTTCATGCAGGATCTGGCACATTTCACTATAACGGCATGGGCCATGGATGGGTTCTATGACCTGTTGTATTTCGACCAGGGACTGGCCGGAATAATAGAGGAAGTAAAGTGGCTGGTGTTGATGATGATCATATTTTTTGGAATTGCCATCAGACGGTTCAAGTTTGAATAAACCGGTAGTTCAGATAAAGATAATCCGGCAAAAGATAGGCAGGTAAAAGATATTTCGATAAAAGATAGTTTAGATAAAGTACGAGAGCAGCGCATTGCCGAACAGCATCAGGAAGACAAACTTTAGCAATTTACCTGAAAAACATCCCAGCGTATATAGCCGCACAGGGAATCTGGAGAATCCTGCCACAAATGTGACCACCTCAAAGGGAAACGGGGTAAGTGCGCCCAGGAATACTACTGTAATGCCTATCCATTCATGCAGCTTGAACCAGCCGTGAATTCGCTCCCCAATCCCACTTTTATTGAACCGCCCGGCAATGGCCTCACTTCCTCTCCCAAGGAAATATGTGGTCAGGCTTCCGAAGGTGGCACCTGCCGATACTATGACTACTGTGGGGAATAATGGAAAACCCAGGGCAGGTAAACCTGCCACTACAGGTTCAAGGAATATCGGGAGCAGGCTGCTGGCGATTAGGGATAATAAGAATATACCAAAATAACCGCCTGGTGCTACAATATTCTCAAACAATAGATATACTCCGGATGTTTACAACTACCTAACGGGATAAAGATATAAAATCCTAGTAACTATTCAGCCTTCCTTTAGACCGGATGCCGATGACGAAAATCAGCTTATTTGTGTCTATGGCGATACATTTTTTAGTTTTTAATACTGAGTCTACGTCCATCGATTCCAAAGGCATTTGACAATTGTGTGCAATTATCTATTTGTGGACTATTCAATCTACCGATAACGTTTATGTATGGCTGAATAGTTACAAATCCTAATCAATAAAGCAGTACCCTGATAAAATGTAATTTAACCAAAATATCTTTCCATGGCAGATAAATGTCCTAAACATTTATATTAGTCTGTGTCTTTAAATGAAGCAATATAGACCATTCAAAGGTGATTATTATAATAAGCAAAAAGAGCGACCCAATCACACAATTAATTGATGAGCATAGAATAATGGAAAGGGTAATGGATGTTATGGAAAAATTAGCTGAGGGTATTGAAGAACAAAGATCTATATCCCCAGATATGATTCTGGGAAATATCGGCATGTTACTTGAGTGCAATGATGAATACCATTATGGAAAAGAAGAAGACATTTTGTTACCATTTCTGGAAGAGATCGGGAAAAATGAGATAAAAGAATCAATCCAATCTTACATTGCCCAATATAGAGAAAATGGCAAGTTACTTGCCACAATAGTCGATTCTGTGGATGATCACTCCAGTGGGGATATGGATGCAACAATAAGGATCATGGAAAATATCCGGGAGTTCGTCAGAAACGTGCGCCCTATCTACTTGAATGAAGATGAAGAAATCTTCAGGCCATTGAAAAAGGACCTGACCAAGGAAGAGATGGACAGGTTGGCTGAAAAGTTCCAGGATTTCGATTATGATTGGGATGGGCCTACATTAAACAATTACCAGAAACTCGTAAGGGAAATGGAACTAAAAGCAAGTTATACTGTGTGGTAATAACCGAAAAGAATATTATTTCCTTCACCATCAAGACTCCTACTATGACCGACCTCTCCATTTCATCCGATAATACAAAGCCTGCCGAAGAATCAAAATCCCTTCCTTCCAAGTCAGATTTTAGCGAATGGTATAATGAACTGCTCCGGATAGCTGAGATCATGGACGTGCGCTACCCTGTCAAGGGGCTGTATGTGTGGAACCCTTTTGGTTTTTCCATTCGCTCCAGGGTCTATTCCATTATGCGTGAACTCCTTGACAATACCGGGCACCTGGAAGCTATGTTCCCCCTGCTTATTCCTGAACATGAGTTCATGAAAGAGGCCGAGCATATCAAAGGTTTTGAGGATGAGGTATACTGGGTCACACACGGCGGCACTGACCCGCTGGATGTAAAACTGGCACTGCGCCCCACAAGTGAGACTGCTATTTATCCAATGTATAAACTCTGGGTGCGCTCTCATGCTGATCTGCCGCTGCTTATCTACCAGATAGTCAATACCTTTCGCTACGAGACAAAACATACGCGCCCCCTTATCCGCCTGCGTGAGATCACATCCTTTAAGGAGGCACATACTGTACATGCCACATGGAATGATGCAGCCGCCCAGGTCAGGGAGGCTACCCGAATATACCAGGAGTTCTACCATCGGCTCGCTGTGCCCACTGTGGTGAGCAAGCGGCCTGACTGGGATAAGTTCCCTGGTGCAGACTACACCATGGCAGTGGATGTACTGATGCCTGACGGTAAGACCCTGCAGGTGGGTACAGCCCATCACCTGGGTGATAATTTTGCCAAAACCTTTGATATCAGGTACGAGGATACTAATGGCGAGCAGGTACTGGCACACCAGACCTGTTATGGTGTCAGTGAGCGCAGTATTGCAGCCCTGATATCCATTCACGGTGACAATAAGGGACTGGTGTTACCGCCAGAGGTTGCACCTGTGCAGGTTGTAATAATCCCAATCGTATTCGGTGAAGATAAGACTGTCATAACTGCAGTAAACAAAGTGTCAGATACGTTAAAGCAATCCGGACTGCGGGTCGTAGTTGACGATAGTGATGCAAGGCCGGGTGCCAAGTACTATAAATGGGAAATGAAAGGGGTTCCTGTGCGTATCGAAATAGGACCAAGGGACTTAAAGAACAATTCCGCAGTTGTTGCATTGCGAAATGGTGGGAAGACCAGCGTTCCCATAGACAGTATCCTGGAAGGGATCAATAAAGCTTTTACTGATATTCACGATAACCTGCTCGAAACTGCAGCCAGGGAATTAAATGATCATATCAAGTTGTGCACTGACCTGGATGAGGTGAAGGATTATATCCGGACAGGCATAGCACGTATTGCATGGTGCGGCGAGCGGGACTGCGGACTTGAGATGGAAGAGATCGTGGGTGCGGGCATACTGGGTGAGCCTGAGGATCCTGCACTGGGTATGGGTGATGGTTCGTGCCCCATTTGCGGTAAGCCTACCGATATTGTGGTGCTGATGGCGCGGACGTACTGAAAAAACCTGATTGTTGGTATCAGGTATGTGCAGTTTCCGTCGCTTCATCAGACAGCAACCTTGATTTCTTCTCGAACAAATTCCTTGCCTGTTAAGCCCATCTCTGCAAGTTCTCTGTTGGAGATCAATATCAATTCGATTGCTTCGCGAAGATTTTCACGAGTTTCTTCGAGAGTTCTTCCCTGGGTGTTAGCTCCAGGTAATTCTTCAACGTATCCGATATACCAATCATCGGCTTTCTCAAATATTGCGGTAAACGTGCTTTCCATATGGCTTTACCTCCTTTAATGATGATAATTGCACACTTTTACATAACGTTTTATGGGTTTAATAAGTTGCGGGGCAGACGGGCGGTGGGGCGGCGGAAGATTGAAGAAATACGGGGGCTGAAATCATTTCAATCTTAACCGCAGAGTGCGCGGAGGAACGCAGAGAAAAACAAACTAGGGCGGGTGCGCTGCTTCTCGATTGCCTGGCTCACAATATTCACACATGATGCGAACTGCAATGACATAGGCATTTTCTAAATGAAGTGAATGACACTGAACGCCTGATCTGGCATCGGCGCATTCGTCATAAATTCAACCTGTTCGGATAGCAATCGACACAAATTATTTAACAGAAAGTTGTTTCTTTATCAATTCGCAAAGACTCCTTTTGATATCAGAGTGGCGTGGGACTGGTGCTTTCCTTCCGTTTTTGGAATTCACGTATATATCATGTTTACTACCATGTCGTTTCAAATAGCAACCATCATCCACCAATTCTCGAATAAAGTCCCGACGTTTCACACTTCAACTCCTATCTCTTTCGTCTGGAATCCAGTATAAGGTGAGATTTTCTCATCTTTCATCATCAGCTTATACACTTCTTTAATATTTTCTTCCAGCTCTTCAAGAGACTCACCTTGACTAAATACTCCGGGAACTTCCATCAACCTACCAACATACCAACCTTCATCAAGCCAGTATTCCAGTGTAAAGTGTCTCAACATTATTCATGCACCTCTTGAAGGTCTCGATTAGTTATTGCAATTATTGTCATTAGGTAGCCACCTATCAATTATTATTTCCGATGAAGTATAACGATTGCCCACTTAACTAAAGTTCGGATCAAATACCTAATGGATTATCCAGAGAGTGGGCATAGAAGTGATAATGCGACATCTATATTTCATATACACTATTTCTTCATTATACTTACAAATTTCGCCTAACATAGACAAAGTTACAGATGCAATTTAAAACTAATACAAAACACACTTTACACGCAATATCACCACCGCCGCCCGTATTGTAGAGCACCCGCGCGCTGCTTTTCGATCCCAGTGTGAGGGCGGAGGGGGCAAATCAGTTCGTTGTGGACACGAAAAATGTTGTAATTGGTGCTTAAAAACACGTTTTAGGTGAACTTTCGGTGAAATATGTGGATTTCCATGTAGGTATGCACAAAATTTAAGGAAATTAAGATATTAGCTTCGTGTGTTGGAAATTCTCAAAACTTCAATGTGTCGCAAAAAGTTGCTCTTGGGACAGCCTGTTTTGGTTGCTTTTGGCAAGTAATTACCAGACAGCCTTGTGGATTTTTATGAGTTTCGAACCGTAGATATACGCAGATACGATAATATCCGCCTTCATCAGCATGTATCTGTAGTTCAAAATCGCCCCATCTTGCCAGGTGCACATCTCGATCATTGGAGGATACTAAGCGTTATTACTTTTTTCTGTGGCTGATATTGAAATATTTCCAGCCCATATTCATTTTGATAATTCGGTCCAATGTGACACATCAACAGGATGTACTTCAATTCCGAACGGTAATCGCCATTACAGGACATACACCCACACAATTCTTGCAGAAGAGACATGAATCCGGGTTCGCTGCAAAATATTTTGGATTACCATCTTTCTTGATTCTAATGTCCCATATTATCGGACCTTTTGGACATACCTTCTTGCAGCGTCCACAGCCTGTGCAAGTATTGTCAACTATTATTTCTACTGTCATTTTAATGCCAATGTATTTTTCAGGACCGCATCTCCCTGTATAACTAAAAAATATCCCTACAATAATAGAAATATATTCATACAAGCATATATAATACCCTTAACAGCTTATCAATTATCACATAACAGGTTTAATGAGCAATCGCATGTTGTTTGGATATGGGAATTAATTATTAGCCGGAAAAAGGATTGAAATATTTCATGGATTTGAACAGTCTACTTGAAAGATTAAAAAACGGAGACATCGAAGTCGACGAAGCCAGCAAACAGATCCGTCTCGGTAATATCCACACATTAAGCGAAATATCCAACATCGACCCCTACCGGATGAAACGTACAGGCATACCTGAAGCCATCTTTTCAGAAGGAAAGAACCCGGATGACCTGGCCAATATTGCCATGGAACATCTAAAACATGAAGGCAGGGCCATACTCACCAGGGTCTCAGACGAACAGCTTACAGTGCTTGAACAAAAACACACAGTTGAATGGAACAAGTATGCCAGGATTGCCATTCTCAGAGCTGACGGTTTCCAGGTAGATAAGACCGATGGTGCTATTGGCATAATCACAGCAGGCACTGTGGACGTACCGGTTGCAGAAGAAGCAAGGATCATTGCACAGGAGATGGGTGTGACCGTACATACCATCTACGATGTAGGGGCTGCCGGTATCCACAGGTTGTTCCCACCACTTGGGGATATAATAGATAAAGGCATTGATGCAATTGTAGTGGCAGCCGGCAGGGAGGGGACACTTCCCACTATAGTATCCGGCATCGTGGATGTACCTGTAATAGGGCTGCCGGTATCATCAGGATACGGTGCCGGCGGCGGTGGGACGGCAGCGCTGCATACTATGCTGCAATCATGTTCAGTGCTGAGTGTGGTTAATATAGATGCAGGATTCGTGGCCGGAGCATTTGCTGCCAGGATTGCAAATGTTGTGTCAGAAGCACGAAAAAACCAGGTTTAGCCCAGGCGTGGTCATTATTCATTACTCTTCCCTTACCTCATCGTACCCGATCTCTTCCTTGGTCAGGTAACATGCAGGGTCATCAGCCCATACATTATCATAGATAGCCTCTGCACGGACACGGAAATTTGCGTTACATATCTCCAGCCATTTACATTTTGCACATCTGTCAGCATTAGCTTTTATCAGGGCTTTGCGGTCCTTGAGACCGGCCATAAGCTCGTCACTGGTATCCATCCATATTTCGCTAAAAGGTCTCTCCTTCACATTACCAAAAGAATAATGCCTCCAGAACTGGTCAGCATGGACCGAACCGTCCCATGATACACAACCGATACCGATTCCAGTAGAGTTGCCCTGGTTCATCATTAGCAGTTCATACACCTCGGCGGCACGTTCGGGGTCCTCTTCCAGAAGGCGGAAATAAACATAAGGCCCGTCACAGTGGTTGTCAACAGTAAGCACTTCCATTGGGAAACCTTTGTTATGCATCTCCTTTGTCTTGTCCATGATAAGGTCCACCACTCGACGGCTCTCTTCATGGGACAGGTCCTCTTCCACCAGTTTCGAACCCCGGCCCGCATAGACCAGATGGTAGAAGCAGACCCTGGGTATGCCCTCTTCTTCGAGCAGGTCGAAAATCGCAGGAATATCCTGTGCGTTCTTCTTGTTGATAGTGAACCGCAGACCCACCTTGATACCCTCTTTCTTGCAGTTACGCATACCCTGCAGTGCAGCATTAAAAGCACCGGGCACGCCCCTGAACTTATCATTGGTCTCCCTCATCCCGTCCAGCGAAACTCCTACATACGACAGACCGATATCCTTCAGGACTTTGGCCATCTTCTCATCAATAAGAGTGCCGTTGGTGGAGATCACAGCGCGCATTCCCTTATCCCTTGCATACATGGCAAGTTCCGGGAGGTCTTTTCGCATTGTGGGTTCTCCGCCTGAGAATAAAATAACAGGCGAGCCGAATTGGGCCAGGTCATCGATGAGTTCCTTGCCCTGTTGGGTTGTCAGTTCATCCTCATACTCGATATCTCTTGACTGGGCATAGCAGTGTATACACTTCAGGTTGCAGCGCCTGCCCATGTTCCAGACCACTACTGGTTTCTTATCCTTTGCGAACTGCAGCAGATGGGATGGAAGTTTACTGGAATCCCGCCCGTATCTAAGTGCATCAGAAGGCTCAACAGTCCCACAATAAAGTTTTGAAATGCCTATCATCTATATACTCCATCTCGTTATTTACAACTCTTGTAATTAATGGTTGCAGACAATACCTCACGCTTTTCATCAAAAGTGATCTCTAGGGAAAACGTATTATCATCGAGGTATTTTTCCACATGGAATGTGACACCATCCTTGACATGTTTGATATCCCTGGCGACTTCTTTCTCTACTGCCGCAATATCAAGATGCTGGCAGCAGCCCCCGCCTGTTACAAACAGACGTGCTGCAGGTGAATCTGCCCTCTTTAGTTCAGCTTTTATGAATACTATAGCTTTGTCGTCTACAATAAGTTCAGTCATGATCAATACCAAATTCCTTTTTTATTTCATGTATCAATGCTTTAAAGGTATATTCACTTGAAACGATTGTAACCTGGATTTCATACATATTTAATGTATTGGCAGTCGGATGTCCGATAGCTGCCACGACCATGCCTTCACCATTCAAGACCTGGATGACTTTTTCCCTTACCCCCATCTGCGATGCCAGGTCAAGGAAGTTCCTGACCATCATAGAGCTGGTGAACACCACTGCATCCACTGTCCTATCCAGGATCGCCTGTACCAGTTCTTCCTGTGCACTGTTCCTTGCAGGCATGGCTATCTCATACACCTTGGTCTCGAAAACTTCGGCGCCGGCTGCCTTTAGTCCATCCACCAGTAAAAGCGCACCGTGTGAACTCCTGGCAATATCCACTACTTTTCCCTTTCCTTTATGTCCGATGGCTTCCACCAGTCCTGCCGAACTGTACGATCCGGGCATGAATGATATCTCAATTCCCTGCATCTGCGCCACTTCTTTTGTCTTGGGACCTATGGCAACGGTGGTCAGGCGGTTCAA
>Ga0255365_10061_pt1 | contig 23610 bp, 29 predicted proteins | sample ANMaggSeSYBR01J3_FD_182089 | JGI IMG/M metagenome (GOLD analysis project Ga0255365, IMG submission 182089) | Sediment cell enrichment communities from methane seep in Santa Monica Basin, California, United Staets - ANME aggregate JGI... | ecosystem: Environmental > Aquatic > Marine > Cold seeps >... | reverse complement strand
CAACCATTTTCCATGATTTGCAAAGTAAGCGATTATGAGTTAAAATAATTATAATTTCCGAGGGATAGCCTGATCAGCGACAAAGTTGGATATCCTGGCCAAACTTCCCTCGGATTACCCTCCAGGGAGCATTACAGGAGATGCTTGAAAAATATATCAAAAAAGCCACACTATGATTAACCAGAAAATGTGATACCAAGCCTTTGCCAAAGTCTAAGTCTAAGCAATCCGTTGACGAGTTTGTACGGAATTTAACAATTTAGGGTCAACCGGAATGAGTGTGGTCAGTTTTCATAATTTTTCAAATTATTCATAATATTTCTCAGATTGAGCTGTGAAAAATCAAATTTTTAGATAGTATATTGATTTTGAATTGGATCTTGTTGGTTTTTGCTTTAAAGGCCGTATATTAGGATGGTATAATCTCTTAATGAATGGAGTAGCGGTCTTATTTTTTTAACCATAGATACGCAGATGAATTGATACCAATTTAAACCGATTCTTGAGCGTCCATCTTTAAATCTTCTGTCCAGAATTCGTCTTCAACTACTCTCACTTTTTCAATAATTTTTACGCATGTTTTAGCGGTGACCTTGTCAAATCCAGAATCGAGTTCTTCAATTTTAGCCTTATGAAACAAACCGGCTGTGCGTGAGCTTCAGGTGTGATATATTGTCAAAAAGCTAAAGTGTTACAATTTTATCATAGCCGGTGTTTGATATACATAATAAATATATTGTCAAAAGTCTTTTGATTGACTATTGATTATTGACTATTGCAGAATGACCGTGAAAAATAATCAAAGGAGTAAACTATTTGAAAGTTGTAATTGTCGGGGCAGGAGAGGTTGGCTTTCACGTAGCAAGCCGGTTGTCACATGAAAATAAAGACGTTGTGGTGATTGATAAGGATGGTGACGCTATTCGTCGTATTTCCGATAATATAGACGTTCAGGTTATAACAGGATCCGGCAGCAGTCCTGTATCACTTGAAGAGGCGGGAATAAAAGAAGCAGAGATACTTCTTGCCGTAACAAACAGCGACGAAACAAATCTGGTGGCATGCCTGGTGGCAAATATCATTTCGCCATATACAAAAAAACTGGCGCGCATACGAAATGCCGACTTTGATAAATACCATGCCATTTTTCGAGATCATGCCCCTCATATAGACACTTTAATCAACCCTGAAATCGAGGTTGTGAAAACAATCGACAGGCTTATGAACATGCCCGGGGCGGTTGATGTTGGAAACTTTGCAAACGGCCGTGTCAAATTTATAGGTATAAATTTAGACAAGGAAGCGCGGCTGGCAGGTTCACGCCTTGATGAAATTCCTGCACTTCTTGGCAAACAAGGCCCTCTTATTGCCGCGGTTATAAGGGATGAAGAACTTATAATCCCAAGCGGCGACGACAGGCTTATGCCTGGAGATCTGGTATATTTTATCAGTGAAGAGGACAAGATCCTGGATACCCTTACAATATTCGATAAACATGCAGAGCCCGTTAAAAGGGTTTTGATTGTTGGAGGAGGCCGAATAGGATCAAGGCTGGCCGTTTTGCTTGATGATAAGCATGTCTATACAAAAATAATTGAAAAAAATCCTGATAGATGCGCCAAACTTGCAGAAAAGTTGAACAAGGTCGTAGTTCTTCATGGAGACGGTTCTGATCAGGGGCTGCTTAAAGAAGAAAATGTTCAGGAAACGGATTTTGTCATTACGCTTACAAATGATGAAGAAATAAACATTTTAGCTTCTTTGCTTGCCAAAAGGATGGGAGCACGAAAAACAATAACAAAAATTAGTAAATTCAGCTATTTTTCACTTATGTCAATGGTCGGAATCGAGCAGGTAGTCAGCCCGCGGCTTTCTGCTATAAATACAATTTTGCAGCACATAAGACGCGGCAAGGTGCTTTCGTCTATATCAATTAAAGGAGAGCAAGCCGAATTCATGGAGGCAGTTGCTCTTGAAACGTCAGAAATCGTAGGGAAACCTCTAAAAAACATATCATTTCCAAAGGGAGCACTTGTAACAAGTATAATTCGAAATGATAATATAGTTATTCCTTCCGGCGACAGTATCATTGAGCCTGATGACAGAATCATAATATTTGCTACAAGGCAGGCTATACCAAAAATAGAAAAAATCCTTACTGTAAAACTGGAGTATTTCTAAATGCGCTGGCGTTATATCCTGAATGTCGTTGGGATATTAACCCTTTTTTTTGGCCTTACCATGTTATTTCCCATAGCAGTTGCTTTTTATTATAAGGATCAAAGCGTTATTCCTTTCTTAAAGTCCATTGGCATTACGACCTTTGCAGGTCTGCTGCTGCACTTGTGTTTTAGAGGCTCAAGAGTAGAGATAATAACTCAGCGTGAAGGGATGGCGATCGTATCCATCGGATGGATAACTATTGGAATTTTCGGTGCACTTCCGTTTTATCTGGGCGGCGAATTTATTACTTTTGTGGATGCATTTTTCGAATCAGTGTCAGGGGTCACAACCACTGGAGCATCGGTATTAACAAATATTGAAGCCGTATCAAAAGGCCTTCTTTTTTGGCGCAGTTTTATTCAGTGGCTTGGCGGAATGGGAATAATAGTTTTATCCATTGCCATACTCCCCTTTCTCGGCGTTGGAGGCATGCAGCTTTATAAAGCGGAAGTTCCAAGTCCCACACCCGACAAGCTAAGGCCGCGCATTAAAGATACAGCCTTGCTCCTCTGGAAAGTTTATGTTTTGATTTCTTTATTAGGGGCAATCCTTCTTCTGATAGGAGGCATGAGCTTTTATGATGCCCTGTGCCATACCTTTACAACAATGCCGACCGGCGGATTTTCAACTAAGAATGCCTCTATAGCCCATTTTGACAGCGTATATTTTGATTCTGTAATCATTATATTTATGCTTCTCGCTGGAATAAATTTTTCACTTCATTATCAGATGCTAAGGGGGAAAACACTTGCTTTCTGGAAAGATTCAGAGTGCCGCTTCTTCCTGGGCACCATTATTTTGCTGATTGCAATTGTTACTTTTAATATTCACGGCGCTGTATACGAAAATATATGCCAGGCGCTTCGCTATGGCGCTTTTCAGGTAGTCTCAATTATTACGACTACAGGCTATGCTACAGCCGATTTCGATCAATGGCCTGCCATGTCCAAGCTGATACTGCTTTTGTGTATGTTTATGGGAGCATCAGCGGGTTCGACTGGCGGGGGAATGAAATTTCTACGCGTTATGCTTTATTTTAAATATTGCTACAAAGAGCTTTTTTCCATGATTCATCCCCGCTCTGTTACCCATATCAAAATCGGTGGAAAAGTAGTTCCGGAAGATGTTACAAGAAGCGTTCTTGGATTCCTTGGGCTCTACATGGGGCTATTTGTTCTATGTTCCGTGGTTCTGGCAGGCATGGGAGTGGATTTTGTAACATCATTTAGCGCTGTTGCAGCTACAATAGGAAACGTGGGCCCGGGTTTTGCAAACGTGGGACCGGCCTTGAACTACGCTCAGATGCCCTATCTGGGCAAGTGGCTGCTGATATGGTGCATGCTGTTAGGAAGGCTTGAAATATATACGATTATAATTTTTCTGGTTCCGGAGTTCTGGCGTAAATAAATTTGTTGACAAAGTTGGAATTTATATTTAAGAATTATATTTTTTTAAGGGCCGTTAACTCAGTTGGTAGAGTATCTGCCTTTTAAGCAGAGAGTCGCGCGTTCGAGCCGCGCACGGCCCACTTTAAGTAGCCGTTTTTACTTACGTCCCCATCGTCTAGCCTGGTCCAGGACACCGGCCTTTCACGCCGGCAACAGGGGTTCAAATCCCCTTGGGGACGCCACCGCCACCCGTGTTAAGGGTAGGCAACTACCTTTGATTTCTAATATTCTTTCCCAAGGAGTGCCTTCCTTGGGGAAGATACGGATTTCCTGAAAGAGCGCTAAAATGGCGCTCTTTCTTATTTTAGGGTCAGCGTGGCTTACTTCCTCCGAAAAATTATCAATTACATTCCTTATGTCGCCGTCCGAAACCTCAAAAGCGCCCTTAACCGCTTTCTGATTTTCTATTTCCTCGGTAATAGCCTTTTTCTGGTTTTTAATTGAAGCCAATTTTGGCTCTATGTCCTCAATCTCAACCAGTCCTCTGCTATACAAGTCCATATACTTTTGCTGTTGCTTTTCAATTTTAGCCAGGTTTTTCTCCAAGGGCTGGATGTCGGACTTACCATTCTGGAACCGCTTCTTTACACGGTCAATTACATCTTTGACATTCATGAAATTCAGAATTTTCTGGCTCACAAATGTGAAAATCGCGCCCTCTGCCGTATTTTGTGATATATTGTTGTTAGGGCACTTATCACCGGGCTTCGTTCTTGAATTACAGCGGTATATGCCTCTATCACCAACATAGTTATAGTGGCGGTATGAGTTGATACTATTATCAGTATATCGCTCTTGAGTTTATAATGAGTCGAGATATCGTTTTCTGTATCAAGTCATCTGACCTGAACTATAGTTGGGTAAAATATTTCATCGTGTTTTGCGGGGGAAGGCCCTGTAGCTTGCTGTACGGTTTTCAATATCCTAATAGGATTAATTCCCTTATGCCTTCCTTTTTTCACCAGACATCTTAGGTTAATCTGTCAAGAATGAAGAAGCGAGTCGTTTGCCATCCAGAGCCTCCTTATAATCTGGATTAATATCAAGAGCTTTATCAAATTTTTTCATTGCGGCGTCATATTTTTTCTTTTTTAAGAGGATGTTACCCATTTTCGACAACGAATAGTAGCTCTCAGGGTCAATATCAACAGCCATCTCATATTTTTTCATTGCCTCATCATATTTAGATTGTTCAAATAAAGCATTCCCCCAGTTGGTAAATGCATGAATAGCTTCAGGATCATAGGAAACAGCCATCTCATATTTTTTAAGGGCTTCGCTGTATTTCTTTAAACCGCATAACGCATCCCCCCATCTTCTATAAGCACGGGGATTTTTATGATCAAGCTCAGTTATTATTTTTTTATAATAAAAAATTGATTCTTTAAATTTTTCTTCCGATTGTGATACATCCCCCAATCCTATTAATGGTGCTGCATAAATAGGTTTGTATTTTAAAGCTTTATTGTATTTTTCAATTGCTTTCTCCAAACATCTCTGACGTAGATAATACGCGCCCCATAAATAATATACAAATGCCTTTTTGTCTTTATTATTCTTTATATTTTCGCTCCCTAACATATCTCTATATAAGTAGTCTCTATTTCGAGCTTTATCATAATCATCATGCCACGTATAGTAGTTAGCCAACACAAATGGTTGTATGTGTTTGGAGATATATTCTGCAGCCATAAACATGATATTGTCCAATTCTGACAGAGTTTTATCAAATGTTATTGAGACCTTACCTGTGACTCTTAATTGTAGCCTTATCTTTTCTGCTTCAGGATCTAATATAAATATTTCTCCACTAATGAATTGTTTTTGTTTCCCTACATGCTTTCTAGTCAGGTCATAAAGGTAATTAATCGGGATTCTTGTTCCTGAAACTTCTATGGTTGGCTCTTTGTTTAGATTTTTAGAGGCAACTATTATGGGATCGGAGGCTGGGTCTTTTACTTTTAATTTGATCAAATTAAGATTATCAATCAAAGTTGCTGCAATTGCTTTACCACTATAACCTTTTTGAACTATACAGTCCGGGACATCAAACGGTTCAATTATTACAACATTTGTATTCGCCTCTAAATAACTATCGATTAAGATGGCAATTATAACTAGAGATAATAGGGATAAAGTAGCTAGAGGGATTACCTTTAGAATTTTATATTTATATAAAAAATCATAAACTTTCTGTGGAATTTTATATAAAAAAGAAAAAATCCTTTTGAACCACAATGTTTTGAATGTAATTATAAACGCTTTGCGTAAATCCATATCAAATATCCTTCCGTGTTGATCCGTGTCCAAAATTGTTATTGTTTCATCGCTTGTGCTATCTTTTTTCCTAACAAAACACATGTCTCAATACCCTCATTATCAGGCACATACTGGATCTTGACTCCGGGATCTATGATCTCAAATTTCATTTCTTCCAGCTCTTTGTTAATCAGCTTGATTGATTCACCGCTCCATCCATAAGATCCGAATGCGGCCCCGATCCTGTTTTTAGGCTTGAGACCTTTCATGTATGTTAAAAAATCGCTTACAGTTGGGAACAGGCCGTTATTTAATGTCGGAGAACCGATAATTACAGCCTTTGCATCCAGCACCTCGGTCATAACATCACTGCTGTCCCATTTTAGAACAGTACAAAGGCTTATCTTCTCCGATCTTGTGCATTACCCTGGGAAGACCTCCGGAATGATCCATTTCAGTGTGATTGCTGATGACACAGTCGTTTTTTATAAACATAACACAGTGACCGCATGATATATTAGGTATTGAAAATGTCTGTTTTTCCATATTAAACACCTCCTATCGTCCAAAGACGTCCCCTGCTTCTTTTCGCCCGCTTTCGGTTAAAAAAGTTTTTCCAATAAATTCAGCAAGGTCTTTATTATTCATAGGGTTCTCTTTCTGTTTTTCCTCAAGATTGACGATAAGGTCTGCGTCATGAACTATCTTGAAATTCAGGCTTGAATCGGGTCCGGGGTGATGGTGACGGCCTATGATATTGCATACCTCGTCAATCAGCTCTTTTTTTGCCCCAAGCTCTGTCATTATAGATCTTGCAACAGACAGCCCTGTTTTTTCATGGTTTTCAGCAGCAGCGCTCACCTTTGCCCGTGCTGCTTCATGAATTCCAATATCATGCAGATATGCGGCAGCCAGAATTACAGCCAGGTCGCCGCTTTCGTTCTTTCCGATTTTTTCGGCATAGCGCGATAGTTGCATGGCATGACCGATTCGTTTAAAATCCTTCTTGAAATATTTTTTCATTTCAACTGCGATCCGCTCTTTAAGCGTATCTTCCCTCTGGGCCTTGTATTCTTCGGGAAGGTCGCCTACGCACTGCGCTGCATACTGGCAGTACGCGGCACAGCCAAAGTCCAGTTTAGGATTTATAAACTTATGCCCGCAATTGCGGCATTTTCGTGTTGTGTCATCCTTGAAAAATTCAACATCTTTGCCGCACTTAGGGCATTTAACATCAAAAACAGCCCCTGGTTTCCAGTATCTTATGTCCTGTCCCGGGCATTTCATTATAATTCCTCCACAAAGTTAAGATGATTCAATGTTCCTTAATTTTGTTTACGTTTAATTAAAGTAAACCTTATCTTAACCAAAGTCAAAAAAGGTGGGGCGTAATGTGCAAAAACGTAACCGGGTGTGCAAGATTCGTAACCGAAAAAATCACGAATCCATTGTGAATTTATTGAATGACCAACATTCCAACAAGTTAGCTTTTTGGCACATATGTTGCTTATATATGAATATAATCAAATTTCATATTGGAAAAACAAACTTATTTAAAAGGGAGGTAGTATTATTATTATGTTGAAAAAAGTTATGATTATTTGTATCGCACTTTCTTTTGTATTTATTGGCGGCATTGCTTTTGCTTCAGGTAACGGACCAAAAGCAATTGAAAAAGTTCAGGAAGTAATTCCGGAATCGGCGCCTGGCTCAGAAGATGTTGCTCCGACTGTTTCGGAAGAACTCACCACCGATGATCCCGAAACCGAAATCACCGAAGACGATGAACTGGAAAAGGGACAGCAGCCTGAAGAATCAGGAGAGGCGAAAGAAGCAGAAAAGGGTGGCGATGATCAGAAATAATTAGCATGTTTTTTATTGACCCATTGGGCCTTAACTTATTTTAAGACGCATGCCTTCAAAATATTTAAGCCCTATGCAATAGAGAGCGCAAGTTTTGCGTTTATAAAAATAAAGTCAAGGCAATCAATTATAAACAATCAAAACTTGCCCTCTCTCTCCCCACAATGTTTCCCCTTTCTACATGGCATTCTTGCACGCTGATCTAAATTGCAGTTTGTCAGGTGGCATTGGGGGGTTTAATATGAGCATCAAGAGCAAGAGGCGCGAAGGTGCGGAATAGCAGGCTATTGGTGTTCATGGCCAGCGAAAAAGAGCAATTTGTGGTCTTTCGAGGTATAAATAACGGGTTACGCATTTTTGCTTTTTAATAATTCCTTATATGCTTGAGTTAATTTAATAAATTTATCATGCTCTCCCCCTTTATCGGGGTGGTGTTTTTTAGCCATATGCCTGTATAATGCCGTTAAGCCGCGGCGACTCATTTTCTTAAGTTTGTCTTTTTTTATATCGAATATTGTTATCGCTTCATCTAAGGTTACTGAACTTTTGTTAGGGGGTGGAGCATAAAACCTTTTGCCGTCAATAAAGTTCTTTATGTAATCGTGTAAGAAATAGCTTTGACCGTATTCGTTATCAAAAAACATGATAATATATCGGATCAAATATTCATTTAACTCCGGCCCGGTTGTCATTCCGGCCCAGAAAGACCTGTCTTTGTTCAGGCTGCATATCTCTTCAATAAAATACTCATCAATTTTTTTTTGATCCAGAGCTTGAGGCATTGTCTTTGCGGTCAACTTTGAAGAAAATCTCTGTAGATCAAATATTACATAAACGTATGACTTCAATTCATAGGGATCGAGAATATCTTCCGATTCCAGAAAATACTGCTCGATCTCGTCTCTTGATTTATTGAGAAGCACCTGGAAAAGTTTAGGCGATATACGTCCAATTCTTCCCTGGTCCATATTACCGAACCTTAAAAAATGAATTCTTCTTTTATCGAACAGATGAAACTGAGCATTTTCCCTTTTTTCTTTTACGCTTTTTTTTCTTTGCGTGCGTCCGGCTCTTTGACTGAACATTTCAAGAACATGCTTTATTTCCGGCTTCAGAAAGCGCCAGAATATATTATCGAGTTCATCAAAGTCGGGCTTCACGCAAAGAGAGCTCAGCCTGTTTTCTACTTTTTCGTCAATATAGTAAGCATTCCCTCCAGGGTAAATAATATATTTTGCAGGATTGGCCCCAAGATCAAATAAGTCTCGACTTCTAAAATATTTTCCGTCCCGGTAAGATTCCCTGATGATGTAATGAGGTTTTTTTTTGATTATTTTTTTGGCCAGATACACAGAAATTTTACTTCCTCAATCATAATTAGTATTTTTTGACCTTTTCCCATATTTTATATGTATTCTTGCGGAAGATTCGGTTTAACCATTCGTTGTATCCGCCCCAGTCTGTTTTTGAATTACTCCATGCCTTTTGCAGGTCTTCAATAAAACCACTTTTAAGTTCAGCCAAACTTATTACCCTGATAATTCCATTTTGATCAATCAGAATCCTGGTCATAATTCTGTTCTTTTGACAAATGAATTTTTCCACATCATTTGGCTTGAACTGCTTTTCAAACTCAGGATTGTAAGGAGTCGGGAGCAAAAAGTTTTTACCAAACCGCCAGATTGTAAGCGGGTATTTTTCATTGTAGATTCCATATGCTGTCAAATTCTTAAAATCTTCAATATCTATTTCTCTGGGATAAGGTAATGAAACCAGAAGTTGAATCTCACCGTCCATTATGCCCATTAATGAGTTTTCAAAAGGCTTTTCCCAGCCAGGATACTTATCTCCTGCTTTAATTTCTTCTAATCCGGTTTGCATATCAGCAGTTTTACAAGATTATTTTGCGTTAATCTTATCCTTTAATTTGTTGGAACATCTGAAAGTTACAACCTTTCTCGGTCTAAGCATCATATCTTCTCCGGTTGCAGGATTTCTGCCCTTTCGTTCCTTTTTATTTCTTATGCAGAATTTTCCAAACCCGCTGACCAAAACATCCTCGCCGGATTCAAGTGCTTGCTTAATGATTTCCAACATAGTTTCAAGCGTTTCAATAGATTGTTTTTTTGAAAATCCATTTGCAACACAGATTGTTTCAACAATATTAGCTTTAGTAATGGCCATAATTTATTTCCTTTCTATATGCATCAAGGGTCTTAAAATTTGTTTTAAAACCCAATCAATTTATTATATTTTTCTTCGGATATAATTATTACACCCATTTTTTTTGCTTTTTCAATTTTGCTTGACCCAACCTTTTCCCCACAGATCAGATAATCAGTTTTGCTGCTTATCGAGGTTTGAACCACTGCGCTGAACCTTCTCGCATCTTCCTGCATTTCTTCTCTGCTTCCGTAATCCATTTTGCCGGTAAATACAACATGTTTTCCGGCAATTGCGCTATCTATATTAATTTGTTCTTTTGCAAGTGGTGTCCTTTCGAGATTAAAACCAATTGAAAGCATGTGATATATTGTATTTTTAATTTTTTTATGCCCTCTTCGACCGAACTGCTTGTAATTGGGCCAAAATTAGGTATTTTTTTAATGTCTTCTGCTTTTGCATCTATGAGTTCTTCAATCTTCATATGAGAAAGCAGTTTTCTGCTGTCTCCCTTTCCGAGATCAGATATTCCAAATGCCGATAGAAACCGCCAATCTTCAACCGGTTTGTTTTTACTTATATTAATGGCTGCTGCAAGATTTTTTGATTGACCGGGGCCAAAACCTATACTTTTAAAATCATTTTCACTCATAGCGTATATTTTTTCAAGGCAATCATAACCATTTTTAACAAGCTTCTGGATTGTTTTTATTCCAAACCAGTCCGCGTTGCCAAGAGTTTTAAACCAGTGGCTGATGCTTTGTTCTATTTGAGCTTTGCATGAACTATTATTGCATTTTAGAAAATCATTATTCCATTCGAGTTCTGTTTCGCATGAAGGACATTTTTCGGGTATTATAATTTCATCTGATTTTGCAATAACTTTTTCAAGCTTTGGAATTACTTCGCCGCTTCTAATAACTTCAATTTTCGCCCCGACGCCTATATGTTTTTTTTGTATAAGACCTGCGTGATGAGCTGTGACGTTCCGGATTGTAGCTCCTGAAAGATAAACAGGCCTGATTTTCAATACAGGGGTAATATTTCCCGTTCTTCCCACCTGCCATTTAATGCCCTCAACGGCGGTTATAGCTGTTTCACCCTTTGTCTTTATGGCTATTTGCCATCTGTAGTGGTGAGCTGTAGCTCCCATGTGGTTTTTTATATCTTCATTGGTAACCTCGGCAACCATTCCATCTATAGGGTAATCTGTTTTTGCTGTAAGATTTTTTGTGATTTGCTCTATGTTTTCCAAGAGTTCCCCAGCGCTGCCGGTCCATTTTGGAAGAACGGAATATGGGACAAAATGCACCATATTGTCTTGAAGGGCTTTTTTTGCAAATTCGTTTAAAGTATCAGAACTAATTATCCCGACAACCATATTTCTAGGATGCTCAAACTCATCAGACAGGTGTTCTTCAAAATAGGACATGACCATTACCAATTCACCAAGGCCAAGTCCTCTGCCTCCATCAGGAATTATGCCCTTGTTAAAAGAATTGCTGATATCGTATCCTGCTTCACCATTTCCTCTGGTGGCAAGCATTGTTCCATCATCTCTTCCGGCAAGGCCGTCCAGTTTTGGCGTTACGCTGAACGAAATATCGACAATACCTATCTCACTCGCTGCTTTATCAACCCTGGCAATAAATTTTTCAAGACCATCCTTTGTGTATGTTTTTTCAGTTGAAAGCATTGGCACAGGATGTCTTACTTCTTTTTTGGCATCGAATTTTTCAGGTTCTACTGAAAGAAGAAAAGGGTGATATGGGGATAGTTTCCGCAGCTTTTCTAAAAGCCTGTCGTATTCGAGATCGCTTACAAGCGGCTTTCCCTTTCTGTAAGCTTCATTATACTTTTTCAGAATTTCGGCTAAAGCTTCAATATTTTCCATTACTTTCAACAAATACAATGAAACGACAGTTATAGTTATTTTTTGAAAAAATTGTCATTCTACCGGACTAATAATATCAAACTCATTTTTAAGCAACATTTGAAAGCGCTATCGACAAACATTTTGAACCCAGGTTCTGAATGTTTATCCAGGGAAAAATCAGCATGCGGTTATTATTAAGGACCCAATTTAAACTTTGGACGCAATAATGCCAGCACCCGATCCATTATAGTGCCGGCATCGCCTTTGGCCTTTTTGACCCATTCAACTACGAGTTTTTTCATACAGCAGCTTGCCCTCCTGCATAATCTCCTTTATAAAAAAATCTCCCTGTCTCAATCTGCGGGCCTCCGAACAAGGAGATCAAGAGGAAAGGATCGCTTTATGGCCCTTCGAATCTCAAAAGACTGTTGATGGGGTCGGCTTTTAAAATCCATCACCACCAGAATATCCACATCGCTGTCTGGAGTCGTGTCTCCTGAAGCATGGGAACCGAACAGAATAACACGTTCCGGACTGAATCGGTTGATAATATCATTAACAAAACTTTTTATTTCATCTTCAGTAACTGTTTTCATTAGAATCTCCTTGATGAAATGTGTCACCTGGAGAAACGTAGCAAAAGAGCCAAACCCCACAAAAAATCAACACGAGACAAGCTTTATATTTCATATTCTTCCCTCCTGTCTTGAGTTTTAAGTTATTAAAACTTTTTATAATAACTGCAAGTTGATGTCAAAGATTTTGATAGCTTTTCGTTCAACGACAAGGTAAACAGGACGGCTATGCTTTCGGGGGCTTTTTTGGTTTTTAATTCCGGATGTTGGCTTGTAGAAAAAACTCAAACAAAGGCAGGGGAATATAAAATCGGCCATCTTCTTCTTTAAAATCCTGTTTGGTCACAAGTATCATTTTTTGAGTATTGTATTTTTTTGTAAAATTACGCATTGCAACCGGCAACACTGATACTTTGTTCTGGAATTTCACTTCAATGACATCCCTGGTTTGGCCGTAATCAACAATAAAATCAATTTCCGCTTTGCTGATGGTTCTATAGAAAAATAAATTATCTTCTGTTACATAGTGTCGCAAGGCTGCAAAGGCAAGGTTTTCTGCTTCCTGCCCGCTGATATCATTGTATGTTGCAGGAAAGCGATTCAGTATAAAATTGCGCAATCCACTATCATTAATAAAAATCTTTTTCATCTTAGACACTTCTTTTCTTGTATTTACAAAAAAAGGCGCTAAAAAATGGCACACATATGTTCCCTGCAGGATATCCAGGTATTTATTCAACGTGTTAATTGCAATGCCCAGTGTATTGGCCAGAGACTGCTTGTTTAGAAGATTGGCTGTTTCTGAACATAAAACCTTTATCAGGCTGTTGAATGCGGCTACATTTTCAACCCTGAGGAATGCAATGATATCTTTTTGGATATAGGTTGAAAATAATTTCCGGATAAGTGTTTTTTTAAGATCATAATCCTCAGTGGTTACAATTTCAGGATATCCACCAAACCGCGCAAACCGGGTAAATAAAATTTCAAGTTTTGTTTTATGCACATCGTAAAGTATTTTCCATTTATCATAGCTGTAAGCTGTTTCTGCAAAAGCCTTTTGAATACCCGGTTCTCTGCACCTTACAACCTCTGTAAAAGATAAGCGACCTATCGGAAATTCTATTTTGCGGCCCGTTAAAAACTCACTGTTTTTTGTAATCTCAAGGGATGAAGAACCGGAGACAATAAACTGGATTTTATGACGGTACTTATCATGTAGAACTTTGATAAATCTTCCGGCATCATTAATATATTGAAACTCATCGATAAAAACGTACACTTTGGCAACTGAAAAATCTATTTCGCTTTCAAGCCGGGCCATGAAGTGCTGTGGGGTTTTAAATATGGAATTATCAAAATCTTCGTCCGCAGAAATATAAAAGGTGGTCTTGCCTTGCCTGGTGAGATATGCCTGAATCTCATCCATAATAGTGGTTTTACCTACCTGCCTGGCGCCTTTAAGAATTAGAACTTTTGCGCTATCCAGACTCTTTATTAACGTAAAAAAAATATCTCTTGTTATCTGCATTGCTGAATCCTCCGCTCATTATTTATATCGGTTTATTATCATGACGTTGATATTAATACAAGGTATTTTTATCAACACTATGATATTTATCTCGGATAATTATATTAATGAGCCGTCCAACTTTGTTTTTATGGAGGTTTTGTCTCGGGCCATAGTTTTCCCATTTCTTTCAGTCACTTGCGAGCAAACATGGCAACAGCCCGATTACCTCATTTATCACGTCAATGAACCGGCCAAAATTTATCAAAATAGCTAAAATATTAATTGCTATAATAGAAAATTAATATTAATTAATAGTGCATTATGAATAAAAACGAACCGGCCAATGAACCGGCCAAAAAAAGCAAGAATCCCGCTTATTGTCTAACGCCTCCTCTACCTGGGAATAGCAATATAGGCCCCTTAAAGGATATGGCGCAGGAAATCATAGCGGCATCCGCGGGGCTGGAGGGCAAGGTGGCCGGAGAGACCGCCATTGTGCTTGGTGACCAGCTCCGGCTCGTCAACAGCTATTACAGCAATCTTATTGAAGGCCATAAAACAACTATCCCTGACATCAGCATGGCCTTACAAAAGAAATTTTCTAAGGATCCGGAAAAACATCTGTACACCCACACCCCCAAAGGGTTTTCCAGGGCACCGGTCAATCCGGGCCAAATCCGAGACGTCAATGTCTCCGTGGATGGCCGGTCACTTCATGGGCCGGACTATCAGGATTTGCCGGCATTGCTCAAAACCTTTGCCCAAAGCTATACCCCGGATCAATTTCATGGTGACGAACGTTTAATCGCGATGGCGGCAAGTCATCACCGGCTGACCTGGCTGCATCCATTCCGGGACGGAAACGACAGCAGTAATTGGGGCCGCGTCTTGAGGCCGCGTCTTGATTAGGGCACTTATGGCAACGTTATCAGACCCTCTTTTCCGGCTGATTCGTTCAGGCTTTTGTCGTAACATGCAAAAACAAATTCTTCGTCAATTCTTTGTTGCACAATTAATGCTGAGGCGAGATGGATGGCATCAAATCCCTTAAGTGGATGTGCGGCTGTCACCCTTTTAATGGTTTTGTTGAGAGCGCTTGTTACATCAACACGAATGAAGCTTTCCCAGTCCTTTTCAAACGCTATGCGGATTGCTTTGAAAATGGATTGATCAATATCAGCCGTTTCCCTTTTTTTTCTATGGATGGCGGCCAATGTTTCCGCATAGGCTACGGTGGAAGTTACAATTGAGCTTGTTTTTTTCCACAAACGTATTACCTCTATGGAACCTTGTTCTTTGAAATATTTCTTAACTATAGCGCTTGTGTCAAGATAGAGAATCATCGCCGATCCTCACTGATCATTTCTGAGACCTGTTTTCCCGGAAGTTCGACAGGGCTGGGGATGTCTCTATCGATCCGGTCTGTAGGCAAATTTACCAAGCCTTCCATTATCAGAGGCTGAAGCACTCGTCTCAAGGAGGTCTTTTGGGTATCTTCGGAAATTATACGCGCAATCGGCTTGCCCCTATCTGTAATCAGTACCTCTTCACCTTTTTTAACAAGGGTGAGGTAAGAACTCAACCGGTTCTTAAGTTCTTTTATCCCTGCTGTTTTCATAGCGTTCACCTCCACATATTTGTAGCCACTTTGTTGCTATAGTAGCTATAATTAAATTGTGTGTCAAGAACGTTTTAATCTCTTTGGGTCTAATTCCCCGAAGCTTGCTTTGTTTTTATGGAGATTTCCCAAGCCATGGTTTTCCTGAATGGAAATGGCCGATTTTAGACGATTGTACAAGATTTTGTTTTTTCGAGTATGCAGAATGAGAACCGCTGAATTGATTATTCATATATTGCAAGAAATATCGTAACTACTCAGGTGGATAGGCTGAAGACTGAAGACTGTTAGGAAAAAACGCATTAAAAGCCATGTTTGATGCAAGAATCAGATATTTCCGCCAAAGTACGGCAATCGTGCTCTTCTGACCCCTTCAGCCTTCAGTCTAAACAGCTTCAGCCTGACTACGTGAGTAGTTACGAAATATCTTGCTATGATGATAATTATAAATTGCAAGTGAGCTTAAGTTAAGGTATTATATTTAGTTTAAAGTTGAGCCATTACAAAAAAAGGAGAATAACCATTATGTTTCGGGAAAATCTTCAAAAAATTGTTAACGGAAATAATTTGAATGAAGCTGAAATGTCTCAAATGATCACTGAAATATTTTCAGGTAATGTCACCGACGCCCAGATCGGTGCGTTCATGGCCGCTTTAGCCACAAAAGGCGAAACCTTTGAAGAACTGGCTGGAGCAGCTCGAGCCATGCGCAGAAAAGCGCTACGCATTCAGGTCTCAGCCCGCAATGTGGTGGACACATGCGGAACCGGTGGAGACGCTGCTCAAACATTTAATATTTCAACCACAACCGCCTTTGTCGTCGCAGGTTGCGGTGTAACTGTAGCCAAACACGGGAATCGTTCTGTTTCAAGCCGATGCGGCAGTGCAGATCTTCTTGAAGTCATGGGAGTAAAGCTGGATACAAACCCGGAAATAGTAGAAGAAGCAATTCAGGGAATCGGCATTGGCTTTTTATACGCACCCCTTTATCATGGAGCGATGAGATATGCTGCCAAAGCAAGAAAAGAAATTGGGCTTCGCAGTATTTTCAACATGCTGGGGCCTCTAACAAATCCCGCTGCCGCAAATTGCCAGCTTCTTGGAGTCTATGCACCTCAGTTGACTGAAATGTTTGCTTATGCCTTGCGAATGCTCGGCACAAAACACGCATTTGTCGTACATGGACACGACGGACTTGACGAAATTTCAGTTTGTGCTCCGACACGTATATCTGAACTCAAAGATAATCTGGTAAACACTTACGATATAAACCCGGAACAATTTTTTGAAAAAAGTGCAAACCCAAAGGATCTGGAGGGAGGAGATCCTGAGACTAATGCTAAAATAACCAGAAGAATTTTTGAAGGAGAAAAAGGTCCAAAACGCAATGTAATATTGATAAATGCTTCCGCAGCACTTGTTGCAGCAGAAAAAGCAAAAGATTTCCAGGAAGGAATAAAGCTTGCTGAAAATTCCATTGACAAAGGAGCTGCTATAGAAAAAATGGAAGAGCTCGTTCGTTTTACACAGGAAAATGGATAAATGGCAAAAGACTTTTTAGAAGTAATTGTTAAACATAAAAAAGAAGAAATTGCAGAGGCAAAAAAACTTATTCCTGAGAGTCAACTGTGTAAGGATGCTTTTACATCTATTAAAAGACGGCCGTTTATTAAAAAACTTGAGAAACCAGGTCCTTCAGGAGTTAATATCATTGCGGAAATCAAACGTGCATCTCCCTCTAAGGGCGACATTTGTCTAAACCTGAATCCGGCAGCATATGCTCAGGAATATGAAAAGGGAGGAGCGACCGCTATATCCGTGCTCACAGATCAGCCTTATTTTAAAGGCAGTTCAGATGACCTGAAAAAAGCTCGTAACGCATCAACTCTGCCTGTACTTCGAAAAGATTTTTTAATCTCTTCATATCAGATATATGAATCTTCAGTCATGGAAGCAGATGCGGTGCTTCTTATAGCCCGTATTCTTTCGCAGGAACAATTGCGTGATTATTTAAAACTCTGCAACGAACTCAAACTTGATGCTCTTGTGGAAATACACTCAGAAAAAGATCTTGAAGCAGCAACACGGGCAAAAGCCAGGCTGATCGGGATTAACAATCGGAACTTAAGTTCTTTTGAAACCAATATCGATACAGCTATCAGACTGGTATCGCTTCTTGAGCCATATCAAATAGCTGTTGCTGCCAGTGGAATACAAAACAGAGATGATATTGTCAAAAATCATCAGGCAGGTATATGGAATTTTCTTATCGGAGAAAGTCTTGTGAAAGCTGAGAACTGCCAGGCATTTCTAAGGTCTCTGATGGGGGTGAGTAGATGAATAATACCTGTCCTCAGGTTAAGGTGTGTGGTCTGACCAGTGTTGAACAAGCTCTTGGATGTGCTGATCTCGGGGCAAATGCAATCGGCTGTGTTTTCTTCCCAAAAAGTCCAAGGCATTTGTCTGAAATTCAGGCAAAAGAAATTTCCATGGCCTTGCCTTCAGAAGTAAAAACCGTAGGAGTATTTGTTAATGAGAGTTTTTCGAATATAATGCATAAGGTTGAATTCTGTGGCCTTAATGCAGTCCAGTTGCATGGCCGGGAATCCCCTGGGCTTGTCAGCAGACTTCAAAAAGAAAATCTTCTTGTAATAAAGGCTTTGTTTGCAGAAGGAACGCCGACTATTGAAGAAGCAAAAAATTACGAAGCATCCGCATTTCTGGTGGAATGCGGCAAAGGAGTTCTGCCGGGAGGCAATGCAATAAAATGGGACTGGAAGAAAGTTAAAAGCTTTGGCTGTAAATACCCCCTGATCCTGGCCGGTGGTCTGGCGCCCGAAAATATTTCTCATGCTGTATCGGTCAGCATGCCGGATGCTGTGGACGTCAGTTCAGGCGTAGAGTCCGCCCCAGGCCAAAAAGACCTTGGCAAAGTAAAGTCCTTTCTGAAAGCGGTTTCCATGTGCCAAATAAAGAAAAACTTTAGGAAAATATTTTAAAATAGGTGAATAGGTGGAAGGCTTCAGCCTTCCACCTTCAGCCTATCCTTAATCATCGAAGTATCAATATTATCTTGATGATATACATCACAGACCTCGGCAGTCTTGCAAAGTATAATTCTTTTTACTTGCAGGTTAAAATCTTTGAGCATCGAAAAGAACTTTTTATAGGTTGCGGGTTTTGTCTCAAGATAAATACCATATCCTTCAGATAGATGATAAATTTTTGCGAAATGGTTTATCAACAGATAAAAACAAACTGCCGAAAGATATTTGCTATTAGGCTGTTTATAGAGTTCAGGACAAAACCTTCCCACATTAATTTGTTTGGAAAATCTGTTTAAAGACAATACCAGGGCATACGAAATTTGTTCGTGGGTGCTCTTGTCTGTGATAAAATATTCAATACAATCAGCTTCTTTACAGTAAGAAATTTCATATCTTCTCAAAAGCACAGGGAGCTTTTCTTGCATGAATTTTGATAATGGCAAAGTAATTCCCCCTCCATTAGGCAGGGCTACGTCATTTTCGTAGAAAAACTCTTGAAATAGCAAATTTTCCTGGTTAATCTGTTTTTTGTAAATTTGAAATTCGAAGCACGAAATTCGAAACAAATACGAATGTTCCAAATCCTAAATTCAAAACAAATGATATTTTCGATGACCCTGATAAATATCGCGCAACCACGCTGGAGCGTAGTAAAGTTTTGGTTATTTGATATTCGGATTTTAATATTGTTTCGGATTTCGACATTCGGATTTCGCATTTAGGCTTATTGAAAATACTTCTAATTGAGTAAGTTGGAATCTACTTTGACGTTTCCATTCTCCCTTAAGTTGTTGCGTCGATTTTATTCAGCCTCTTCTCAAGCTCACGTTTCAATTGGTCTTTGGCAGGTTGCGCCTGCCTGAATACATGCTCTGCCTTGTGAAATTCCAGAACACGAACATCCGAAATATAAGGCTCTACATAGATATCAGGACAGACGACACGCAGTTTCTGCCTGGTTATACTTTTCTCCATTATTTGAAAAGTGTTAAAAACAGCCTCCGTCAGGGAAGGCATAAGGTCCGGGCCTGCTGTCCTGTGCCCAATAACATCGATCGCAATCGTTAGATCACAATCGTTTGGTAATATATCAAAAGGCACGGGATTTACAGCTCCGCCATCTATTAAGATCTTGCCATCTATCAATACCGGTGCAAAGATTCCGGGCAAAGATATACTGGCCTGTATAGCGGAAACCAGGTCACCGCTTTTAAAGACCACCTCTTCACGTGTCCAAAAATTTGACGTTACAACGAACAAAGGAATATCAAGCTCCTCAAAGGTTCGTGCAGTAATTGACTCAAACAAAAATTTGATAAAATTTTCAGATTTTATTAAACCAGCCCCCTCAAACTGCGGTGCAATAAAATTGAGCCATTTAAAGTTAAAAAGATTTTTTACACTATTGCGCTGTGAAACTGTTAACTCACTGAATGATTCTCGCAATTCTTTGCCTGTCATACCCGAACAGTAAAGTAAACCTGCAATTGCACCAACGCTGGCGCCACTGACGTAGGCCGGCTTAAGTCCCAGCTCGTCTAAGGTTTCCAGCATCAAAATATGAGCCAATCCTCTGGCGCCACCAGCTCCTAAAGCTATGCCAATTTTTTCCATTACCTGAGGCTCCTTACAAATTCACCAACAGCTCCGACTCCCTCTTTCTCAACCAGCCTTATGGTCTGTGTGCCAATTACCGCAATATCTGTTTTTCCTTTTAAAAAGTCTATGTCATTTTTATCTTTTACTCCAAAACCAAGAGCTAACGGAAGATGAGTTGCTTTGCGACATCTTTCAAGATATTTATCTAAATGCCCGGAAAAATTTGTATCCAGACCTGTTACTCCTTTTCTTGCCACGCAGTAAATAAAACCCCGCCCAAAAGATGCAAGGTAATTCATGCGTTCATCCGGAGTTGTAGGAGAAAAAATAAAGATTGGATCAAGATTATATTTTTTCATTGCATCAAGATAATCCTGCCCCTCTTCAGGTGGAAGATCCGGTACAATGGCGCCTTTCATATTTCTTTCGGCCATTGAAACAGCAAATCTGTCAATCCCGTATTTAAAAAGTATATTATAATAGCTCATAAAAAGAAATGGGATATCAAATGATTGTGTAACATTTTGGGCAAAATCCAGACATTTTTTTACTGTACTGCCCTCTGCCAGGGATTTCTGATTTGCATGAAGTATTACCGGGCCGTCTGCAACGGGTTCGGAAAAAGGTATCTGCAGCTCCATCAAATCAACACCCGCGTCAACCATTGTCTCTATTATTTTAAAACACTCCTCAAATGAGGGGTATCCGAGAACAATATGGGTCATCAGCAGTATTTTCTTTTCTATAAGCCGGCTTTTAAGGTATGACTCAAGCATTATACTCCTCCGCTTTTTTCTTGATAAACTCCTTCCATCTCGGGTCATCAAAGGCATCCGCAACTGTAAATATGTCCTTGTCTCCTCTTCCGGACTGGTTGATCAGTATAATATCGTCTTTGGACAGTTTTGGCGCTTCCTTGAATGCCTGAACAAATGCATGCGCTGACTCAAGGGCAGGTATCAGCCCTTCCTTTTTAATAGTCAAAGACATTGCATCAACCACTTCACGGTCAGTAGCTGATTCAAATCTTACCCTGCCGGATTCCTTAAGATATGCCAGAATGGGCGAAACTCCCACATAATCCAGGCCTGCTGCCACACTGTGCGTCTCTTTCATCTGTCCGTCGTTGTCCTGAAGAAAATACGTCTTATATCCCTGGGCAACTCCTATGCTCGCATCTTTAGAGGAGAGCCGGGCTGCATGCCGGCCGGAATCAAGCCCGCGCCCTCCGGCCTCAACACCTACCAGCTCTACAGGATCATCCAAAAACCCTTTGAATATACCCAATGCATTAGAGCCGCCTCCCACGCAGGCATAAATGCGGGAGGGGAGTCTGCCCTCTTTTTCCAATATCTGTTTTCGCGCTTCTTTTCCAATAATTGACTGAAAATAAGAAACCATCTCAGGAAAAGGATGCGGCCCACAGGCAGTGCCCAAAACATAGTGAGTCGTATCCATATTGCTTACCCAGTCGCGGAAAGCTTCATTTATGGCATCCTTCAATATCCGGGTTCCTTCTCGAACCGGTATCACCTCAGCACCAAGTCTATCCATCCAGAAAACATTGGGACGCTGCCGCTGAACATCAACTTCTCCCATATATATGGTACATTTAAATCCGAATTTCGCAGCCATTGTTGCAGTTGCCACGCCATGCTGTCCGGCACCAGTCTCTGCAATGACCCTGGTCTTTCCCATTCTCTTTACCAGAAGCCCCTGCCCCATAACGTTATTTGCCTTATGAGCACCTGTATGATTCAGATCCTCACGCTTTATATAGATACGTGCGCCATTAAAGTGATTTGTAAGGTTTTCGGCAAAAGTAATAGGAGTCGGCCTGCAGGAATACGTTGACATAATATCAGTATATTCCTTCCAGAAGAAAGGGTCGTTTTTTGCTTTAATAAACTTATCTTCGAGATCATCAAAGGTTGCGACAAGGATTTCAGGAAGAAAAGCCCCCCCGAATCCGTCATAGTAGCCTCGATTAATCATCTGATATTCCTCCTATCCCTATTTTTTAAACAGGCTCTGTGAAAATACAAAATGGTCAGTTCGACAAAAAAGTTCAGAATATATTGCGTTTTTTGCCTGCTCAAAGTGTAGAAACCGTTTTACCGCAAGTATGGGTACGCCTGAAGTGATATCCAGGTTTTTTGCTTTTTCCCCTGTTAAATACCCGATTCTAAAGTTTTGTTTCCCGCCCGTCGGACGCATATAATATTGCGCCTCGACTATCTGTGAAAGAGACCGGCCCTGAAGATTAAATCGCTCTATACCTGAAAATAAACTCGCATGCAGATAAATATCCTCTATTAGAACCGGCATATCCTCAACCCTGCTGAGTCTTGAAAAAAAATAAACCTCCTGGCCTGAAAAAGGATTTTCAGAGTCATTTTCAACAGTCTCTATACGGATATCTTCTATAATCTGCGTTGTTATTGATATCCCCTTTTTGTGGAAAGACGAAATCGTTCCTGCAAGAGAAAAAAGGTCAACCTCTTTCCGGCTTTCTCCTACAAAGGTTCCGGAACCCCTCTTTCTTACAAGCATGCGTTTGCGAACCAGCAAATCCGTAGCCTGCCTGGCGGTGGGCCGACCGATGCCATAAGTCGCTGCAAGCCTGTTTTCAGAAGGAATCCTTGAGCCGGGCGGATATTCTCCAGAGCGTATTTTTGTAATTATTATATCCGCTAATTGATGATATAATGGTATAGGTGACTTTGAATTTAACATATGCAATTATCCGCAGATTACGCAGAAATATAAAACCAAATTAGTAAAGTTGTCAAGACAAATTTTACAAAAAAATTCAACATCCGATATATACCTCGGAAGGTCACAAATTGCGCTTTTTTATTATGTTTTTTTCACCACAAAGGAATAAATATGGCTTCTCTCTCTGAGTTTCTTGGATATTATAGAAAAGAAAATGAAGACACAGAACAAAATGATGGAGCATGCCGTCAGGCGCTTGTGGTTTGACGGGGCTTCAGGCTGAGGTGCTCAGTTTAAGTCATTTTACGATACTGTGATAAAACGACCAGCAGAATTATACCGGGTATAATTAACGTGGCTGTTGTCCATAGCTCCATGGTATGCATTACAATCTGATTAACGGCAATAAATGACAGGTAAAGTATTATTGACCATTTCTTCATTTCCCAGAAACCGTATATACAGATCAAGATAATTACTCCTGAAAAACACAAATATGGTGGGTACCAAAAGCCGATGGACCATGCTTTATCATTGAAAGGCGCAAGAATTATACCTAATACATTAAAAATATACAAAGCACATATAATTGTAATAGCATGAGGACGTTTAATGGCTTCAGATTCATTATTGGATTTTAACAGACTATCTTGATCCTTATTCGTAGTTTCTTCCATATTAATATTCCCTGTTTATACCTCGGAAGGT
>Ga0255365_10060_pt1 | contig 23639 bp, 25 predicted proteins | sample ANMaggSeSYBR01J3_FD_182089 | JGI IMG/M metagenome (GOLD analysis project Ga0255365, IMG submission 182089) | Sediment cell enrichment communities from methane seep in Santa Monica Basin, California, United Staets - ANME aggregate JGI... | ecosystem: Environmental > Aquatic > Marine > Cold seeps >... | reverse complement strand
CAGTTTGAAATGGATGGAAAAAGCTATTTCCTTTTCCACTACATTCATTTCATTTAACAAGATCTAGTATTCTTATAGCAAGTTTTGCAGCATTGGCACCATTATCGATACCTACGCTTGCGACAGGAACTCCAGGTGGCATCTGAACTATGGATAGAAGTGCATCAAGTCCACCGAGTTTTGCACTAACAGGCACACCAATAACAGGTTTCATAGTCTTAGAGGCAATGACACCAGGAAGTGCTGCAGAAAGACCTGCGATCGCAATGAAGACATTTGCATCGCTCTTGGCAATGTATTCTTCAAGTTTTTCAGGGTCACGGTGTGCTGAAATAACTTCCACTTCAAAGGAGTAGTCGGTATCCTCAAGGACACTCGTAACTCGGGTTGCTATTGCGTGATCTGATTCAGACCCCATTAATATTGAAATATCTACCATTTTTTTCTCCTTCAGGGAAGATTTCCTTCCCCGCTAAGTTCATGTTGGCGCTCAATGCTCATTCTGATAAGGATCTCGAAGATCTCTTTCACTGCGCCTGAATCAAGGTTCCTTTCGGTTGCTGCATTTGTGGCTCTGTCGAGTACCACATGGTTCTGCGTACCATCATTGATGGACATATGCTCTTTCTTTTTTATATCAAGAACATCAGTCGCACAATCGATACGCTCTTCAATAAGTTTTATGATCTCGTAGTCGATCTGTTCGATCTTATTGCGGACTTCTTCTATTGCGGTCATGGTTTCCACTGCAAATTAAGGTTTAGTTAATCCTTCATTATTAATCTTGGTATTTATCACTTTTCCGCTTGTTCCAAGATCCTCCCAAACTTTCTTCAAAGTGTCAGCCAGGTTCCTGTCAACAAGAGCGGAATATGCAGGACCAGTCCCTGACAAACTTACCCCTTTCACACCACATTTCAATGCTTCCATCATTATATCAGTGCTAAAACCAAGAGCACCACAATAAAGGAAACCATTAAGCGTCATGGCCTTTTCATACTCCCCCTCAAGTGCGAGATCGTACGCCATATCTACCCAGGGAGCTAGCAGTTCAGAGTTATGCACATTCGTCTGTGAACTGAATGACTGCCTGTCCGGTGCAAAAATGACCACATCCATCTCCTTCTCAGTGCGCTGGACCAGCTCGTTCGTCCGGTTGTCCGTAACAACTATCCCGCCAAAAAATGAGGCACAGGCATCATCAAAAGCACCGGTGATAGTAACACCGGCATCCTTTGCGGCCCTGACACCCATATTAACTGCATCAAGTGGCTCAAGGGTTTCACCAAGGGCATCCAGCGTAGCCAGAATAGTAGCATTAGCAGCAGCACTGCTGCTCTTCAAACCGCTTGCAAGGGGTACTTCACTCCTTGTGACAATGGTTCCGCCCATTTCAATGCCAAAGTGCTCGAGGACAAGCTCCATGGACCTTTCAATAAGCGTAGTGTCCCCCTGAGGCACACCTTCAATAGTACCGATAAAAGAAGAACTCCCTTTTGTCAGTTCAACATCAGCAAATGTTTTCAGGTCAACTCCAAAGGCTGCCCCTTTCCAGGTAGCGATGGCATTTATGACCGTTCCGGCACCTAGTGCATAAGCTTGTCCTGTAAATGTCATATCAAATTCCCGATAGTATATATGGGAATTTGATATTTAAGAATTGACTTATCTTTTAAGTTCAGCAATGCCCAAAAATGCATATCTTGTTTCCAGAGGTATGCCAGTGTTCATCGGATTTATCTCCCTCTTGCTCACCTCTATATTTATGCTACCGTCATCAAGCTGGGCGTCTTTCATGTACTGCATGACAATATCGTTACCAAGTTTCTCCGCAAATTGGACAGCTTCATCGTAATTATCCATCTCATGCTTGCCCTGTGGCGAAAATACACTTATGCTGGTAGGTTTTAGATTGTATTTCGATTCACCAAAAGTGACCCTGATAAGTACCTCGATCCTCTTCACACCTTTTCCTGCAAGCGCACCAACAGCGTTACCGACCTCTGCATACTCAGGCAGAAGGATATTCGCATCAACGAACTTCTTGATATCTTCAGTATATGCACGTACAGGGCCACCAAGAAGCACCACAGGCACATCCGTCTTGAAACCTGCAAGATAATCACCATCAAGTCCTTTTTCAATTTCAGCAGGAGCTACGTTTTCCATCAAGTAGGAAAGCAGGTTCAAAGCCATGTTCTTTGCAACCTTCTTCTTGACATCAAGACACAGGTCCTTTACTTTCATATCAGCGAAGATACACATCTGCTCAGCACCCAGAATAGCTGCCTCGGCACTCCATTCTTCATAGTCCCCAAGGGCATGCAGTGCATCAGTTGGAGTGAATCCTATGGCCTGAATAAGTCTCTTCTGAATGAGGCTGTCAAGAAGCATAGGAGAAGGCATCTTCCTGCTTTCCCAGTATATGTCGGCTACATGAACAGGCTCATCGCCGATCCTGTTGAGAAGTTCTTCTTCCCTTTGTGTGATCTCAATAGGCTTCTGTTCCGTCCTGATGAAGAACTTGGTAGGCTGGAGATTTTCTCCAAGCTGATTACGTGTTACGGATTGTCCCTCTTTTAGCTTCTTTATGATCTTAGGATGTTTGGAAGCAGCAACACAAAGAGGAACCACTCTTCTTGGCCCAATATTTATCACGTGGTTACGCACCCAGACATGGCTGTCCCCGCCCATTGCCGAAGTTTCCATTTTTATAGCTTCGACCTTCGTCTGCCATCCCCCAACAACAGCACCTGTGTCGGATATCTGTGGCAATCCGTCAACGATCAATGAAACATCAGTACTGGTACCACCTACATCGATAACAACACAGGTCGGCTCTTTCGACAGATAAGCAGCACCAAGAAGACTTGCTGCAGGGCCAGTGAAAATAGACTCAATAGGATGTTTGAGAGCTTCCGACATCCCTACAATGGACCCGTCACATTTTAGCATCATAATCTTGGCATCGATGCCACGACGTTCTATTTCCGAAACAACGGTGTTCATGAACTGGTTAGTGATAGGAAGTAACTGTGCATTCAGGAATGCAGTGATCCCCCTATCATAAGCGCCTAGTGATTGGGAAAGCTCATGTCCGCAAATGGCAGGCATTCCAGTAAGCTCTACGATGACCTCTTTTACCTTTAGTTCATGTTCTGGATTCCTCACACTGAAATATGATGAAACTGCAAAAGCTGAGACCTTCGCCTTTACACTTTCAACGAACTCCTTCACTGAATCTATATCGAGTGGTGCAGTCTCATTTCCACCGGAACTGTGGCCGCCATCCACTGAGATTGAATATTTGATGGCGGAATTTTTAGGTATATCAGCATTGCCTACAAGTATCAGGCCCACAGGATATCCTGTTTTCTCAAGAATGGTATTTGTTGCAAGGGTTGTGGAAACTGAAACAAGCTTTACCTGTTGCAATATTTCCTGATCGACCCCATCAAGAGCATTCTGTATTCCCACAAGCAGGTCCGGATAGGTCGTACGTGCTTTTGTGGCTCCGATTACGCTTCCGTCCTCATCGTTGATAAGAACGGCATCTGTATAAGTTCCTCCTGCATCAATACCAAGGCTATATTTCATGATATACTTCCTTTATGAGTAAATTTTGATATTTTGGATAGTTGTTATCCAATTCTGCTGAACGATTTATTATGATGGATTCTTTATGAAATAACCATCATAGATCGCTTCGTATGCCTTTAGTATTAAAGTAGATGTATATGAACATTAGGATTTTGTTCTGCAATGCAGGAAGTACATTAGACATTTATAGCCAATACATCATCCGGCCCAAACATCCTGCACCCCATGAGAACGAACAACGATCCAATATTAAAATTAGATACTGACCTCTCTTTTCGGAGTGCCAATACCTACAAAGATGAGCTTTGTCTCAATTGGCAAGCTGTCACCAAGCATAGCAATGTCATTCCTGGTAACTTCAATACGCACATCGTCTGCATTAAGTCCTGCTTCGCCCATATAACTTAGCACCAGTTCCCTTCCCAGGTTATCAGCATATTCGAGGGCTTCAGGGTGGGTCATGAAGACCTTTCTCTCACCTGGTGCGAACACCGTGATGTTTGCTTTGGTCCTCTTCCTTACGTTCTTGATAAGGATCTCTATACGCTTGATACCCTTGCCTACAAGAGCACCGACAGCATTCCCGACCTCGGAATGCTCCGGCAAAATAATGTCAGCATCGAGGAGTTCTCTGACATCATCCACATATACCCTGACAGGTCCCCCCAGAAGCACTACAGGGATATCGAGCTTGAACTTTGTGTGATAATTTCCTTCAATTACTTTCCGGATCTCATCCGGATGTACATTTTCAAGCAAGTAGGACATCAGATAGATGACCATGTTCTTTGCAACTTCCTTCTTTACGGTCTGACAAAATTCGATCTTACCCTGATGGGTCATTCTTCCAAGTGTCTTAGCAGCAATATTGGAAGCTTCAGAATTCCATTCGGTGTATTCACCAAGAACGTGCAGTGCATCTGTTGGAGTGAAGCCTATTCCCTGTATGAGACGCTTTTGTATCAACAGGTCAAGAAATACCGGCGATGGAAGTCGGTCTATGAAGATCTCATTGATAGATACAGGTGCATCATCAATTTTATCAAATATCTCTTTTTCAGAATGACTGAGTTCGTTCTGCGGTTCTCTCCCCGTACGGATGAAATATTTGGTTGGCTGAATATTTTCACTTAAGAGCATCCTTGAAGGAATCCTTGCCATTTTCAGCTTATCGATCAGCTCAGGGTACTTTGAAGCAGCCACACACAGAGGAATTACTCTTCTGGGACCGATGTTAGGGCGTTGGTTCTTTATCCATATATGACTGTCACCACCCATAGCCGATGTCTCCATACGGATCGCTTTGACCTTTGTCTGCCAGCCACCAACGATGGCACCCTCATCACAGAGTTCAGGAAGCTCATTGTTTATCATTGAAACATCTGTACTCGTACCACCGACATCGATCACGGCACAAGTATCAGACTTACTCAAATAAGCTGCACCTACAAGACTTGCAGCAGGTCCGGAAAAGATAGATTCAATTGGTTTTTCCTTAGCTTCATCGATACCCACAACGGAACCATCACATTTGAGCATAAGGACCCTTGCTTCAATCTGCCTTCGTCCCAATTCATTGATAATGGTCTCGATAAAATGATCTGTTATTGGAATAAGTTGTGCATTGAGATATGCTGTAATCCCACGATTATAAGCACCGAGATCCTGAGAAAGTTCATGACCACAAACTACAGGAAGACCTGTGAGGTCCTTTATCAGTTCCTTTATCTGAAGTTCATGATCAGGATTACGGATACTAAAATATGAGGATACCGCAAAAGCTGATACACTGTCTTTGTTCTGAAGAACATAGTCCTTGATACCAGTGATGTCCAATGGCCTTGTTTCTTCACCATTCGGACCGTGGCCACCTTCAGCAACGAAATAATTAGTAATTGAATGAGTCTCAGGGATAAGATAATCGCCTGCCATGATGAGTGCAACCGGATAACCAGTACTTTCGAGAATAGTGTTGGTTGACAGAGTCGTTGATACGGAGACGAGCTTAACATCTCCCAGATATGACTGGTCAAGACCATCCAGAGAGTTCTTAATGCCTTCGAGAAGGTTCGGATAGGTCGTAAGTGCTTTATTAGAATCTACTATTTCACCGTCAGAGTCCCTAATTATAACCGAGTCAGTGTATGTCCCACCGGCATCAATGCCCATGCTGTATTGCATTTTTATCACTCCTTTGTTGCAACTCTTAAAAATCGTAATTCACAGATCAGATAGAGAGGTCAATTGAAAACTATCTTCTTCTTAATATAAGATGAGCAGGGCTTGTATATAAGAGTTGTGTGATGTTTGTGCAAAACCTGTATAGTTGATTTAAAGCTGCTCTGACGCTTTAAAACTACCTTTTAGGACTAATAGATCTTCAAAAAAACAATCCCGGTCAATATTACAGACCTTAACATCTAACCCCTGCCCCCGCATATGGATTTTTACTTCATCTATGCCGGTAAGTGACGATATCAATATAAGGATAATTCCTCCATCACTTAGGTAGGGAGGAAACTCATCAAGGAATCGAACAACCGCTTCACGACCATCAATACCACCATCGAAGGCATAGTTTAGCCAGCCAGGGATCTTTTCATCTTCTGCTGTAGGAAGATAGGGAGGATTAAAAAGAATAAGATCGAACTTTGTCCCGGATCTGAAACACCCGAACATGTCTGCCCGGATGACCTCGACACCATTGCGTTTGGCACATTCGGCTGCAAAGGGACTAATTTCAGTGGCAACGAGGCCCACACCCACATTGGCTTGAAGGACCGCTGAGACAAAACCAGTCCCTGCACCAACCTCGAGTACACTCATTCCATCTTGTGCCACATCTATTGCAACATCTGCAAGCAGATATGAATCTTCGGCAGGATCGTAGACATTCTCATCAAGTTCGATGTCTGCATCCCTATATGTTATGGTCGCCATGCTTTTAGGAGGTAGCTTTCATTTTAAAGATATGGTTAGCGATCTCCGCTAGTTCGTGCGGTTCAAGGTTTTCGGCCCTCTTGGACATGAACTCTTCAGGCAGTTCGGCCACTATCTGCTTGATGTTTGGAACATTTAACAGATGATTACCATTTATAATGGCATTCCTTAGTTTTTTCCTACGCTGGAGGAATACTGCGGTTACCAGATCAAGGAAGAATTGAGGATCTTCAACGTGGAAAGAAGATGGCCTTGGAACTACTTTCACAACGGCGGACCAGACTTCCGGAGGCGGTGAGAATGCAGATGGTGGTATCTTCATGATAATATCTGCATCGGCAAAATAGTGCGTGTTCACTGAAAGCCTGCTGTAGTCCTCAGTATTTGCTTTAGCCACCATGCGCTGTGCAAATTCATACTGATACATCAGTATCCCCAGTTCAAACTCGTGCTTAAAGAGCTTAAAAGTTATAGGAGATGATATTGAATATGGAAGATTTGCGACAACCTTGTTGAATTTCGGAAGATCCAATTTAAGGACATCGCCAGGGATTATCTCTATTTTCTCATTATCAGAAAAGCGGTCTTTGAGGACATGTACAAGTGCAGGGTCGAGTTCGATGACGTAGACCTTACCCGCCTTTTCAAGAAGACGCTCGGTAAGATTTCCAATACCCCCTCCGATCTCCAGCACGACATCTTTTTCAGAAAGCTCCGCTTGATCGACAATGGAATCAAGTGATCGTTCATCGATTAAAAAATGTTGGTCATGACATCCACCACGGATGCCATATTTTTGTAATATTTTTCGGACCAAGTTAATAACACCTTATTTTCAGTCACGCTTATGTTGCTGCATTGCTGTTGTAAAGAGCCTGTATTTGATGTTATCATCCTTGAGCTCTTCAAGGATACGGTTTACGATGATCTTTTGCGGAATGTGTACTCCACCTACACGATCATGGAGGTCCTGCAGATCTTTGAACTCACCTTTCTTGCGTTCATCGATTATAGCCCACATCAGCTTCTTTCCGATACCAGGCAGAAGCTCAAGCATGTGCAGTCTTGTTGTTATTGAATGTGCATCGTTGAAGAATTTAACGAATTTATCTTCCTGGTCTTTGACGCAGATCTCAAGAACAAAAGGTAGCTCGAGCTGTGCTCCGTGGCTTAGGTTATCAAAGTGGATTCTGTGTTTAACGTGATCAATGACATCCCGATCCCCATCGCCGACATAGACTTTGGACTGTATCTCAGGATTAGCTCCTTCCTTAGGAACCAGCTCCATAAGAACGAAGTGTTTGTCACCAATTGCCTGTACGAGAGGTTTCTTTTGATATGCTGGACGTTTGTCAGTATTACTTCCGTACGGAAGGTAGTCAAGAACCCATGCGTAATCCTCTTTCTCAGGCGGCGTGCTCCTCTTGCTCATAGATATCCTCCAGTATGTTATGGATTAATGTTGAAAACTTACTGTTTCCACTAAAAAAAGTAAAGTATGAGATATAAATTTATTCCATTGCCTCGAGCACAAGAGTCAATATTGCGTCCAGCTCTTCTTCGGTCAATGTGAATCTTTCTTTAGCATAGACTGTCCTGAGCTCATCCCTTGTCAGAGGTGCAATATCAGCAATATGTATTGCAATCTCAGGCTTCATCTTCTCCATCTCAAGAAGCTTGTTAACAAGTTCTCTGGATCGGCTTGCATCCATCTTTGCAAACATGTCCGCATGGTTGATAGCTTTGCGAAGTTCATATCCAAGCTCTTCTTCACGTGCCACGCGCTCTTCCATTATTCTGTTAAGTATTTCCTTGACCTCAGGAACGGTCAATAATTCTTCGCTCTGAATGTGTTTGACTATCATTAAAATACACTCTTTGGAATTAGTATGTTTAACGTTTTTGTACCTGCTAAAGTAATAGCAGATGCTATCTGTCAGATGGACTTCCGCACAGATATAACTATCGACAATAAAAGGTCACGCCCAGGCCATTACTAGCCTGGATGTTGAATTTAGTATTTCTGTGGTTTCAAGTGCTGTGACAGGGAGATGACCTCTTTCTTAGAGTTTCCATCTGTTACCTGTAAAAGATAAGCTCTTCCGCGCTTTCCAAGTACCTTACCGGTCTTGCCCTGGAACTTTGCGTTTGGCATTCCCTTCTGTACGCTTGGATCGATATCGATGTGGACCATCTGGCCGTCTTCGAAATCCTGAATTGCCTTGCTTATAGGGGAGAGACCTCGTTCCCTTACTGTCTTCTTCAATTTGTACCTAGTACAGCTACGTTCACCGTGTGATGTTGGCATTGTTTTCCTCCATTAGTTCAGGTCGTGGATAGACCTGTATTTGATAAATTTGATATTCGGGCGACTTATATGTCGACCCCGACAACATCCAGTTCTGTAACGAAAGCCTGTGAACCGATAAGTCCTGTAAGACTTGGTATGGTCCTTCCTTCGTCGCTGGATATCAATTCCTTTACATACAGGCCACCTTCACAATGAACTTCGATCATTGCGTAGTCATCTGTTAATTCGTTAAGCTTCATGTCATGAACAGTTCGCTTACGAACCAGATCGGCCCTTCTGTGTGAAACACGCTGTGGTGTTCTCTGTTGGATCTGCGCACCAATAAGTTCGTTGATGGCAGTCCTGAGTTTATCCTCTGGAATTTGCTCTTTGAATGTAACTTTAAGTTTATAAACCTTATCCGCCTTTACAGTCTTAAGGTTCTCGACAGTGCTCTTCGGAGTGAATGTTAACCCTACCACTTCGATCTTCCCGCCTGCGCGCTCATTGATCTCCTTTTCGACCTTTGCAAGATCGCATGTGCGCAGCATGGGTTCAACCGCTTCAACCACGAACGGCCTACCGGTTCCAAGCATCAGGGCATCGATATCCTCACGCCCTGCCCCATGGAACTTCGTGTCCTTTGACTTAAGGGCTTCCACGACAGGGTCCTTAATAAGTTCATCAACAGATTCGGGATATTGCTTTCCTGTGAAGTTACAGGTCTCACAGCCCCTCCCTCTGCATGCCCGGCATGGCCAGCGCGTCTGCGGGATGGTCCGCACCATTTTCCGGTACCTGCCAAGAATATAGACCGAACGTACTTGCAGATGAACTTTCTCTTCAGCAAGATCGAGCGTCACAAGAATGTCCGGATTTTCGAGTTTGACCTCTTTGCCGGTCCTTTCTGCAATGAGCTTTCCTACCTCACGGTTCATCTCGGATTTGAACTGTTCCGCATAGGTGGTCCCGGATTCGGTCCAGATGATCTCCTCGTTCTCGCTCAAAAGCCCGCTCATCTTCGTTCCAACAAGGAAAGTGGAATGCTCATAGTCCTTCAATGCAGTCTCTGCTCTTTCTGCCCATGTGTCAAGCTTTTCGAAAAGACCAAGGCACACCCAGCATTTTTCGTCCTCGCCTTTAAGTCTAAGGGATTTGCGTGCATTCACACTTGAAGTACTCAGGTCTTCCAGTATCTCCTTGTCACCTTCGTCCTTGTTAATGCGGTCTCCTTCCATAGCAAGGGCGAGCTTGATTGCACTCCCTCGTTTGTCATTGGTAAGTCCGGTAGAGAGTTTTGCGAACTGTCTTCCCATACAATGGTCACATATCGGTCCTTCACGGACGATCTTTTTTGCAATATCGAGCACGTTCAACTGATCACTTCCTTCTTCCTGTTTTACTGGGATCTACCTGACAAATTCCGGTCTATCTCGTTATTGATAAGTATGATACAATGGTCGGCATGTAGCGGGATCGGACCAAGAGAGATGGTCTTAGCTTCATGTTCTTTTATTAACTGCTCTTCCTCTTCGGTAACTCCCATATGGTCACCAAGAATAAAAACAGCATTGTTCGTAAGGTCAGAAAGCTCGCGGATATCCTCACCATCTTCATGCAGATAGATGAGTCTGCGTCCTGCATCTTTGAACTCATTAAGCAACGTCCCAAGATTCCCGCTTCTGATGAAAACACCTGGAGTTGAGCGTGCCTCATATTCCCCGGCAGTCTTCTGTAATGCTTTCTTGATAAGTGAGCCGGCACTCCTTTCATCCGGATTGAGATATCTGACATGCTCACTATCAAAGCGTATGATCTTTCCGGGCTCCGGTTCTCCAAGAAGTAACAGATGTACCTGAACATCCCGCCTAAGGTCATGTGAAAGGAACAGGCATGAATTGATGCACCTGCAAAGGATATCCATACGCCCTGCTGAACCAGGGAGGTCATTCAGGGAAAAGTCACCTGTTGTCAAAGCCTTATGAGCAATTATCACAAAATCTCGCATTTTCTTCATTATCCTGTCTTGTTTTTTGGTGATTACCATGTGTTATTAGATTAAATGCACCCTTGGATAACACAAAGCCTTTTTTTATTTAGTTAATTTGTACTGTGGAATGGTTCATAATAAAGAATATAGAATAAAAACATATCTACCCTGATCAATATTGAATGCTGACAATTAACATGAATTAAAAGCATTCATTATTTTCAACAAAAAAATGAAGGGAATTCACCTTACCCTATAAACGATGCCTCTGAACAGGCGACCAAGTATATCAGAACCTGTTATGACTATTTTTTCAGGATCATCATCATTCCAGTAAAGGATCAGGTCATTATCTATGACATCATCTTCGGAGTCTACAGGATAAACCTTCAGTTTATGGAGTACATCCCCTATCTTTACATTAGGGCTCTTTACGATTAGCGGAGTATGGCAATATTTTAGTGGATGGAAATTATTTTTTTTGTAGATAGCATCTCTTATGAAAGAGGTAGAATCTATTGCCACAACCGGATACCTGTTCTCATCAACCGCTATTATCCATTTTTTAGCTGGAAATGCGATCTTATGAAGCAAGATCTCAAAATCCGGAGTACCGACTTCCGGAAAGACCGGTAGGTCGTTAATTGTATTAATTTCGATTATGGTCTTCTCATCTATGAGCGAACCTTCCTCTTTTATACTAAGATCATCCAGTGACAAGAAATTAAGAGCACCAAGTCCTTCCATTTTATCAATATCGCTTGAATCTGACCTCATGTGTTTCTGAAGCATTATCCTCAGAGATGTTTCTTTGAAATACTCAAGTTTCTCTTTACCAAGCCATCTGTCAAGGATCATTGCAGAAGGTTTTGTAAAAGGATACAATAGCAGTATGTACAATTTGACAAGAGGTGTTAAGGAAGCACCCATCTTTAAAGCATTTCTTGTGAAATATGCCTGAGGCATTATCTCTCCAAAGCAAGTGATGAATACTGTCGAGAATATGAACGCAGAGCTACCGACCATAACTGAATCTGTTAAAAGGGTAAGCAGTACATTGACACCTACATTACCCCACAATAAGGTAGAAAGGAGTAAATGCGGATCATTTCTTAGTTTTAAGACCTTCTGTGCATGTATGTTATTAGCTTCAGCTTCGATCTCAAGCCTGAGACGGCTCAGTCCAAAAAGACCAATTGTCAACCCCGAAAAAATCCCTGATTGGACCAGACAAAGAGTGATAAGTATCCAGATGATGATATTATTCATAAATTATTGACCCACTCAAAGTAAGAAAAATTACTAAACAATAATAAGGGGGCACGAAATAAAACTATTTCTATGTAATTGGAGATCTTTAATACCCACAGCAAATGATAATGTCGAATAATTTTATTGCTAACCACTCTTAATCTATAATTTTGATAGGATCAAGTAGTACTGAGATTCAGAGATTTATATAGCGAAAGGTCCCCATATATTATTTTATCAGAAAGCATTTAAGTATAAATTTAGCGGGATGAAGAGATTTATATCCCCTCCATCCCCAGTTGAAAAATATATTCGGAACAGTTGTTTTACTGCTCGACTACATCTCCTTTAATAAAGAGCATCCTATCGCCATTGTCTCCGATACCGAGAACAAGCTGATCGTTTTCCATTGAGACGGTTGTTACATTGCTCAACAGGGAAAGATACTGACTATCCAGCGAGTCAGGACCACAGTATGCAAGCGTTATTGGCCCTGGTGCTAAGGTAAGCTCATTTCCATCCAGAGTGTAGCCCCCACTTCCAATGTTGCAGTCGGCTTTAATGGAGTATGTCTCGTCCGATCTCAAAGTGAGTGTGTAGTTTTCCGAATCAGGAACTACGGACTGACTGGCTGGAAGTGTCTCGGTCAATCTGGACCATTGCCATTGAATGTCGGTGATCTCTTCAAGGGATACAATCGTTTCTTCGCCCTGTTCGGCCTCAACAATGTCGTCCTCATTATCAATTTCAGTACAACCCACTGCCATAAAGGTACAGGTAAGTACGGCAAAGATAATGAAAATGGATAATAATTTTTGTGTATTCATGATCTGATAACCTCCGGTTTCTCTAAATGTAAATACATCAAGTTACTATTTATAGGTTATTTAAACTACAGTTCAATTTGAAGTCTTCAGGTGCTGTTATTGATATTCATAGCATCTTTCGTGAACATCAATGAAAAGTACCCCTCCAAAGTAATAGCAAATTTTTCATCTTTAGAGATCTTATAAATTTAGAGAATATTGCAATATTTCGATATGCCTGAACTGTGACATTATGTGAACCTTACAATACGTTTATGTGTTGTTAAATGCAATATTTCTGCATAGGGGACTTTCCCGATTGAGGATCCCGTCCCATAGAGGAGTAATAACAATGGCACATGATATTGATTATATGATCCACGGGAATGAAATGCAGCTTGTTGAGATAGAACTTGATCAAGGTGAGACCGTAAGGGCCGAAGCAGGTGCAATGATGTTCATGGGAGATGGCATCAAGATGGAAACGTCCACTGGCGGAGGATTGCTTAAAGGTCTGAAGCGTGCATTCTCAGGAGAGAGCTTTTTTATAACTTCTTTTACCCAGAACGGAAAAGGCAAGGGAACAGTGGCCTTTGGAGCACCATATCCCGGTAAGATCATACCCATAGACCTTGCATCAGAAGGTGGCAGTTTCCTCTGTCAGAAAGACGCATTCCTCTGCGCTGCAGATGGAGTCGATATTTCCATTGCATTCTCGAAGAAGATAGGTGCAGGGCTTTTCGGAGGAGAAGGTTTCATTCTCCAGAGGCTCAAAGGCAACGGCCTTGCATTTGTACATGCAGGCGGCACGATAATCAAGAAAGACCTTGCTCCGGGGGAAACACTAAGGGTAGATACAGGTTGTCTGGTGGCATTCTCAGAGAGTGTTAACTACGACATACAGTTCGTAGGCGGTTTCAAGAATGCCCTTTTTGGTGGCGAAGGTATCGTTCTGGCAACGGTCTCAGGACCAGGTACAGTATATCTTCAGAGCCTGCCATTCTCACGCCTTGCTGACAGGATAGCAGCAGCCATTGGCCCTAGTGATTCAAACAGGGGCGAAAAAGGCGGTATTGCAGGCATAGGTGAAAGTGCACTGGGCGGCATTCTCGGTGGCGACAGGAAGTTCTAACGGTCTATATGAGGTGAAATAAATGAAAATACTTGCAATTGCTGATATACATGGTGATTTTTCCCATCTGGAAGATATTAAAGAAAAAGCCGGTGAGATCGATGTAGTGGTCATCAGTGGTGACATTACGAACTTTGGACCTTCCAGCGAAGTTGAACAACTAAATGGTGTTTTTGATGTACCGGTCTTTGCAGTTCCCGGAAATTGCGATCAAAAGGATATCCTTGAAGTACTCGATGATTCGGAAATAGTGAATTTGCACAAGGCAACCGAAAGAATAGGAGAGTTCGCTTTCGTAGGAATAGGAGGTTCCAGTCCAACACCTTTCAACACTCCTTTCGAACTTGAGGAACAGGAAATCGAGGATGCCCTTGAACCCATGTTCAATGCCTGTGAGGGTGATTGTAAGGGCAATATAGTAATGGTCTCACATGCACCCCCAAAAGGACTTCTGGATTCCATCTCAGGAGACAATGTGGGCAGTGCAGCAGTTGCCAAGTTCATTGACCGCTCAAAGCTGGTCATCTGTGCACATATTCACGAAGCAAGGGGATTTGCCAGATCAGGAGATACATTCCTTGTTAATCCCGGCATGGCAACAGATGGATATGCGGCCCTTATTGAGCTTGAGCAGGACAATGTGAGCGTGTCCTTTATTGAGGTCTGAACAAGGACAGCCCATCCAATTAGAACTAGAAAAAATGCCCGGACTAGTTTTCAGAGCTCAACTTTCATGAGGTCGGAAGCAATATGCACTTCCCCCTCGAACTTTTCTTTTATGTATTCAAGAGCTTCCTCTTCGTGCCCCTGCATGTGAGGATAAAGATGTGTCAGATACACCCTTGAGATACCAGACCCTTCGAGATATGGTCGCAACATGTCAGGTGTGGCGTGATTGGTCATCGGAAAATCCAGCGGGAACGAGCATTCGTGAATAAGCATATCGGCACCTTGTGCCAGCTCCATGATGCCATCACATGGCTCAGTATCCCCTGAATAGACAACGACCTTACCATCGTATTCAACCCTATATCCAAGCGAAGGCACACTGTGTATCCCATTACCACACTGGACACTGCACCCGTCTGCAAGCTCAAATCCATCACCTGCCGCAACTTCCCGAACCTCGACATTGACCTTCTCTTTCATGTACGGATAGATGTCCATGAGCCGTCCTAACCATTCCTGTGTCCCAACAGGTCCATAAATGACCGAATCAAGCTTCTCACAGAGCCAGTTAGCCTTGAGCAGACACATGACATCCGCCACATGATCAAGGTGCAGATGGGAAAGCACAATTGTGTCGATCTCAGTATGTGATGCCCCGCTTTCGAATATCCGATTAAGAATGCCACCCCCGCAGTCAAAAAGTACCTTCTTTTCCCCGAACTCGATCAGTACACCTGACTGTACCCTGCCTTTCTGTGGTATCGCCACACCTGTTCCAAGAAATGTTATCTTCATGTTCCATTAGAATAAGGCTTAAGTAACTTAACTTTAATTATGGGGTGACCAAAAGCGTAAGGCAGCCGTTCTAATTCTCATGCGGGGGTCGCCCAGCTAGGTCAAAGGCGCCAGACTTAAGATCTGGTATCGAAGGATTTCGAGGGTTCGAATCCCTCCCCCCGCACTTATTTTCAAACTTACTCTTTCTGTGTACTGTGAAACCACTGCATCTTCAACAAAAGCATTTCTGTGAGAATATCTGTGCTTTACCTATGAAATGTATTTAATTCGCAATGAATATCAGGTCACAATTCTCATGTCCTATGGTTCTTGTAGAAGGACTTGCTGAACTTTTCGTATAATCATCGAATGTATGATCTTCGATAAACTCCCCGCATTCACATAGAATCATCTAACCACCCCCACTTTTAAAAAATATATAGTTCACACTATTCAAAAAGAGATGTCATCGCCCAATTGCTCGCCCCTCGATCATAGATATGTTTTGTGTTATTCCCCAATAACACTCTAAATTTATAGATCATATTATTTAAACATTGGTGCAAACTATTTAAGAAAGTCACTGTTTTTTAGGTTAAGCCTAACTTTGACATTTTCAACTTTTACTCAAATAGAATCTCTTCTCTTTTACCCAATTTCTACATATTTTACTCAGTAAATCTTATCGGACAGTTTCAATATTCTTGGCTAGATTCTCACGAAATTGGTAATTTATACTCCAAAATCAACCTATTTATCACATTAAAATTCGCATAAATATACTTTTTTGATTTTCTCTGCTATGAATCCACGGTAACTGTCAAATTCGAATTAAACAGAAAGTTTACCGTAAACTTTCAATAATCCTATTGTTTGGAGAAAATCGGAGTATTCAGGTTAATTTTCAAGCAATCGTTTCTGCTGTAATTAATTAAATAAAATAGATTCTATTAACTTTTTTATGAATCCTATTTGAAACATTACAAAATAATTATTAGAATAGTATAGTATATTTTTTAGTATCCAATCCATCGAATAATTATATATACATATAAATCTACAAGCCTTTAAAATAAAGAGGGTGTACCTATTAAAGTCATTACAATAATTACTATATTTTTACTTCTGCTTGTTTGTAGTTGTTTCAATTCAGCTGCAGCAGACGTAACGCTCGAATCATCAACTCAAATCGCCACAACCGGTGAAGACTTCACAATCGATGTTTTTGTAACACCGGATGCTGCAATTGCAGGATTACAGTTCGATCTCGATTTTGACAGCTCAAAGCTACAAATAGACAGTGTATCTGAAGGCATACTTTTAAGCCAGAATGGAGCTTCAACATTTTTCAGCAATGGAAACACAGACAACAATGCAGGAACACTTTCAAATGTTTACGGTTTGATACTGGCTCCTTCAAGCATCATAGAACCTGAGTCATTTGCAAGCATCACAATGAGTGCAAAAGAGCAGGCAACAAGCACATCAACAATTGGTCTGAAAAACGTGATCGTAAGTGACCCATCAGGAAATCCTCTAAGTGTCTTGATCAAAAATACGACTCTGACCATTAACGAGGCCCCTGTGGCAAGTGAACCAGAGGTATTCTATGATAGCTTTGAGCAGGGTGAATGGAACGGGCTGTGGACCGAAGATAAACAAAGAGACTGGTTTGATTCAACTCAGCGGGCAATAGACGGCAGCTATTCTGCTGAAATCGATGGCAGGGCTTTGGATGCAGCATTAACCTCTAAAGATATAGATCTGGGTGGCAAAACAAGCACAACAATTACCTTCTCCTGGTATATTGAAAGTGGCCTCGACAACGGGGAATATCTTGCATTTGATGTTTCCACAGATGGAGGAAATACTTGGACTGAAAAGGCAATATTAAGAGGAAATGTTGACACTGAAAACACCTGGCACGAGGAGAGCATTGAAGTAACCGACATAAACAGACTCAATATCCAATTCAGAGGAAAGATGTCTCGCTACAATGAAGATGCGTTCATTGATATGGTTAGCGTAGTAGCAAAATAAGCAATCTGCCGTTAGATGAAGATGAAATTAAATGGTGCCCGATCTGGACACCAAAATTATTTTTGGAGTTTGAGTTAGATTCTTTTTTGAATTAACCACATACAAATGTATCATATGATGGTATTTATACGAGTTTGAACTGAAATTAGCGAACGATTGTATTTGTGAATGGATTAGTTATAGAAAAGTTTACAGATCAAACATGTTCGGGTTCAGCCTTTACGTATACGTTTTCCCCTTTGTACTTGATCAGAAGTATCCTATGATATGGTATCATAGTATCTGGAAAAAGCGTGAAGAATAAGTGCCCAATACCTACGATATCCTCTCCTGAAACCGTTTTTGTATTACCAGGCACACCCCTATGGATATACTCAATGCTACATTCTTTTATATCCATGCCATCCTTCCATTTCAATTCATTGAATATGTCCCTCGGACGTTTTGATCTTATTTCATTATCCATAAAATACCTTCCAGAAGATCTAATATGTAGATATAGTAAAAAGATTCAAATACAGACCCCCACGATCTATTGGATTCTCATATGTCCCCCTCAATATAATTTAGGCTAATCTTAAAATAAATAGTTATTGAAACTGTTTTCCCATCACTTCAAACCATTGAACAGAACAATAATGCAGTACGTTGAACATACTGAACATGCCCCATGCATTAGATTTTCATAGTAGAAAATGTGCTATCCAGGAAATATACTTACATTATTTTCGGGCGGGATCTGTAGCATTGACGATCTTGCTGATCATCTGAACAATGAACAAAGGTATTTTCATCACTTTAACGTAGGAATCATTAAAATTGAAAAAAAGGTAGTGGGTGCAAAATATTGCAATCCACTATTTTATTATGCTTTAAGTGCAAGCAGTGAAAGACCCAGTTTCTTTTCCAGATCCTTTACTTCTTTAGCAGCGTCTTCATTTAAGTTTGCATACTCGATCTTCTCATCTGAAAAAGCAATTAAGGCTATACCTAATTTACTTTCCAGCTCATTGATAGCTTTCAGATTTTCGGTGTCAATTTTTGAATAACTCCACATTTTTAAAACCCCCAATAGAATATACATTCGATTAGCTAATATATGTTGTCTCTGAAAACCCCATATATATAATTAATATTGGATATATTATTGACATAACCAGTAGTCAGAATATTTACATCGATACTCTTATTTTCTCATAGAACAAAGATCATGTCAGAGAAATTTGAAGGAAACGCACGTTTAGTATTTATTTCTTTAACCTTTTTTCATGGATGGATCTATGATGGTATTGTCTGGATAATGACGGCTGCTGAATACAATGGACTCGTTCCTGTTGTTTTGAGATCAGGGGACGGTAATGTATGATTCGAAAGAGCAGGGCACATCATCAAATTCCGGAGGACACTCACAAAATTATCTTCGATATTTTAGTGGTTTGCTTTATATTACGTGAACTTCTAATGTTTACCAAGGAGTATAAAGTAATATATTTAGATATTATTGAGGGAACATTTAGAGAATTCTTTGACAACTGAAGATCTGACTGCCCCATAAAGTCACAAATATTAGAACAATTAAAATTAGAAAATGGAGAGTATTGGAATTGGTTTCATCCACGATCATCCTTGTTCTTTGCCTGATAGCATTTGCAGTTATTCATAGCCTTACCGCAAGCCTACCTTTTAAAGGCATGATCTTGCGGGTAATGGGTTCCAGGTCAGAAAAATATTATATGCTAGCATACAGCCTGATCTCAGTGCTAACAGTATTACCACTCGTGTATCTGATCTACAAATATCCGGGACCGATACTCTACATAATACCATCTCCCTGGCGCTGGTTCATGGTGGGTGGACAGTTGATCGGTGCACTCATCGGTGCCAGAGGTCTGCTGGATGCGCCTCACAGATTCAAGATACGTGCACAGCTATCTGCACCAAATACTCCTGAAGCAGGTTCCCTGAATATTCAGGGCATTTTCCGATTCATAAGGGATCCCTTCCTGCTCTCAGGATTGATCATTATATGGCTGACTCCCTTTATGACCGTCAATCTGCTCGTAATATACATTTTTTCCACCCTATACGTGTATCTGGGGTCCCTGCATGTGGAAAGAAGACTTGTGGCACGGTTTGGTGATGAATACAGGGAATATCAAGAACGGGTTCACAGGATAATTCCTCATTTCAAAGGACAATATTAAAAAAGTATTGAATTTCTCTTGACCCCCAATATTCCGATCAGTGTGAGGAATAACAGGACTTCAAAAACTAAAGAACATGAAAAATGCCTCATTTTCACCTTTACTGTAAAGAATTAATTATATATCTTGGCTCATTAACCACCAAGATTATCTCTTATCAATAAGATGGGTCAGATAAATTCCAACGATTTTTACATTATAACCAGAGGTATAACGTGTCATTTGATAATTTAAATTTAATATTCCCGCTTCAGCGGGCATTAACCGAAGAAGGATATACAACACCTACTCCGATACAGGAGCTATCCATCCCCCATCTATTGGATGGTAGGGACATGATCGGTATCGCTCAGACAGGTACAGGCAAGACAGCTGCATTCATATTACCTATTCTCCAGAATATGTCTGCATCCCACAAGACAGTGAAGCCAAGAAGTCCGCGAGTGCTTGTGCTTGCGCCCACAAGGGAACTTGCAGCACAGATAGGGGATAGTTTTGCCACGTATGGCAAATACACCCGTTACAAGCATACAGTTGTATTCGGAGGAGTTGGACAGACACCACAGGTAAGAGCTCTCTCAAAGGGTGTGGATTGCCTTGTAGCAACCCCGGGCAGACTGCTGGACCTGATACAACAAGGCCATATTCGACTTTCCAGTGTGGAGTATTTTGTCCTTGATGAAGCGGACAGGATGCTTGATATGGGTTTCCTCAACGATGTGAACAAAATTGTCGATATGCTGCCAAAAAAGCGTCAGTCCCTTTTCTATTCAGCCACCATGTCCCCGGAGATATCCGCACTTGCCAGGAAGATGCTCAGCAATCCTGCACAGGTAGAGGTTACTCCGCAAGCGACAACTGTTGAGCGCATAGAGCAGTTCATCTTTTTCGTGGATACGGATAACAAGAACGAATTACTTTTGCATTTATTAAGAGGCAAGCATCTGGAATGCGTTCTCATATTCACACGTACAAAGCATCGTGCCAATAAGGTCACTGAGATGCTTAACAAGAGCAATATCAATGCGGGTGCTATCCATGGAAGCAAGTCCCAGACCCACCGTACAAAAACGCTTCAGAATTTCAAGTCTGGACAACTGCGTGTACTGGTCGCAACAGACATAGCTGCCCGAGGAATTGATATCGAAGACATATCACACGTAATAAACTATGACCTGCCAAATATCCCTGAAAGCTACGTACACCGCATAGGACGTACAGCAAGGGCAGGAGCTGAAGGAACAGCATACTCATTCTGTGCAGCAGATGAGAGGGATTTCCTTCGCGATATCGAAAAACTCACCGATATGGAGATCGAGGTCGCTGAGCATAATTACCATTCCGAAAAAGCGAAGAATGCCACGGGGGACGCAGCAAAGCCAGCTCCCAAGCAACAGAGAGGACGAACCGGAAGCGCCGGGCCTAAAAGGGGCAGGGGCAAAAAAGGCGAAGGTAAAGGCGGTAGAAGTAGTAGTGCTAATAAGGATAGTAAAAATAAAGGTGGACGATCAGAGAACACCAATAGAGGCCCAGCTAAGAGTACTACCTCCAAGAAGAACTCAGGTCGAAATTCGGGTCGAGGCGCAGGTAAGCCCAAAAGCAGTCAGTAATTGAGCATTTAATTCAGTTCATGGATCCCCATTCATGGACTGAAAATGCTACTGTTTGCTACTGACCTTCCTCCAAAAAAACGAAAATGATCCCAATTAGGTATATCATCCAGTTAGTTATAATTCTCTCTATATGCTTTATGGGAGATATCCTCCATAATTATCTCAACCTTCCGATTCCCGGAAATATACTGGGAATGATGCTATTACTGGTCCTTCTGTTAACTGGTATCCTAAAACTATCCATGATCGAAGATGTAAGCAACTTCCTGCTAAAGCATCTCTCATTTTTTTTCATACCTGCAGCTGTGGGACTGATAACCTGTTTTTCCATACTTGAAGGAAAATGGACTGCCCTGCTTTTCATATCCGTGATCTCGACCTTCATCATTACAGTGGTGACCGGCATGACGGTACAGATACTGATCAAAAGGAGACGATCTGTTGAGTGAACTTGTCCCCTATCTGGTGAGATCGCCGGTCTTTGGCATAGGGATATCCATAATAACATTCTATGCAGGCAACCTGCTCTACAAAAAAACAGGCTCCCTCCTACTGAACCCACTGGTACTGAGCATGCTGATGATAATTGGTCTTCTGCTGAGCTTACACATAACCTTTGATGATTACAACAGAGGAGGGCAATACATTTCTTTCTTCCTTGGGCCTGCTACTGTCATCCTGGCTGTTCCCCTGTATAAGAAGATTAGCCTCCTTAAGGAGAATGTAATTCCAATACTTGCAGGGATCAGTGTCGGCTCTGCAGCAGGTATAGTGAGCATAATAGTCATGTGCAGGATGTTCGGGCTTGATGAGCTGTTAAGCCTATCCATGATACCAAAATCTGTTACAACGCCCATCGGAATAGAGATATCCCGCCAGCTTGGAGGTATGCCATCCATAACTGTTGCAGCCATAGTCTTCACAGGAATAGCAGGTGTTCTACTGGGTCCCTTGGTATGTAAGTTGTTCAGAATAAACGATAAAGTGGCAGTGGGAATTGCCATAGGAACCTCGTCCCATGCCCTCGGTACGACCAAAGCCGTTGAGATGGGAGAGACCGAGGGAGCCATGAGTGGGATGGCAATTGGCATTGCCGGATTGGTTACAGTTTTCCTTGCTCCGATACTGGCTAAGATCCTGATGTGAAATAAGTTAGTAGATTTCCGATCTTGATTGAGACAAGTGAAACTGGTTATACCAATAAGTTAAATTCATCACCTTATGTTTTTTGTTGAAAACATGCTCATGAAACTTTTTATGATTAAATATATATATGATAATTCGGTTTTAGGTAATAATATCTAGACAAAGTCAAATTCTTTTTTGTTACCAGGTTGTATATCAAAATCAATTAATAGTTTTAAAACATATTATCTATTACCGTACCATGAAAAGTACGGTGAGGCAGTGAATCAGAAGGTAGAACGCCATTGGGTGTGAAGGCCCATAAATATTCAAAGTTTATTTGGCATTTGTAAATCCTTAAGGTCGACCTGAGACGGGGAGAATTCAGTGGGGTAGGGTCGCCCAAAAATTGTCCGATAAGGTCGGCAATTCGATCCCTGATCACTGCCATTATATTTCTTTTCTACTAAGCATAACAAGTCTAGAGTTATGGGTAGCGTCAAAAACCCGAGATTTCGCAATAAATCGATTGAACTTGCAAATATTTATTCCAATCCTCACATAAGATATAATTTTAGTCTCTTCTATGAAGGGGGACAAGTATATCATATATTATCTTCATTTTATGAAATACACAACCTAATAATGTAGGTGTATTTTTATTTTATAGGCTACAGTCAATGAAAAGTGACTGGAAGTATCTATCTGATTCAAGATCCATGTGCTTTTTGTGCTAATTTTGGATGGCAAATTATAGATACTATTTTAAAGCCGAAACTTTACCCGTGGTTTTTCAATGGAAAAATACAGTAAGCAACAAAAAGAAATAGCAACAATGATAGATTCTGATGACTTTCTGGATAAGTGGAAAGATTGGAATTGGCAATTAAAACATTCAATTAGGGATATAGAAACTTTCGAGCGACTGCTTGGAATAAAATTTGAGCTAACTGAGAAAGAGAAGCTCAAAGAAACGCTGGAAAAGTTCCCGTTGTCTATCACACCTTACTACCTATCATTGATAGATTCTGATGATTTCAGAAACGATCCTATTTTCCTACAATCATTCCCTTCGCCGGAAGAACTAACTGTATCAGTGGACGAACTTGAAGATCCTCTTTCAGAAGATACAGATAGCCCTGTTGAAGGCATAACTCACAGATATCCTGATAGAGTTCTTTTCCACATAAGCAATGTCTGTT
>Ga0255365_10059_pt1 | contig 23745 bp, 19 predicted proteins | sample ANMaggSeSYBR01J3_FD_182089 | JGI IMG/M metagenome (GOLD analysis project Ga0255365, IMG submission 182089) | Sediment cell enrichment communities from methane seep in Santa Monica Basin, California, United Staets - ANME aggregate JGI... | ecosystem: Environmental > Aquatic > Marine > Cold seeps >... | reverse complement strand
TGCTGTCATGGCAGTTTGCTCTATAAACACGACTGATCAGTGGAATGCCGAAAGATTTTTCTACAGCCATAAGTAATCCAACATGGTTGAGATGATTTTTTGAATCTTTACTGTGACAGGTATTGGCTAACTCTGAGCGTTTAGGTTCTTCAATATAGGTGAAAAAGTTTGTTGTATCATAACAAATAACATTGGGAGAAAGGCCCATTAACTGATCAATGCGGGAAAAGAGTTCTGCTTCAATAGCAGTAAAAATTGTGTCATCAATGCACACAAAAGGATCATCCTCATTTTGTATATTTTCTCTTCTTTGTTTAAGTTCTTTTTCCGATATAACATCGTCTGTTGCATACCAAAAGTTTTTACCGGTAAAATTGTTTATTTTAATATTTAGTAATTCTGGAAGAATAGTCTTTTTCAACCATCCAGTCATTTTTTCTTTACTGGTTGCACTATCTAAACGGTTAATGATTGTTATAAAAAAATATATCCAAAGATTTGTTTCAAACCGCTCTCCTTTAATATGTTTCATCAATATTTGAGGTAATTCAATTAAACAGGCTGCCTGGTAGGCTGCCGCTATCATGCCAAAATTTCGAGTATTAACTTTAACCGGGCTTCTATTTCCCTTAATGCATTTAAGAATGGTTTCAGCAGACCCAAGATAAATTGAACGAGTGTGAACTTTACTTTTCCCTGACCCTCGATTTTTTCCATAATCTTTTTTGTTAATTTTTTCACGATATGTTTCCTGATAAAGATAATAAGTATTATTGCCTTGTTTTCGTGTAATAATAGTCCCCATAATTAGCCTCGCTTAGAGTTTATCACTACACTTAGCACTTAAAGTCAATAATATCAAGCAAATTTAATAATAATTATATCACTACACTAACTATTTCAAAAAAATCCATAAAATCAAAGGATTAAGGGTATGGTTTTGAACTGCGTGGAAGATTCAGGGTAATGTCTGATAAAAAAGTCAAACTCACAGAAAAGGAAAAGAATGATAATATTCGGATTGGGTTATCTCGTAGGAAGTTTATAATCATCAGTGAATGGACTTGCTTAATGCTGCTTGTATTGGAAGCGGTTATGGTTTTGGTATTCGTAATAAATTCACATAGTAGCGGAAATGCCGCTTAACAAGTCGCTACCAACTTTTCAATAAATGAAAATGAATGAGGTCACGATGAAAGAAAGGCTTGTATCTGCAATTAATGAGATTCGTAATAATAAATCAATGCTTATGTCAGATGAGGCCTCAATTAAGTCCGGTGTTATTTTGCGGTTATTATCTATACTGGGATGGAATCCTTTCGATGTTAATGAGGTAAAACCTGAATATACTGTTGAATCAAAGCGGGTCGATTTTTCGTTGCGAATAAATGGCACAAATAAGGTATTTATCGAGGTTAAACGGCCAAATGAAAATCTGGAGACACATCAAGAGCAACTCCTTGGTTACTCGTTCAGAGAGGGTGCGAAGCAGGCTATATTAACAAATGGAATTACATGGTGGTTTTATCTCCCATTGAATGAAGGCAGTTGGCAACAGAGACGGTTTTTTACCGCAGACTTTTTGCAGCAAGACCCAAATGCAATAGCGGAAAAATTGATTGGTTTGTTATCAAGGAAGAATAGCGCATCCGGGGATACGCTCAAAAATGCAGAACACCTTTACAGAGGTCGTCAAACAAGGAACATATTGCGGGATGCTTTGCCAAAAGCGTGGTATAAAATCTTGAATGACCCCGATGACCTGCTTGTTGAGCTTCTTATTGAGACAACCGAGAAACTATCAGGTTTCCGGCCGGAAATAGAAGATGTCGAGAAATTCATAATAAATATTCAGACCTCACCAAGCACAAAATCAGAAGTTTCGTCTTCTCCGATAAAACAGGCTATCAGTCCTGTGTCCGCGCGAAAGCCTATATCTTATCCAGAAGGCAGTTTTATAAATAAGCAGGTCAGAAGCTTCCAGCTACTTGGTAATACTCATCATCCACGCACGTGGAAAGAACTGCTTGTTATCGTCTCGGAAGAGATGTATCGGCGGCACACCACTGAATTTTCCAGGTGCCTCTCGCTTCGTGGTTCTCGAATGTCATATTTTAGCCAACAGCTAAACGATTTAAGACAACCTATGCAAATTGCAGACTCAAATTTCTTTGTCGAAACACATCTGAATTCAAACTCAATTGTCAAGCGGAGTCGCGAACTTATTAGACTCTTTGGTTATAAAGAGAGCGACCTTGAGGTGACAGCTGAATAACATGAAAGTAATCGGAAAAAACTAACAACGGCTTCAACTCGGTTAAGCCGGGGGTTCGCAGCGTCAAAACCTTAACATCATTTTCTTCCCACTTCTCTTCCAATCTATAATCCTTTCGAGGTTTCCGCATGTACGGAAACTCTTATCCTGGCACATCCCTTTTCCGTCGCTGTGCTCAAACCAGGCAAGCATCATCCCGCGCTTTACTTAAAGGGGAAATGTTATAGTAAAATGGTGATTATTGTAAATGGATTAGGGATGTTATAGGATTTTTATGGCTTACGACCTGTAAACTGCGGAATTAAATCTTACTTGTTTTTTCCTTGGCAGAACGGTATAAATAATAAGGACGGTGTTTTTATGATTTTATATTTTGAAGTGAATTGGTCTTTTTCAATGCATTTCAAAAAGGATAGGGCTCTAACCGACCGCCACTTATGCCCGGTGATGCTCAAAGATTAAGGAATGATAGATATGCTCGCCTCTTCAATAGTTCCAGAAACTGATGTCCTGATTTCAACTGTCATTTATCTCGTCCAAAGGGGTGTTACGCCATATCATTTTTCTATCCCGCGAGGACGAAATATTGACACGCAAGAAGCAAAAAGAAAATTAGATGCTGCATTTAGGGCAACCAATATCAACCCATCCTTTTCCAGTGATGGAGCAGACATTTTAGCGCTTTCAGAAAAAGAATGGTGGCATATTGAGTGTAAAGGGGCGGGTTCTGGAAAGCCTCAAACACAAAGGACTAACTTCGATAGAGCGCTTTCGAGTGTTGTTTCATACTATGGAGAGGATAATTCTAAGTTACCAGAAAAATTTAGTGGCGCTATTCAATATTTAGGTCTTGCCCTACCAGCGACTGACCAATACATTCGTGAATTGAAGCGCCGTGTAAGAAAACCTCTAAGGCAAAGGCTCAATCTATGGATTTTGCTATATGACATAGATTCAGGAAAAATTAGGGATATTGAACCAAACCAAGAATTAAAGTAGTCCAGAGCATAACCCATATGAGCCTTTCCGTGTCAACAGGCAATAAAGATTTAATGAGATAAAGCTAAGCTTTTCCATTTAGCTCTTTTTATCAAATCACTGCACCTCGACACCAGAGGCCAGGCCGTTTTTAAGACCGCATAGTTCTCGTTTACTTCTGATGCGGGTGAGTTCAGACGAGTAAATTCATAGGGAGAAAATAATGTTTATTTCATTGTTTCAAAGTACTTTTAAGAATGCACAGTTTTTTTGTGCCATTATTCTTATGTGTTTAGCCTTATCAGGTTGTGCCACAACTCTTTCCTCCCAAGCTATGCGAATACATGATGCTGATAGTAACATGATTAGGAATTGTAAATACATAGGCGAGGTACACGGTTCTTCTGGTTGGGGGAATATTGCGGCTTCAACTGGAATTCAAAATGCCAAAAATGAAGCAAGAGAACAAGCCTCTGCAATGGGGGCTACTCATATAGTTTGGACCAATATATCTGGTGGATATAGTCCTTTCGTAAGTGGTAAAGCATATAGCTGTAATAAAGGAAAAAATTAGAGTAAATGCTATGGACAAGATTGACAACTTTCATTTATTTGAAAATGGTCTGCATCATTTTCCTCCCCACTTCGCTTCCAATCTATAATCCTTACAAAGTTTCCGTAGATACGAAAAATCTTCCCTCACACATCCCTTCCCTCTGCCGTGCTCAAACCAGGCAAGCATCATCCCGCTATTATTTAAAGGGTAAATTTCTTTGCAGCATAGTAAAATAGTATAGTATAATTATCAACCTATCCACCATCCATCGTCCAATTAGTGTCAACTGCGAAAAGGAAAATCTCGATAAAACAGGACTCCGCTTTACAATTTAAGTAGTTCAGGAACACGTCCAATAAATTACTGATAAAATGGGATGCTGAATTATTAAATGTAGATGATATACTTTACTACTTTATTACTACCATTTACTTCTCACTTATCTTCCACAAATGTCTTTCATGAGCCATCAGATGTCCATATTCGGCCTTTTATAGTTTTATGCAAGCCAGAGTATTAACCGTAGGAATATAGCCATTTATTCGATTTCTCCCACCGACCCTTTTTTGGACTTTTAGACCGAGCAATTGACCCGCATGTCATGATACTTGCTTCCTTCTCACATAATCAACGATTCATTATCTTACATGTACACGTCTATTTGATTTTTTAAGGTGTGTGCACGTCAGATAATTCGCACTATATAATCAGGGGCATTTTGTCCGCCAGCAGGCTTGAGTCGGTTCGATTAGCCTATATTGTAAACAAAAGCAGTGCAGGAACAGCGCCAGCCATGAGCGTACTCGATAGGCAGGACGTAATGACAGAGGTTTTACCAACGTCCACCAAGCCAGGGATAGAAAATACAATCACAACCGGCCTTTAAATTGAGTGCCGGTTTTTTATGACAACATGCATCGATTTTTATCAAAATATGAGCTGAAGGTTGGGTATAGTGTTGGGTATTAATTTTTGAGGATTTTGAATAGATTTGAAAATATTAGTTAACTATTTGATTTTACTATTGGTGATCCCACGGGGAATTGAACCCCGGTTTCCGGCGTGAGAGAGCGTTTTAGTCGTGATTTCAGCGTATTCCACCTACTTTATAACCCACCAAAAGCCATTTAGAGCCGTCAAAAGCCGTCTAAAAAGCCGTCTGTCAATCGGACTGGCTTGGACGGTCTGTACGATAAAATCCCACCTCAAACACAGCCCCCCAGATTTTGTGCCAGCATTCTCAAAACTGTCATTACAGGGGAAGTGTGTGCCTGTAGCACCCGTAACGGTGTCATTACATCTGAACCATCCAGAATGTCACGGATTATATAATAGTATAATTTAATAATAAATCAAAAACAACTTAAAATAATTTTTCAGAATTTGAGGCAAATATAAGACTTTGGGAAGAGAGTGTCTATGCTACCCAAGCAAAGTGTTTTACACTTGCCCATTCAGCAACGCTTCAATCTTTAACATAGTATAATTTAATAGTAATTACAGTATAGTATAGAATACAGTTTTCTGTAAGGTATTTAAAACCAGCGGTATAGAAATGTAATTTAAAACGCCATTATATCCAGAACAAAAGCAGGTGTAATTGTTCAGGAAATACCTATACACTTACTATATTCTACACAAGAAACGTTCCTTATATCGCATTACAGAGCGTCTGAATAGTAGAATATAGATTTGTATTGACATAATATAGTAAAAATATATTATTTAACATCATCATTAAAATAACAAAGATAGCATATATGAAAAAGAAACCATACCCCACTGTAATAAAGCGTACATCTAAACTAACAACAAAAGCACAACTAAAAAGGATGATGGATAAGGTTGAAGCATTATCGGTACAAAATAAGGCTGATAAACATTCATTAGATGAGGATAAACCTATGGCAAAGAAAAAAGTGAAAACAGCAGAGAAAAAGGCAAGAGCGACAAAAAAGTCTATAACACCAGAAGATATAGCCAGGATGATAGAGCAGTGGGATAATAAGACTACTGGTGAATGGGCAGATGAATTTGGTGTTTCATATCAGACAGTATTAAAGATGGCAGAGGTTATTCGTAAAGAGGATGCTGCATTATGTCCGCCGAAGCCGAAAAAAGCAAGAACAAGAGCAGATATTGCCAAGGCAGGAATAGCATTGTATAAGAAGAAGCAGAGTAAAAAGTAGTATTAAATTTTACTTGTTTTTTCCTTGGCAGGACTGTATGGACGGTCAGGACGGTGTTTTTATGATTTGTATTTAAAAAAAACTATGATATTGAGCGTTTTTTCCACTAATCATTGTTATGGAGTCAATAAATTACATTAAAAAGGAAATGGCATGAACATACAACCGAATAACCAAACAGTCGAAAACTGCTTAAAACAAAGAACATATTATATTGATTTTTACCAAAGAGAATATGTTTGGAGCAAAAATATTGTAAATATATTACTCGATGACATATTTTTTACATTTGAATTAGCATATGAAGAACAAAAAGGGAAAGATATAAGTCCAGAAGTATTAGCAAAATATAATTGGTATTACCTTAATATTTATATCACAAATAGTATTGATGGAAAAGAATATATTGTTGATGGACAGCAACGACTTACCACATTAACTTTAATCGCAATTAAATTGCTTCACTTATCCCAACAGGACAATGATTTTTATAAAAATTTATTAGATACCTTAAAAGATTGCATTTATGGGAACGATAAATTTAAGGGAAATATATTTTGGATAGATAATGAGAAAAGAAAAAGGATAATGCAACATTTAATTGCCAATGAAGAGTTCACCGAAAATTTTGACAATGTTACAGAAGAAAATATTTATAATAGATTTAAGGATGTTGCAAAAATCATTGATGATAAAAAAATGTCAAGAGAAAAACTACATGCTTTCATTATGTATTTCTTGGAAAGGTTAGTTCTTGTTGAACTTAAAATCGAAAAAGATGATACGCCTATGGTTTTTGAAGTAATTAACGATAGAGGGGTTGTTCTTAAACCATTTGAGATTTTAAAAGGAAAATTAGTCGGGGCACTTGACAAAGACGACACAGAAAAATACAGCAAATTATGGGAAGACTCTATCAATAAATTAAGAGGAATTGAAGATGATTTTTTTATTGATTATCTAAAAGGAAAATTTATTTACAAAAGAAATGCAGATATTGAAAAATCAATTAATAATCAATATCATAGATATATTTTTGAGACGAATGATATTGCAAACAATTTAAAATTGAGAAGAAAAGACGAGCACCACATTAAGAATATTAAAAAGTTTATTGAAGATGATTTAACCTATCATGCGGAATTATATTCACGAATAAGAAAAAATAAATTTATATTTTTAAGTTACAATAAGGACATTAATGACTTGTCAGGACAATACCAAAATATTCTTGCCGCTTGTCTCGTAAATGACAAAGAAGAACAAGTTAAAATTGAAACCATTGCACAAGAAATAGATAGACTTTATATGCTCTTGCGTTTAAATGGAATATATAATAGTAATAACTATCAAGAAATATCATACCAACTAAATAATGATTTGCAAAATAGACAACACAATGAATACAGACAGATTTTTAATGAAATATTAACGACAAGAATTAAAGAAGCCAGAAACTTATCTGAAATCAGCTCATTGCTTGACTATGACAGATTTAAAACAAGAGGATATGATAATATTGATAGAAGACCTTTGCGATACTTTTTTGCAAGAGTAGAAAAGTATATTTGTGATAATATAGGAGAAGAAATTAAAAATAACGTTCATTATATTTCCACAAAAACAGGACATAAAACAGGCTATCACATTGAACATATATTTTCAAGAAATGAAGAAAACAAAAAATTCTTTCAGAAAGAAGAAGAATTCGAGAATCAAAGAAATAAATTAGGAGCGCTTTTATTGCTCTTCAATATGGATAATATTATTTCTAATAATGAAAAATATTATAACGGAAAAAGACAAACTTATAGCAATGGGTTGGTTTGGGGAAGAACACTTATTGATACCTTTTACCATAAAACCAATGCAAAATTCCTTGAATTTAACCAAAAATTTGAAAGTATAAGCAAAATAAAATTTATTCAAGTTGAAGAATATAACGCTGATATATTAGAGCATAGAAGTAAATTATTATATGCAATAGTAAAACAAATATGGGATATAAATTTAAAATAATTCCATAACCATACCATGCATACGGACGGTGATGGGCACGTTATTCCAACACCTTAACATCATTTTCCTCCCACTTCGCTTCCAATCTATAATCCTTCCGAGGTTTCCGTACATACGGAAACTCTTATCCTGGCACATCCTCTTTCATTCGCTGTGCTCAAATCAAGCAAACCTCAGACCGCCTGTTTACTTAAAGGGTAAATTTCTTGGCAGAGTAGTATAATAGTACTGTATAATCATCAACTTATCCACCATCCATCGTTCAATTAGTGTCAACTGCGAAAAGCAAAATCTCGATAAAACAGGACTCTGCTTTCAATTTAAGTAGTTCAGGAACTCATTCAATAAATTACTGATAAAATGGGATGCTGAATTAAACTTAGATGATATACTTTACTACTTTATTACTACCATTATTACTTCTCACTTATCTTCTCAAAATATCTTTCAGAAGCCATCAGATGCCTGTATTCGGGCTTTTATGCTTTTAGACAAGCCAAAGCATTAATCGCAGGAATATAGTCATTTATTCGATTTCTCCTACCGACTCTTTTTTGGACTTTTAGACCGAGTTGCGACCCGCATGTCATATTCTGTAGGTTTCGATGACATAATACAAACTTAATTATCAGACAGACTTGAGGTTCATCATAATCAAGAGCCTATAACAACAAATTTCAGCCCCGACAAAATCATGCCTTTTATAACTTGCGTCCATCATGATAATTCGTATTATGTAAACGAAACCTACAGAATCTGCCACGCTCCTGCCTTGCTGATATCCACTGCTTATACTTTCTCTACTATTTTGAATGAAAAAGAATTGCGGTAATATTCTATTTAGATAACTGCTAATGTGACGCGACCTACTTTTGTTAGCGAGTTTTTAGCCTTCATAGAACTGGAATCCATCGTGGTTATGTTGATTTGGCGAACCAGATTTATTGCCTGCGGCACCCTTATATATGAATAACGGAATATTTCGTGAAGTATATTTTAAAGCCCCCCTCTCCTACCTCTTTATAATAAGCCATCCGGCTGATTACTCACAAACATAATCAATCATTTAAACAGCAGAAAGGGCGGTTTGTCTTAAAAGGCAGCCGCCCTTTTTGCGTTTGAAAGGAGGTGAAAGAACAATGGCATATACCCCAGAGTTGAGCATGGGAGCGTCCAGTTCGCTCCGTAGAATAGCGTGGGCACTCAATGTGCCGATGACCAAGGCAATCGAAAGGGTCTTTGAGACTCTGCCACAGATTTTAGACACGCGCCTTATTTGCGAGTCCTGTCGAGATAAGAGCAAGTGTCCAGAATGTGCTTTTAATTCACAAAATCAGACACAGCAGAAAAAGGAGGGGCCGAATTAAAATAATAATAATCATAAAACAGAAGCAAGAGCCTTCATTGTCGATATATTCCGGCTTTGAGGGCTTTTTGTTTTCAGGAGGCGAAAAAATGGATTTCTTTGATGATGGATTTGATTGGCAAGATTGGATGATTATTGGGCCTTTGTCAGAGGACATAGCAGAGGAAAAACGGGAGAGGGAACGTGATATGTTTGAAGATGATGAAGATTCTTTCAGTGAAGATGGCACAAATTTAGATAAAACAGAAGAATAGTAAAATGTATGTATAGTCTTGTTTATAGGCCTTTTACATAAATATATTACTACCTGCAAACATTATTATCCTTCTTTTTTTTACTACATTGCCCTTGACAAATGAGTAATAGTGCTTATCTTAAAAAAAGAAAGGAGAAGCAGTTATAAAAGACTCATAATGAAAAAACATTTTTAATGTCGGACGCTGATTTTATCAGAATCAAACTAATATATCAGATTTGATAACAGCCCGCATTATAAGTTAAAATACGAGATAACTGTATTCTAACTTATGGTGCGGGCTTTTTTTATTGTTAAAAATTAAACCAAATGAGGAAAAAATATTATCTTTATACCGAGATACCCAATACATACAGATTTATCCTATAAAGATGGCTTTGTATTATCAGATGAAGCAGAAGATTTGCATAATCAAGGAAGTTGGCTTCAAAATGCTCTGGTAATGGATGCCTATAATTCTACTTCAAATAGTCTTAAAAACCTTGTAAACGCTTTATTCGACGAGATTGTGGACAAGACAGGTCTAAAAATTAAATCACTAAAAAGGAGAAAGCAGGCCATTAAAGCAGTTCTAATCAATCTGTGGCTCGCAAATTTATTAGGGATGCCTGTCAGATATTCGCGAGATAAAAGCGCATACTCACATAATCGAAAGTATGGAAAACTATATTTTAAATACCATACATTACTTCCTGTTATTGATGCGCTATTTTCATTAGGCTACATTGAGGAAAAAAAGGGCAGGTCAACTTATGAAGATAAAAAAAAGGGATATCAAACAAGAATTTGGCCGACACCTGCGCTTATTGGATTATTCATAGACTACCAACTAATTCTACCAAATTTTTTCCTAAAACCTGAACCAGAAGAATTGATAATAAAAAAAGATAAAAGCAAAAAGTTGGTGGGATACAGGGAAGATAAAAACACTAATCAAATGCGTGAAGATTTAGAATACTATAATGAATTTATAAACAAACATCATATAACGGTAACGTTACAAAGTAAAGTTTTAACAAACAATGATTTTCTAATAAACTTATTCAAGAATATCATAACCAATAGAATAACAGTAGAACAAATATTATATAAGAATAATCAAATAATGGTACACAGTAGAATACCTCAACACATATTAAAGAGGTATACCGATACAGTCAACAGTAACCCGCCTATTAACACACCCACCATTACCCAGGAGTTTCCGTGTAAACCACCTATTGATAATCGTTTACATCGAATGTATTTTTATGCGAAATGGAGATTCATTGACTTTCTGGCTTCATTAAATCGGAAACTGCATGGGAAAAGAAAAAAGAATGATGAGCGTTTTTTAGAATTATTTCCTCTGGAAAAGATTGGGATAGAACATTTACAATTCATACTAAACCAAGAATATTTATACAGAGTTTTTAACAGGAATTCTTTTCAATATGGTGGCAGAGCATATGGGGCAATCCATCAGAATTTACCGAAGCATATGAGACCATTTATTCATATAAACGGAGAGAAGACAGTTGAAATAGATTATTCCGCATTTCATATCCTTATGCTGTATAACCAGGAAGGCATAGACTATCAGGATGACCCTTACCTTGTATGTGGCGGACCTGAAATGAGAGACATCTATAAATCAGTTGGATTGATTTCGATAAATGCTGAAAACGACAGGTCCGCTTATGGAGCCATTAAAGACAAGTTGGTAGACAATCGTATTCCTTTACCGAATATTGATAAACCTTTGGTGAGCCTGATTAAAACTTTCAGGGATGCTCACAAGCCCATTGAGCAATACTTGTTTTCTGGCATAGGATTAACACTTCAAAACATAGATAGTCATATTATGAATGCTATCCTGATAAAACTTATGGATAAAGGGATTTTAGGTCTATCGGTTTATGACAGCGTTATTGTAGCAGAACAACACGAAGCAGTCACAAAGGAGGTGATGACAGAAGAATATAAAAATATAATGGGTTTTAATCCCAGGTTTTAGCACCAGACGCAACGTTATGAGCACCATCTCATTAAACTGGCGGGGTCACCCAAGCCCCACAAGGTCGCCATAGTGCGACTGGACTCGCCATGGGCGGGACAATACCGTCTTCTGGAACCGACCAGCACAGGGCCTGTCAAATCAAAATTGGAGGTCATTATGAACAATGGACCAATTAGAACAAAGTTTGGGGAAAGCGTTGCGTGCTAAGGATGTTGCCGAATATCTGGGAATGAACGTGAAACACATTAGGAATCATTACAAGGATTTAGGTGGAATACGCTTGGGACGCCATTACAGATTCTTTGAAAAGGAGATTTATTATGCCATACAAAAAAGGACAGAAGTGGATAGCCCAAGTGAGAAAAGAAAGCCAGAGATTGGAAAAGGTGTTTTTGACCAAGAAGGAAGCCAAGGACTGGGAAACCAAGATGAGGCGAAAGCCAGTCGAAGAGTGGAACGAGAAGACCACCACGGTCTGTTTGAATGATTGGGCTCAGGTCTATCTCGATGTGGCCAAGGTACGATTCACTACCAAGACCTACAAGGAAAAGGTCTCTATGTTCAAGCGTTTCTTCAAGGTCATCAATCCGGCTCTTCCGGTCTCGGAATTGAAGCCAGGAAATGTGCTGGACTACATTATCAAACAAAAGGAGAACCGTTCAGGCTATGCCGCCAACAAGGACCGCAAGAATCTGGTTGCTGCCTGGAACTGGGGCATGAAATACATGAATCCAACCCTGCTTGGCCCGAACCCGTGTCTTGTAGATAGGATGCCAGAGGTGAGGTCACCAAGGTATGTGCCATCAGAGGAGGACTTCTGGAAGGCCTATGCCTTTGCGGAAGGCCAGGACAAAGTGATGCTCATGACGTTCCTGCATCTCGCCGCAAGACGGGGAGAGGTATTCCGCATGGAATGGACAACGGATGTGGATTTCGCTGACAGCCGCGTCAGGCTATGGACTCGCAAACGCAAGGACGGAGCCTACGAGTATGACTGGCTTCCCATGACCAAGGAATTGCGGAAATCGTTATTGTGGTGGTGGGAACACAGGCCGATAAAAGACAAGCCCAATGTATTCCTGTGTCTGGATGAAACGGCATTCACACGAGAGTATTACGGCCAGCCGTTCAGAGGCAGGATTCATTTCATGCGACGTCTCTGCGACAAAGCCAAAGTGAAACCTTTTGGCTTCCACGCTATCCGGCACCTAACAGCTTCCACACTCTTCAATCAGGGGTACGACGTGGGGGTGATTCAATCCATCCTTCGGCACAAGAGCCCCAGTACAACGGAGCGGTATTTAAAGAGCATTGGCATGGAAAGAGTGCGAGACGCCCTGGAAAGTTTGCCCTGCAAATCGGCAGAGGTTGTGTCGATTGATATTGACCGAGTCTACGAACGAACGTTAGGAGAGTAAAATGAGAGGCCGGAAAAGCAAAAAGCCGTCTATGGAGCCGTCATCTCCACAAGCGGCTTTCATGAAAAGACATAACGTCTTTAATTTATTGGTGATCCCACGGGGAATTGAACCCCGGTTTCCGGCGTGAGAGGCCAGCGTCCTGACCGCTAGACGATGGGACCCTTTTTAAGTCGAACATGTTTATAGAAAAGGGTATACTTTGTCAAATATTATTTTATAGATTTGAATACTTCTCAATCCTTTTACCCTTTCTGTAGCCGAAAACAAAATATATTATACAACCGATAAAAGGGATAAGAGCAATTATTCCCCATGTAAACTTATATGCCAGTTTACCAAAATCCTTCTTAGCTATATCAAATATGGCCAGGCAGGTTATTACGTAAAACGCTATGCCAAGACCTACAAAAAATGTTGTGGTATTCAATTTTATCCTTTCAATTCAATAATTCAAATATTTTTAATATAGTATCCACATAATAGTTACTATGGTTATAATGATAAATGACCTTATAGGCATCTTTTCTGTCTATTCCCGGATGCCATCCGTAATGGCCGAGATATGTTGCTATACTTATTATAGCATCGGCATGGTTAAAAAGATCAACACTTCCATCTCCGTCCCCATCTTTTGCGAATGAGAGAATACTGCTTGGCATGAATTGAGCTATACCCAATGCCCCCGCAAAAGAGCCATTAATAATAGCTGGATCAATTCCCTCTCTGTTTACATATATAATAAAAGCTTTGAGTTCTGAATAAGCCCATTTTGATTTCCTGTCTGACCACTTATTGAATTCTTCCCTTGTACGACTGTAAGAGCTTGAATTTTTATCCCAGACCATCTCACGGATGTTTAAATCCGACAAAGAAGCCAGCGTTGAAAGAGTGTTTAAAACAGATCTGTTCCCAATTACTTTTCCAAGTCTTGTTTCAACCAAAATTATAGAGGTTATAATTTTTTTGTCCACGCCGTATATTCTTTCCGCACTTGAAAGCTCTGTACTATATTTGCTCATATATTTTTTTGCCTTCTTAATGGAGCTTTTGGAAGTGAACTGATCGTAATTTAATTTAGCTTCGCTATGCACGAAATATCGAGAAACACCTTTAAAATCAAAATAGACCTCTGGTCTGCTGTATAAATCTTTTATCATACCTTTATCAAAATCTTCTATTATGAGTCTTTGCTGCAGGGATTCAAAATATACCCTGCTGTTATCTGCAATAGCCTGGTTTTGAAAAGATGGCACGGCAATTAATATCAACAAACCTGTAAGCAGAACTATAATTGTGCTGTAGTTAATTTTAATAGGCATCATCGCTACTCTCCGGGTAATAATTTGATTAATGACTCTGTTGATTTACTCCGATGATTTACTCCGATTTTGAAAATCAGAACACACCATGTTGCGTTATGCTCAAACATTACACACAATATATTGTGCCAATTTTTCTGAGAAGCTAGTAAATCAACAGAGTCATTAATTAAGTTAAATATTTTTATTTATGTTATTATTATTGCTTAATTGCAACAACTTATTGTTTGCCCAATCAGAAGAACCGCTTGGGCCACGTTTACGAACAATAGTGAAGAATAAATATGCCAACGATATAATTATAGGCGCAACTACTGGCTCTTGGGCTTTTGGTGAATTGGAATATAAGCTTCCAGTTTGATTTTGCATGACTGATGGGACGAGCTTGAGGGAGGGCTGCTGGAGAATACGGATTAGATCTTGTATAATTTTTTTATATTTGGTACAAAAAAAGTTTTGCTTGCTCATAATAATTTATTGATACCTAAAACCTGCTTGAAGAATTTAAATTGCACCTGCGGCAAACTAAGCTTGTGAGAAATACGGGTTAATTTTGGAGGGTAACTGCATGTTGTTTACTGTTCTTCTTTATATCTCTCTTTTTGTCTTTCTTCTTGGCCTGATCTACAAGGTTTCCACCTGGTTCTCGCGAAAAATAGGAATTGCGTCTAAAAATTTTACGACATCTGAAAGAATATCAGCGGCAGTAAAGGGTATATCGGGCGTTATATTCAGCCCAAAAATCCTTATTCTTGCTAAAGTTTTCTTGCTCGACGTTGTGCTGCAAAGAAGAATTCTGAAAGAAAACCTCCTCCGGTGGTTGATGCATATGCTGATATTTACCGGATTCATGATGCTGCTGCTGATGCATGCCTTTGACTCTTTTATAACCTCACCTCTTTTTAAAGAATATTATTCTACTGTAAACCCGTTTTTATTTCTCAGGAATTTTTTCGGCATTATGGTTTTAGCCGGCTTGATGATCGCCGTTTACAGGCGCTTTATTCTGAAAGTACCCCGCCTCAAAACCAGCCCCATGGACTACTATGCCATCATTATTCTAACTGTTATTATGATTTCAGGTATTTTTCTGGAAGGTATAAAAATAACATCATATGCTGAATTCCAGAATATGGTGGAAAATTATTCCGCCCTTGATGATGAGGGAGAAATACTGGCACTTGAAAAATTATGGGTTAAGGATTTTGGTCTGGTTTCACCGAATGTTAAAGGGCCGATTGATCCTGCGATTATCCCCTTCTCTAAAGAATTACATAATATGAACTGTGCTGAGTGCCATTCCTCACCCAAATGGGCGTTTACCGGTTATCCGGTCTCCAGAATTTTAAGCCCTGTTGCTTTATTTCTGGACAGGTCGGGAGTAACGACGTTTTTATGGTATATTCATTTCCTTGCATGCTTTATCGGCCTTGCTTATCTGCCTTTCAGCAAGATGTTCCATTTCATCGCCAGTCCTGTAAGCCTCCTTGCAAATGCTGTAATGGATAAAGACAAATCTTTTCCTGCAAATATCGCAACCAGACAGGCAATGGAACTGGATGCATGTACTCACTGCGGCACTTGCAGTCTTACATGTTCGGTCGCAACGGCCTTTGATAAAACAGGTAATTTAAATATTCTTCCTTCAGAAAAACTGGTATTTCTAAAAACCTATGCCTCGGGCAAGGATTTAAAAGAAAATGAGCTTAAAGCCATTCAGGAAGGAATTTATCTGTGCACCAATTGTGACCGCTGCACAGTCGTGTGTCCTGTTGGTATAAATCTCAGGGAGTTGTGGTTTAACGTAAGAGAAGAACTCATTCAAAAAGGCAATCCAATACCACTTGTGCTTTCACCTTTTTCTTTTTATCGCGGTTTGAATCAACAAAAGCTGGATTCAAAAAATTATTCAAATCCTGCGAGCCTAACAAAGGATGCTATTACAGACAAATGCGAGTTAATGAAAAATCCTGATAAAGTAATTTCTTTAACTCCAGTTAATAAAGAATTTAAGGAAAAAGTAGATCTTTCTTCTCAGGCAACTACCTATTCCTATTGTTTTTCCTGCCAGAACTGCAGCACTGTATGCCCGGTAGTGGGTAATTATGAAAATCCGCAAGAGGCTCTTGGCCTGCTGCCGCATCAAATCATGCGTTCTGTCGGACTTGGCTTAAAAGATCTGGCTTTTGGTTCAAAAATGCTCTGGAGTTGCGTAACATGTTACCAATGCCAGGAGCATTGCCCTCAGGGAGTAAAAGTTACCGATGTTTTGTATGAGCTGAAGAACCTTGCAATAAAAGAGAGTTTTAATAATGAATAAAATGATAAAATATGCATTGTTTCTTGGATGTAATATCCCTGCCAGGGTGCAGCAATATGAGACCTCAGCCAGGTCTGTGCTTGCTGAGCTTGGCGTTGATTTAGAAGATATTAAAGAGTTTAACTGCTGCGGTTATCCGTTAAGAAATTCGGATTTTAAGACATCTGTACTCTTTTCCGCACGGAATCTGGCTCTGGCGGAAAAGCTGGGTTTAAATATGATTACGCTCTGCAAATGTTGCTATGGCAGCCTGAAAATGGCTGAACACCATATGAAGGAAAATTTATTTCTTAAAGATGAAGTAAATGAAACACTGGCAAAAGAGGGATTAGAGTACAACGGGGATATTGAAATCAAACATCTTCTGTCAGCGCTTTATTCAGATATAGGAATCAATACATTAAAAGAAAAGATAACAAGAAGTTTCAAAAATCTTAAAATTGCTACCCATTACGGATGCCATGTTTTGCGTCCAAGTAATATTATGCAATTCGATGATCCAATATCGCCTGTTATTTTCGATAAACTTGTGGAACTAACTGGAGCAAATAGCATTGACTGGTCATTAAAGCTTGAATGCTGCGGAGCACCTGTACTTGGAATAAATGATGACCTTTCAATGAACCTGACGGAAAAAAAACTAACTGACGGAAAAAAAGCTGGTGCAGACTACCTTTGCACTGCCTGCCCATGGTGCCACCTGCAATTTGACAGTGTACAGAAGATGATGTTAGAGCAGCGACGCTTGAACAATCATCTTCCGGCAATTCTATTCCCACAGCTCCTTGGGCTGGCTATGGGTATTGATAAACAGACTTTGGGAATAAATATGAATCAGATAGACATAAGTGCTATAGAACCAGAATTGAGCTATTAGCAGTTAGCTATTAGCGGTTAGCACAATAATTTCAATATATTGATAGATGTCAACATTTCACCCAATGGGTGAAAATCGAATCGCTGGTAACCATCTGAAATAATAAGAGCTAACAGCTAATCGCTAAGAGCTAATCGCTCATCTTAGGTAGAGACCTCATTATCATAGGAAAATAAATGTCAAAAGAAAAGATCGGTGCTGTAATGGTTGTAGGCGGCGGAGTTGCTGGAATGCAGGCCGCACTGGATGTCGCAAATTCAGGCTATTACGTCTATCTTGTTGAGAGAACAAGCTCTATCGGCGGAATCATGTCCCAATTAGACAAAACCTTTCCGACCAATGACTGTTCCATGTGTATTATCTCGCCCAAACTGGTCGAAGTCGGCAGGCATATCAATATAGAATTACTCACTCTTTCAGAGGTCAAAGACATATCAGGGGAAGAAGGAAATTTTGAGGTACAGGTAACTCAATACCCGCGTTATGTTGATATGGATAAATGTATCGCATGTGGTCTATGCGCACAAAAGTGTCCGAAAAAAGTTGACAGTGAATATGATGAAAGACTTATAAAGCGCAAGGCAATATATTTAAAATACCCGCAGGCTGTCCCTCTTAAATATGCAATTGATTCTGAGAAATGTATCTTCTTTAAAAACGGCAGGTGCAAGGCTTGCGAAAAATTCTGCCCCACCGGTGCCATCAACTTTGATGACCAAAAGAAAGATTTGAGTCTCAAAGTGGGCTCAATCATCCTTGCCACCGGCGTCAGGGCTTACGATCCATCAACTCATGACATTTACGGATATGGAAAATCTCCTAATATTGTTACCAGCCTTGAATTTGAACGAATTCTTTCAGCATCAGGTCCTTTTGGCGGACATCTCGTCAGGCCATCAGATAAAAAGGAACCAAAAAAAATTGCATGGCTGCAATGTGTTGGATCAAGAGATACCCATATAGGAGCCAGAGGCTATTGCTCGTCGGTCTGCTGTACCTATGCGATAAAAGAGGCCATGCTTGCTAAAGAACACAGCAAAGAGCCTCTGGATACAGCTATTTTTTATATGGATATACGAACTCACGGAAAAGATTTTGAAAAATATTACAACAGAGGCAAAAATGAATCAGGCATAAGATTTATAAAATCAAAAATCAGCAATATCTTTCCAGTTGGAAATACAGGCAATCAGAGCATACGATACATAGACGAAAACGGCAGAAGAGTTGATGAAGAATTTGATATAGTTGTCCTCTCGGTAGGACTTGGCATAAGCAAAGAAGTAATAGAACTGGCCGGGAAATTAGGTGTTGAACTTGATCATTATAATTTTGTATCAACTACAAGCTTTGACCCTGTAAAAACCTCCGTCCCAGGAATAGCCGTATGCGGAGCCTTTGAATCTCCGATAGACATCCCCACATCAGTCATCGAGTCAAGCGCGGCAGCAGGCATGGCAGGAATCAGCCTTTCCGAATCCCGCTGGAGCCTGACAAAGAAAGAAGAAATTCCTGAAGAAATTGATATCCGCGGAGAACCTCCAAGAATAGGGGTTTTTATCTGCAGGTGCGGAATTAACATCGCCGGAGTGGTCGATGTGCCGGCTGTAGTCGATTTTGCGAGTACCCTGCCGTATGTTGTTCATACAGAAGAAAACATGTTCAGTTGCTCGCAGGACACTCAGGATAAGATTACAAAGATAATAAAAGAAAAACGTCTGAACCGCGTGGTTGTGTCAGCATGTACTCCCAAAACGCATGAACCGCTTTTTCAGGAAACTTTAATCAATGCGGGTATTAATAAATACCTGTTTGATATGGCCAATATCCGCAATCACTGTTCATGGGTACATAGCGCAGAACATGAAGGGGCAACCGAAAAGGCAAAAGAGCTGACCATGATGGCCGTAGCAAAGGTGGCCTTGCACGAACCTCTAATTGAACCGGAACTGGAACTTAACCAGTCAGCTCTAATCATAGGCGGCGGCATATCCGGTATGGCGGCAGCAAAAACTTTATCAGGACAAGGGTATCATACATATCTGATTGAAAAAAATGAAATGCTCGGCGGACAGGCACGGCATATCCATAAAACCTGGCAAGGTGAAGATGTACAGCAAAATCTAAATAGAATGATTGAGGAAATTCAGTCGGATGATAAGATTGATGTCTATTTGGAATCAGAAATAACTGAGGTTAACGGTTTTGTCGGAAATTTTAAAACCAGTATCCAAAAGGACGATAAGGAAGAAGTCCTTGAGCATGGTGTGACAATAATTGCATCAGGAGCCGAAGAGCTTAAGCCTGATAAGTATTTATATGGCCATGATCCTCGCGTTCTGACCGGTCTTGAATTGGACCGAAAATTTATTAAAAACGACAATTCTATCAAAAATATAAAGTCAGCTCTGTTTATCCAGTGTGTCGGCTCAAGAATAGAAGAACGTCCTTATTGTTCAAAAACATGCTGTACACATTCGATAAAAAACGCTCTGCAACTCAAAGAACTCAATCCGGAAATGGATATTTTTATTCTTTACAGAGATATGCGCACTTATGGATTGCGCGAAGACCTGTACCGAAAAGCCCGAAAAAAAGGCATCCTCTTCTTCAGATATGACGTTAATAAGGAATTAAGCGTAGATAATGACAGGGAAGACTTGCGGATAAGGTTCACTGATTCCACAATTAAACGAAAGATTGAGATAAAGCCGAATCTTCTGGTTCTTGCATCCGCCATTGTACCGCCGAAAAAAAACCCACTTGCACAAATGTTTAAGGTGACCCTTAATGATGACGGTTTTTTTATGGAAGCGCACGTTAAACTCAGGCCTGTTGATTGTGCAACAGACGGTGTATTTATTTGCGGATTAGCACATGCGCCAAAGCCGATTGATGAATCAATAGCGCAGGCGCAGGCCGCAGCAACAAGAGCTGTAACGCTACTTGCCCAAAAAACAACAAATATGAGCGGCACGGTTGCCTATATTGATCCTTTAAACTGCAGCAGTTGCGGCGTATGCATTAATATCTGTCCCTTTTCAGCGCCATCTTTTATTGAAAAAGGCCCGTTTACGGGCAAGGCAGAAATTAACTCAGTTCTGTGTAAGGGTTGCGGACTATGCACAGCATCATGCAGATCAGGGGCAATACATCTTAAAGGATTTGACAATGATCAGATATTTTCACAGATTTTTGCATTAGAAGAAGCAGTATAATGTAACTCAATGCTCAAATCCCAATTTGACAAAAATAATACTTCGCATTACAATATGTATTACGGAGGTGCAAAAATGATTAGCTTAAGACTTGATCCTAAATTAGAACAAAATGTGCAAAACACAGCAAAAATACTTGGTGTAACAAAATCTGAATTAATCCGTAAAAGCATATCTGAATATATCAATAAAATAGTCCACCATAGCCCATGGGAAATCGGAAAAGATTATTTTGGTAAATATTCCAGCGGACAAGGAAATCTGTCGACAGACAGGAAAATACTACTGAAAACGAAAATTATGGCAAAAAGAAAATGAAAAGAACCCTTATAGATTCAGGGCCGTTAATCGCTTTATTTGATGCGTCAGACAAGCATCACCAAAGTGCCATAAATTTCATCAAAAGCAACAAGTCATTATTAATAACCACGATAGCCTCGGTAACAGAAACATTGCATTTATTGGATTTTAACCGAAATTACGGAGCTGTTGAAATTCACAATATCGAAAACTCAGATTTTGGCAGAATCAGGGAGTTAACTTTAAAATATCGTGACCTGCCCATGGATTTCGCTGACAGTTGTCTTGTATTGTTGGCAGAAAAACTGAATATCCAGACTATTGCAACTATAGACAGGGATTTCACAATTTATAGAATCAAAGGCAAAAAGAAATTTAAGGTTGTACTTTCTTAAGCGCTCGGTCAAAATTTTTAAAAAATTATTTTAGTAGGTTGTAATTATTTAATTCGGGGAAAAAAGTATGACCGTCAATCAGTTAATCTCAAGCTATGAAAAACTGCCCGCATTGGAGAAAAGCATTCTGCAAATTCTCTCCATTGCCTATCATCAACTAAATCAAACCCAGTTAAGACAATGTCTTATACAGGCAGATATCAAAGCAGCTACTGGCGAAGAATTCGATTCAGTATCAAAACCTGAGGGATTTAAATTGATGCGTCCAGCACTGGATACATTACTTGAACAGCATTTGTTGGAAGGTAAAAATCGCAGTTGTCTCCTCATTGATCGTCAAATTGTCGAAATAATCACGCGTCAGGCAATCGCTGCGAAAAAGTTCAAGCCTTATCTGAAAGCGGTTCAAACTGTTCTTGATTTGACCGAAGAGACCCTGGGTACGAATTTGCGTCTTGAATCAGATCATCTATTTGCCGCTATTCGGATTTTATTTTATCAAAAAAAAATGGATCAAATAAAAAGCCTTTATCGCAAATATAAAGATAGAATAAAATACGTCGATTCATTGTCGGAGATATTGGGTGAAATCAGTTGTAATCCGTTTGAGCCTGCCTGGGTTCAATCATTACCCGCAGATATTCACACTGACCTATTCCAAAAACCATTGATTGAAGACTTTCTTTATTGTCAAAACAAAGCTGAACACTTTGATTATATCGAGCAATTGGTATTATCGGATTCGGATAGATGTGAAAGTGGTTTGCAAGCGATTGTTTTGGAAAAATGGATGTTAACCGGAAAAAGTCAGAAAATAGAAAACTGGCTGAAAAAGCATCGAACCGATAATACGGAGAACAGTTTATGCCTGCAGGGATGGATGGCTTTTTTGCAAGGAAAAAATGAAAGAGCGATTCAATATTATGAGGCTGCATTAGAAATTTTGAAAAAGAATTCAAAAAAACGCAAAATTTATTTTGACAATTTTATGGGTGTTTTTTTTGTATTAGCCTTGATGAAGGAAAATAGTACCCAGCGATTAGAACAGGCTTTTACCTTACATTCAACACCTTTTTTTGCATACACCGCCCAATTTTTTATTATATAATAACAGTAAGATAAAACAATATTGGTGAAATTTAAAAAAATTAAGCACTAAGGTATAGACAACCCCTCCTAAATATGGCATATAGGCAAATAACAGACATGTCATTGAAAGGAGGGTAATATGAGAGCGCCGCTCGAAGTTGAGAAAACAATTGAGAGGGAAAAGATAACTGCTTATGTTGTCAGCCACCTGCCAATCGTAAAAGCCTACGCTGTTAAGATAGGTCTTGTTGATATTATCAATCAACTTATTCCCAGCAAGATGGATGTGGAGCCAGGGATAATCTTTCTGGGAATGGTTATGGATACGCTATCTGGGCGAACTCCTCTTTATCGTTTAGATGAGTTTTTTCAAGATCAGGACACAGAACTGCTTTTAGGAAAAAGGATCAGTTCTGATAAGTTTTGCGATTATAATGTCGGCCGTGTTCTTGATAAAGCTTATGAGATTGGCTCCATCAAAATATTTACGGCAATTGCTAAAAATGCTGTTGAGATTTTTGATGTCAATACACGCCATGTAAGCTTTGATACGACATCAGTCACTGTTTTTGGAGATTATGATCTATATTCGGATGATAATCAAAGTCCAAGCTTAAAAATAACTTACGGTCATAGCAAGGATCATCGTCCTGATTTAAAACAATTCCTTGTATCAATGCTATGCGTTGACCGCAATGTTCCGATCTTTGGTAAGACAGAAGATGGAAATGGCTCCGACAAAACGATCAACAACGAAATCCTTTCAAGTATTTCAAAACGGATGGCAGTGCATGGTCTGGAACCTGGAGCCTTTATCTATATTGCCGATTCTGCGATGGTAACAAAAAAGAACTTGCTGACCATAGGTGACAGCACCTTATTTATAAGTCGTCTTCCTGCCAGCTATAATGAGTGCTTGCGAGTTATTAAGGAAGCCATTGGAAAGGATCAATGGCAGGATTTGGGTGTATTATCCGATACAAAGCCGACAGGTAAGCGGCCTGCAGCTCACTATAAGGCTTATGAATCAGAAGTTAATATTCACAATAAAAAATATAGAGCTGTTGTTATTCATTCAAGCGCCCATGATAAGCGTCGTCAAAAACGCATAGAACGAGAGCTGAATGCAGAGCTTAAATCTTTGAACCACCAATGCAAACAGGCTGCC
>Ga0255365_10053_pt1 | contig 24419 bp, 26 predicted proteins | sample ANMaggSeSYBR01J3_FD_182089 | JGI IMG/M metagenome (GOLD analysis project Ga0255365, IMG submission 182089) | Sediment cell enrichment communities from methane seep in Santa Monica Basin, California, United Staets - ANME aggregate JGI... | ecosystem: Environmental > Aquatic > Marine > Cold seeps >... | reverse complement strand
ATCAGAAAGTTTGGCTAGTTTACCTCCCTTTTCAACTATGGAATCAGTAGCTAATACACCAGGCCCTCCAGCATTGGTAATAATTGCAATGTTTGGCCCTGTTGGTCTCGGTTGTTTTGCAAGAATCGACGAACAGTTAAACAAATCACTGATCTCTTTTACTCTTACTGCCCCCGCTCTTTTGAGCGCTGCATCGTAGATATAATCTTCACCCGCCATAGCACCGGTGTGCGATGATGCGGCTTTTGCTCCTTCTTTAAATCTTCCTGATTTAATTACGATAATGGGCTTTGCCCGAGCGAAACTTCGAGATGCGCTCATAAATTTCCGTGCATCGGTAACAGACTCTACATAGAGAACGATACTACGAGTATGCATATCCATACCAAAATAATCGATAAGATCTCCAAAATCGACATCGAGCATTGATCCAACAGATATAAAAGAACTGAATCCTACTTTTGCTGCGGCTGCCCAGTCTAATATTGCACCACATATTGCTCCACTTTGAGAAAAAAGTGCTATGTTGCCCTTTTCAGGTGTCGAACCGGCAAAAGTAGCGTTGAGATTTAAGTATGGGAGGGTGAAACCAACACAGTTGGGTCCTACAATCCTCAAACCATATTTCTCTTTAATCTTCAGGAGTTTTTTCTCTAAGAGCTTTCCCTCCTTGCCTATCTCCTTGAATCCTGCTGAAATAATCAAAATTCCTTTGATGCCCCTTTTTCCACATCGCTCGACAACATCAATAACCACCTTTGCAGGCGTTGCAATAATAGCAAGATCTACAATCTTAGGGAGATCATCAACAGAGGGATACGCCTGTACTCCCTGGATACTTTCTTTATTCAAATTAACAGGAAATACCACACCTTCATATCCCGATCCAATGAGATTTCTAAAAATTCTATAGCCTGGCGAACCTACTCTATCACTTGCTCCAATTACTGCGATACTCTTCGGCTTAAAAACTTTATCAAGATTTTCAATGCCCATGTTTTTACATCTCCCTCTTCACGATTCAAATAACATCTAATTATTTTTCTACCTTAACACTTGTTTTCCAACTCATCCTCGATAAAACAATTGCAATGATTAATGTACCAACAATCCATCCAAAACCTATACCAATGGTAGCCAAACGATCATAGCCTTCATAGGGTGATTGAATTTCGTTATATGTCATAAATAACAGGATTATTACAAGCGCAAGCGGAGTTACAACTTTGAGAAGGGAACCTAACGTTGGTCCGATTTTAATATTTGACATGCTGTTTGCATGTTTTATGATGTGTGATGATCCATAGATCCATGCAATGACGATAATTTCCAACAACCCTACGATTACAAGCCCATAGCTTAGTAAAAAGTGATCAACAATATTTAACCAATGAATTCCACTTGCTGTCGTAAAAATTATTCCACCAAGAAATCCGACTATACAAAGTAAAGTTACCCAGAGATGTCGTTTCACTTTAAATTTATCCATGAGACCTGAGACAAACGCTTCGATCATTGAAATCGATGATGAAATGCCTGCAACAATTAATGATAAAAAGAACAATGCACCAAATAATTGCCCAACGACCGGTAATGAATGCGCCATTGCATTAATAGCACTTGGAAATACAACAAATGCAAGACCGATACCGCTCTGAACTACCTGGTCCATCGGAAGACCACTGGTATAAACCATATGACCCAGTATCCCGAAAACGGCAAATCCAGTAAACACAGAAAAAAGAGAATTGGTAAATCCAATAATAAGAGCATTGCCAGTAATATCAGATTTTTTGGGAAGATAACTTGAATAGGCAATAATAACACCCATTCCAATGCCCAGTGAAAAGAAAATCTGTGCATAGGCATCTATCCACACACCAGGATTTGCAAGCGCATTGAAATCAGGTGTAATATACCATTTTATCCCTTCAAAAGCACCTGGCAATGTAACACCCCGGATCACAAGAATGACGATCAAAATCATAAGAAATGGCATAAGTACTTTACAGGCTTTTTCTACACCTCCCCTAATGCCCCGATAGACAATAATCCAGTTGAAAAACCAAATGAAAATCATTCCAATGAGCAATGTAGCAACGGGAATGCCAATTGCCCAAGGATCACTTGTCGATCCAAGGAATTCATTAAAAAAGAAAGTATTCGGATCAGTTCCCCATCCAAGATTAAAAGACAGACTAAAATAATTCAAACAGCCACTGATAATAACAGCATAATAGAGCACAACTCCAAACATGACAATAACAATAGACCACCAGCCAACCCATTCAAATTTTTTCGTAATTTTATGGAATACAAGTGGTGCCGATGCCCTCAATTTGTGTCCAACACCTTGCTCCAAGAGAAGCAATGGAATGCCAACTGTTAGAAGGGCGATAAAATAAGGAAGTAAAAAAGCTCCGCCTCCATTTTTATATACAATGTATGGAAAACGCCAAATGTTTCCAACTCCTACAGCAGAGCCAATGGTCGCTAGCAAAAAGCCAAGTCTACTGTCCCAGTGTTCTCTTTTTTCTCCCATTAAATAATCCCCCACAGGTTTGGATAACCCCCATAAACTCCAAATCTATCTCCGCAAGATAAAGTTAGATAACAATGGAGCAATGAATTCGGTTAACAGTACAAGACTCCATATTCGTCCATTAAGAATGTTATAATCTGCGAGAAGTTTTTCCCATGAGTTTCCAAATGCATAGTGACCAGCAACGAATTCAAAGCCGATTGTTAAAATTACCCAGATAATGCCCATTAACAATGCTTGAGAGCCACTTAAATTAAGATCGCTAAATCTTAAAATCAAATAAGTCACGACAAAAATGACAATAACAAAGATTAAAGTACTTATTTGATGAGCAGTTAAATCGCCGACAATGGGTTTGTAAACCCCATTTCGTATTCCAGCATTGATAATTGCAAGAATCATAAAAAGAAACCAAGTTCCCAATGTCACTGTAATCATTTTCATTTCCATTTTAAAACCTCCGTTTTACCCCATATTTTATTTTCCATTCTATCACCTCTTTACATATTTTCATTTTCTCATTTTATTATCTCTTTTCTTTTCCTGCCGTTTGTCGAGCACAGCCCCTATTCCCAATCCAAAGATAATCCCAATTCCCGTAAGTGTGAAAAACAGAGCATCGCCCGTAATAGAATATGCGGTTATCCCAATTACACTCCCAATAGATATTCCGAAAAGCATACCAAGCTCTGCATAACTATACTTCCTAATACTTGCAGCATCATTTTTCGTATTATTCTTAACGTTTCTAGGGCTGCGGAAAAAACCTTTTCGCCCATATCGTTTTATTAAATTCATTAGAACTCCCCCCTAATTTCTATTACTTTTTCAACGGTGCATTTATATCTATCCAACCATGCTGTTATGGTTTCTAAAACTCTTTTATCGAATTCATCTTTTACTGATTTAATCGATGTCTTTGGATCCATGATACCAGGGTTGTATCGCAACATGTGATTAAGATTAAGAAGAATTGTAAGTTGGACATCCTTGTTTCCGCTCTCTCGCAATAGTCTTTCAAATTCCTCTCCCTCTCCAAACGGTACTTGAAAATCTTTCTCCCCAAATATTAGTAACACCGGACAGGTAATTTTGCTTGCAACTGCATGAAAATCATAGTCAAAGCTTTCGATAAACCATTCCGGCCGAAATTGTTTCGCAATCGCTTTCTTAACGGTTTTTGCAGGCAGGATTTTAAAAGCGATAGAAACCTTGGAAAATATGTTCTTAACTTCATTTGGATCAATTTGTTCCCAATTTCTGTGTTCCCTCATCAAATTAAAGACGCCGGTAAATGCTTGTGTCAGTTTTTCGACTTTTTCTTCGGATTTCCCTCGAACTTTAAAAATATGGCGAATTTGTTCTACCACGGCTTTATCAAAAGGAGTAATAGGTGAAGCAATACCAATGAATCCTTTGATATTTTTGTTTTCTGCGGATAGAATCGTTCCAACAGCTCCACCTTCACTATGCCCAAGAACAAAGAGATTCCTTGAATCTATTGACTCGATATTTGTTAAAAATTCTATTGCTGCTTTTGCATCCTGTACTATATCATTGAACCCAACGTGTTTAGCAAATTCTTTTGTGTTACCGACACCACGTTTATCGTATCGGAAACTGGCAAAACCATGACAGGCGAGATTGTGAGCAATTGTTTTCAGGTTGTTTGATATGAACTTCCTGAAACTACCCTTTACGTTTTCATCTCTGTCAACAGGCCCTGATCCTTGGAGCAATAGGGCTACTGGTGGTAGTTTCACATTCTTTGGCAGCGTTAGTGTACCTTCTAGTTTTATTCCATCACTTTCGAAAGTACATATCTTTTCTGTAAAGTTTTCATCAAAATTTCGGTTTTCTCCCCATATATCTTTTTCAGCTTTCTCCATTTTTTATCAACCTCCTTTTTATTCCATATTTTTTTTCCATTTTTGATACTGTTAGAACTGCTTTCTATTAAATGCGATAATTGCTATAAACAGCAAAACGCCTGTGACAATTGCACTCAAACCTATTGTAAAAGGCACAGGGTTGGATAGTCCCAGTGTGGTCGGTAATATACTTATTGTAGAGATCTGATTGCCGCCATATACTACTAGGATGGCACCCATGAGTATTGATGGTGAAGCAATTCCTATTAAGATTCCTGCAGAACATGATATTGCCATCATGGATAGACTCAGGGTTAATGATACTTGTAACGCATTTAGAACTGTGTTAGAGACCCCTCCATTGACAAAGTAATCAATAGCTAATCCCAAGCTAATAGCAATTATACATGCAATGGCTACGCAAGTATAAACTGCCACGAACTTGGCAAGAATGATATTCCTTCTTTTGATGGGGCGTATAATGAAAAGATCATAGACATGTCGATTTTTTTCATTAATTATAGAAACTGCAAGCATTACAGCTGCGAGTGTGCCGGCGATACTGGATATTATCATTGCCGATAATGCAGTAAATAAAACATCCGATCCGGGGTCTGGCATAAATAGATAAAGTAGAATAGCCATCAAAGGCAGTCCAACCCAGAGAAAGATCATGACCTTGGAGACGTAAAACCCTTTCAATTCGTCTTTGATAAGTAATGAAAGGCTCATTGGTTTACACCTCCTTCCATATACTTAAGATATATTTCATCCAGGCTAGATGTAACTGGTTTGATGCTACGTATCCTACAATCTAGGCTCATCAACTTTTGTATAATACTGTAGATTATTTCGTCAATGTCCACTTTGTGTTTAGTGTGTACCAGAAATCTGTTTGGTGAAGGCCGCTCTATATTAGTTATACCAGTAATAGCTTCCAGGTTCTTCCAGTGTTCTGAACCTTTGGATAGTACAATGTCTATATGGTTAGTAATAGAAAAATGAGCATTCAACTCGTCTACTGTGCCAAACTTTATTATCTGACCTAGATTAATGATGCCTATTCGAGTTGCGACATCTTGGACATCGCTTAATATGTGTGATGAGAAAAAAACAGTCGTGCCATTTTTGCTTAGGTCCTTAATTATTTTTTTAACACGGTAACGACTTTCAGGATCCAAGCCTGATAGGGGTTCATCCAGTACCAGAAGCTTTGGGTTATGTAGTAGCGCTTGGGCAAATCCGACTTTTTGTACCATGCCACCAGATAGTTCGGTTATCTTCTTATGTCGCACATCTGAAAGTCCAACAAGTTCGAGGACCTCTACGATGCGCCGTTCCAGATCATCACTGGCCATACCAGAGAGTTTTCCGAAGGTGTTAAGGGCATGGTCAACTGTACGCCAATCCTGAAATGATACTCGTTGTGGCAGGTATCCTAGCATACCGGTTGCTTCTTCGATCTTCGATGGGATCGGCAGGCCGTCGATGGATACCTCTCCGCCAAAGTCCCTTATAAGACCAGTTAATATCTTAATTGTGGTCGTTTTGCCTGCGCCGTTGGGACCAATATAACCCAGTACCTCACCTTCATTTATTTGGAAGGAGATATTATTTAGTGCCATGAATCCTTTAAATTTCTTAGACACATGATCAACTTTCACTAAGTCTTTCATTTAATCAACTCCAACTTTATCAGGGTAGCCATTAGTAGCATTCCTACACCAGCTCCAACTAGTTAGATTCCTAGTCTTCATGTATAATCCCCTTCCTTTTGAGTATCCATTGAAGAATTCCTGCTGATAAGACCATAACAAAGAGCATAATTCCCAATACCTGAGATATTGTCAACCCAATTATTTTGAGGTAATCTATCCAAAAAATTATATTCAATGTCACAAAGGTTATCAACCAGGAGTAGGACAACGCGATTGCGCCTAGCTTTCTTGTTCTTTCATCTTGAGTTAATCTTGCTCCGAATTTATTAAAGTGAATAACCCCAATGACAGTGATTATCGTGCCTGTATTGATAAAAATAAGACTAATAATTTCATTCGCAAGATCAGTTAACTGGTAAAACACTCCAAGAGATATTAATAAAAGACCTGCAAGTATTGTTATCACATATTGTTTTCTTTCTTTCATTTAATCAACCTCAACTTTATCAGGATAGCCATGAGTAGTATTCCTCCACCAGCTCCATATACGGCTCCAAGAGCAACATTACCGAATACAGACCCCCAACCAGCACCAACACCTGTACCGATTACCAAACCGGCTCCGATCCAGTATCCCACCGGCTTATTTTTCCATTCGTTTTGCATATTTTCTTTGTCTTTTTTATTCATTTTTTCACCCCAACCACTATCATCCACACTACAAATGCTGTTACGCCAGCCAACACGCCAACTAACAGAGGATGGACGCCTAATATGCTGCCTACTTCAGCTCCAATAAATCCTCCAATCGCACCAGCTATTCCGCCTGCGATTGTTACTTTTTTTGTTCGTTCATTCATTTTATCACAATCCATTCATAGCATGATTTCTTGGCTTACCTGTCATAATAATCGCGTAAAACAACCCGGCAATCACACTTATCGCTAACAATGACAGAAGGTATAACTGGAAAACGAAACCTTCCGCTGAGCTATGAAATTCAAAAATCGTGAAAAAGCTATTCGCAGGTCCAATTGTAAAAGATTCCACACCTAAAGTAAGCAGAAGTATTGGTGCTATATTAATTAGAATCCCCATCGCAATAAAACAGAGTGAGAATATCTTAAAAAATCTTAAGCCAAATCCAGTTGTAGAGATATTCATGGGTTTATCAGTTTCTTTGCCATAAATTATCAGCCCAGTTTTTCGATCCTCCAGCAATACATGTTTCGGATATCTCAGTACGTTACGTGTCACCCACAGATCACCCACTGCCCCGGAAGCATTTAATACAAACGGTAAGAAGATCCAGTGCGCAATCGATGGGAAAGCAGCCATTAAACCGATTCCAGCCAGAGAGATCACTACCAACGGCGCAATAGAAATTACTATGAACTGGTTGCGTGAAAAAACAGTTTTTGTGGTGGCGTAGAAATAGGGGAGGATGTAATGTGCAATACCAGCGCCATAACGCGGCTTGCCACCATATATTGACATAAATGCGCCATGGATGAGTTCGTGCAGTGCTATTACACCAATAGAGAGAGCTGCTGTAATAAGAATTGGGCCGCTCGTGAAGTTAAAGCTAATTTCCCCAGTACATAGTGTATATATTGAAGCGAAAAAAAATCCAAATGCAAATAAAGCTAATATCCCCATTCCAATTAGTGTAACTACAACTTCTTTTGACATTTCCAATTTGCCAATTTCTATACGTCCATCAAGGTTGAATGATTGCCGCTCTTTCATGTTGGCCCCCCCCATACAAATAAATGATGTTACCCCAACTTCACTTAATATACATCCCCCAATCGCACCAGCTATTCCGCCTGCGATTGTTACTTTTTTTGTTCGTTCATTCATTTTATCACAATCCCCTACAGATCAGCCTCGATATTTATACGGTTGAGAACAATTTTTACTGAAATTTGTTTCCGAGGGATTTAAATAAAAGAAGTTTTTTGATGCCTTTGGAGTATAAAATGGAGGAATGGTTATTTCCGTTGATAAGTGCGATTGTTTCTTTATCGATCGCTGGCACACTTTTATGTAGATGGATGTCAACAAAGGATAAAAGTATCCTGTGGTGGGGAATCGGTTTCCTTTCCTACTTCGTTGCCCATTTAATGGAAACCTTGTTTGTATTAGAAATACTTCCAACAGAAGGAAGTGAATACATATTTCTTTATTTCATCAGACAGAGCCTTGTAGCAATCTTGCTCGTTGCAGTATTATATGGACTCGCTATTTTACTTACTGAAAAGAAGATATGGAAATTTGTTCCTATAATACTTCTATTTGCTCAAGAAGTGATGATCATCTACTACGATTTCGGCCTATGGGATACTATAACATCTCGTACATTGCAGATACTGATTTTTGTTATCCCTCTAAGCACAGTATTTGCTGCTCTATTTCTTCGCTATTGGATTAACTGTAAGAAAAGACATGCGTTATTGTTATCTCTAGCATGGTTTGCATACGCAGCCGTTGTGCCTCTCTATTTCATCACTAAAGGAACAGATATATTTCCATATTGGTTTGGGATCAGAGCTGTAACAAATATTATTTTGCTAGTAGGATTCATTGATTACGCAATAGCATCTGAAAAAAAGCCAATAATCGAACCATCAAAACCTATGACCACCGTTGAAACTCCTATCACCGCTATGTTGGATTTATCCGAAGAAATACATGAAAAGGTTCCATCCATGAAAATGATGATGAATCTAATAATGATATTTCTATCGGCAGTAATCCTAATAGGAATAATAGAAATAGCTCTCGACTTCAACATCGGCATAGGCATCCTCCTACTAATTATAGGTGGGATGGCTTTCATAGTGTCATATAAGACAAGAGTGTATTTCAAGCGATTTATTGCCAGACAATCAGCTATCAAAAGAATTAGGGATGCAGAACCAATAACTCCCATTCCAAAGGGTAAAATTCCACAAGAACGATTTATTAAACACATGAAAGAAAATTCATTATTCAAACAAGCAATGGTGAGAAATCCCAAGGTCATTAAAAACAATGTGAAGTTGACTGGAAGATCAGGATCAACTCATAAATTCGATATATATGTAGAATCAAAGCCCAGTTTAGGATATCATGGATATTCTTTGTTTTTGAGATGTTTTGATAAGCCATTGAAAATGGAAGATGTAAAAGACTTGGCTGTAGCAGTCAAGGATGTAGTGGAAAAGACAAAGATAGTTCCAACTGGAATAGTAGCTTTACAAAGTTTTAGTCCAGACTTACATGATGATGAAAGGAAATTGGGTGATGAAGTTTACGATTACGTGATGAATAATCCAATAATTTTTAAGATTGGCTTTAGAAAATATACAAGAAACCTACAAATCGTTACAGAAGAAAGAGATGAAACATATGATTTCATACCATTCATCCTTATTAACGAGATGGAAAACTGAAGAACAATCTCCCAAACTCATTATTTCAACTTTTTAAACCAATCTGGTAACTCCCTGTACTGATAATGTGCAATCATTTCCCTTTTGTACATCTCAGCATAAAATGTATTATACTTTTTAATGTGCAATACCCCTTCCTTTGTTATCCTTATTCTATATCTGTTTTCTATCCGATCTAATCTTATAAACCCATCTTCTTCCAATTTCTTTAATACCTTGTCAGTCATATAGTGGTTAGATTTTATCTCATGTTTTATATCCTCTTTTGACACCGTAGTTTTATCGTTTTCTAATATCCCATCTATCTTTTTTTCTAAATCGTCCTGATAAAGATATATGCCTAAAACAGAAACAAGTTTATTCAAAGCAAGACAACTGTAAATCTTGTAATCCTTATAGACCCTATCTGGCATGACCGTCTTCAATCAGCTGTTCAATTAATAAGTTTTTTACTTATCTCATGATGTCGCTCTAAATATCTGCTGTAAACACTATTACATTTTTTTTAACACCACAGAAAAAGAAAAAAAGAAAAGGTTTAGTGAGAAAGAACCAAATTTAAAAATTAGATCGGTGAAGAATCGCCAAGCAATTCAACTTTTTTTCTCCTGTTGAGAACGTCGAAACCTGTCGGCCCCCTCAGCCGTACTGGAGCAGGTTTTGCTAAGGGTAGGTATATTTAGAGTTACCGTCAAAAATCAGTTCATATAACGTCTGTGCGTATGTGTCGATCAGATAATTTCTAATTCTTTCATTTTCCAAAAACATTTTGCCGTAGCATTAATATCAACAGCAGCATTATGGGCTTCTTCAAAATCTTCTCCAAATAATTCAATATGTAATTCTGAAAGTTTTGGCCATTTATATCCGTAATGTCCAGGTATTCGGCAATAACCCGTAGATTCTTTCATTGTACAAATTCTATTTGTTTGAAATAGTTTATTTGGAATGTTTTTCCGAATGAACTCTGCTCCAACAATTTTTTCATCAAAACTCATATTGTGAGCTACCAACATACCTGCAGTTTCAATTTGTTCGGCAAATAATTTTAAAACAAAATCTAAATCTTGCCCCTTATCCATTGCGCATTCTGTGGATATCCCATGTACTCGTGTAGCATCATCCGGAATTGAAAATCCTTCTGGTTTAATAATAAACTCCTTTTCATCAATTCTATTTCTATTTGCATCATACAGTAACCATGCAATTTGAACCATTCTTGGCCAATTATTAACATTCTGAACTGGTGCTTTCCAGTTTGTCGGAAGTCCTGTTGTTTCTGTATCAAAAAATAAATACATAATATTCTCGTTTTTTGTTATTATTTGCATTACACACAACACCTATTGAGCAGATAGGATATTCGTTTAATAGCCTTATTATAAAAATTGCTTTTGAACATCTTTTAACCGTAAGAATGATGCCAGTAATGGGAAAATTGTGGGACAGTATCCAAAAAAGTAATTATTATTAACTTCGATTCTCTTTATGGATAGTAAACACTTATGGTGGTAATATAAAAGTTGATATTATTGGTGGCAGCATCAGTGGTCTAAACACTGCAATTTCACTTAAAGAGCATAACGAATCAATGACTGTTACAGTTCACGAGAAATATAAAAAAATTGGATATAACCACGAAGGGAGACGATGCGGTGAGGCGCATTCGGTTGAATCTGAATGGAAAAGATGGAGACCAGAAAAAAAGAGTTATTTTAATGAAATTACCAAAGGCGAGGCGATTATTGGTAGTAAAAAACGTGTTTATCATGTAGAACCTGGCGTTGGATATACACTCAACAGACCTGAGTTCATATGTCAGCTTGCTAGAAAAGCAGAAAAACTAGGCGTTATAATTCAAACAGATGATAAGATAAAAACAATAAATGATCTCGATGGTAAATTCATTGTTGATGCATCTGGATGCCCCAGTACCGTTAAAAGAGAGCTAGGAATAAACAGGGGGATCAAAGGCGTTACTTATCAACAGACTCTAGAGGATTCAAACTATTTTATTTCTGATACTTTGAAAGTTATTTATATGGGTAACTTTGGTTATTACTGGATATTCCCACGCGACCCAAAGAAAAAAGAGATTAATCTAGGGATCGGTTTTTTTGGAAATTTTGGTTATAATTTGAAGAATATGTTAGAAGAATTCAAAGAAGGGCGAAAAATCGAAGGTAAAATAAATTATGTGACTGGTGGACTAATACCATCTGGTCTACAACGACCGTTAATGCATAATAATATTTTATTTGTTGGAGATGCAGGTGTTGGAACGTTTCCATTTACTGGACAAGGAATTTACCGTGCTCTCATAAGTGGCGATGTAGCTGGAAGATGTATAGCCGGAGGATATCCCAAAAAATATCCACACATAATAAACCAGAAATTTATCAAATGGGATCTAATTGGTAAAACATTCATAAGAGCGAATTACATATTTAGAAGAATAAATCCAAAACTGGTTTTAGCATCATTTAACTACTTTACAGATGTTAGTAATTTTATCCACCGATAATGATCCTTCCTAAAATCTTACTTTTCTACTTGAAACGCAGAATTCAAGTTTAAAAAATAAATTTATTGAACCGATGTTTTTTACCTATTGGTAATCTCATCGATCCTTCTCTTTAATTCCGCGATTTCAAAAGGCTTTTCAATATAATCATCACCCAAAAAACCGCCAGCATTCTTAGCAACTCTATCTGTTCTTGCAGTTAGAAAAACTACAGGTATTTTTCCCCACAGTGCATTTCCCTTCAATTTGTCGAAAGTTTCCCAACCACTCATCTCAGGCATCATGATGTCCAACAATATGAGATCAGGAGTCTGCGATTCTAAAAGTTCAAGACATTTTTCGCCACTTTCTGCACCTATGATTTCATAATCACTCGCAACAACTTCCAATCCACTTTTGATGGAAAGAATTATATCCGGATTGTCATCCACTATCATAATCTTCTTAACCATTCCTATCTCCTCAAACATTGTATGCAGTATGTGTTTAATTATTTTTTTATAAAAAAGAGTTTATTGCAAAATAGAAATTACCGCCAGTTTCGGGGCCTCACCCGTACAATATGATCCATAGAAATTTCACCGATTTTTTTGGCGATATGTTCAAATCTATCTGGAATGTTTACGTCAAAATTACCAAGTGAAGAACCTTTACTGTTGATCAGATTGAGTTCTCCAAAACTACCCAAAAACTCTCCAGTATCACCCATCATATTAGTTAAATCTGTAGAAACACCCAGGTTGTCGACATTCCGTTGTAGCTGTTTATCCAGTAAATCTGATATAAACGTTGACCTATCACCCAAATTATTCTGCTGATCAAGCCCATCTATCATTTCAGATGGTATTTCTGGAAATGCAGTTTTCTTTTCCATATGCCCTCATAACTATGGCGCATATATTAATTTTTAGTTTTAATTGAGAAAAAACTTGTGTAATCTTCTAATAGCATGGAGCTTGTCTTTGTCACCTACTTTTGCCCGTTCTATACCCAATCTAATTATCTCCGTGGATTCATCCATGGCCTTTCTATCTACGGGAAAAGGTACGCCATCTTTGCCACCAACTGCAAAGCTATACTTAACAGGATCATACCACGAGGGTTTATCACCATAGATAAGATCGGATATCAATGCAAGGGCTCTAACAGTATTTGATCCGACTCCCTTCATTGCAATGAATTCTTCATAATTTTTTGGTTGAAAATCATATATCTCCCTCATTTTATTCCAATTTACGCTTCTGGGCATATTCAGACATTCAACAGATTCATTTTTCTGTTCAGGTAAACCCCAATTATACAATGTCCTTTGACTATGATGTCTTGTCAACTCAGCCCAATCTCTTCTAATATGTCTAGGGTTATCATTTACAAGATCAACACACATTTTTTGATTAGATTCACTTTCTTTGGCAGTCATATCTAATACAAATTCCTGGCATTTTTCCCCCATTATTGCATTATTTGGTTCACGGACAAAACTATCTACATGTTCAGAAAGCCAATGATACCGTCGAGCATAATTAGTCTCAGAATTCATTCCTTGCTGAATAACACCCCACAAACCACCTTCAGAGAATAAAAAAACATGATGATACAAATCATGTCCATCTTGTATAGCCGTATTATCAATCTTTGCGGCCATTCGACTGGAGTATTTTAATTTCTCTATTTTAGCTGTTGAAAAAGTATAAAGTTCTCCGTTTTCTTCGATCTGTTGAAGTGTTTTTCTTGATGCTTTACCTTTACCACCAGCTATCGTAAAACCATATTCTTGAGGGCGGATGGCTTCTTTTAGAGCTCCGCAGGTAACAGTAGTAGTACCACTAGAATGCCAATCAAATCCCAAAACACAAGAGAGAGACTGAAACCAAAACGGGTCAGAAATCCTTCGGATGAATTCATCTTTACCATACTCGCATGACATCACTTCAATAATGCCTCTTGATAATAGTACCATTCTTTTGAATAACCATTTTGGTGCTTTACCACCGTGTAATGGAAGATTTGCAACACCTGTTTTTGGCATATTTGCAGATATCTAGTGAGATAACTGAATATAATATCTTCTAGGAGGTAAGTAAAAGTATTCTGTGGCTTTGGTGACATGTTAAAACCGTTTTGAATACTTTTAACGATCCCTGTTTTACATATATAAACCAAAAACAACCTTCATAGAATTAGAATGACGTGAGATACGGGGGACATGCCAGCATCCCCTACGAGCTGGCATTTCTGCCAATATTAAAATTATGAGATTTACTCCATTTCTTCCATCCCATCCCTCTTCATTTCTTATAACTCATCTAAAACTGCACCATATGACAGTCTTTTTTAATGACACAACATATATTGATGCTGGAAAATGAAACGACAACTAGCATCATTTGACATCTGTATAGTAGTATCAGAGCTACAAGAGCTACTGGGAAGTTACATAGATAAAACATATCAGCTTACTCGTGACGAGTTATTAATTAAAGTTAATAATAGAAAAATCAAACAAAAAGAATCCATATTTGTCAGAAATGGCGAACTGATATGCACCACACAAAAAAAGTTTGAAACACCTTTGAAACCCACAACATTTGCCATGACTCTTCGCAAGTACATACTAAACGGGAGAATTACAGCGATAACGCAACATGAATTTGATAGAATAATTAATCTGAAAATAAGCAAGAAAGAAGGAGAGTACACCCTCATAATCGAGTTTTTCTCAGATGGAAATATGATCCTTGTAAACCCTGATGGAAAAATAATACTACCCTTAATCAAGAAACATTGGGCACATCGTACAATAAAATCTGGTATTGATTATATGCCGCCGCCTGCCCAAATAAATCCTTTTAATCTATCTAAGGATGAATTCACAGATTTGCTAAAAAAAAGTGAAGCAGATTTGGTAAGAACACTGACCGTAAATGTCAATCTAAGTGGAACATATGCTGAAGAAATATGCAAAAGATCTGGCACCAAGAAAAATACTAAAATTGAGGAGCTTAGTGATGATAATATTGAAAAAGTTTTTATTGAATTGTCAAACTTTTTAGAGTTATTCAAAAACAAAGAATTTCAACCAGTTTTAGTTAAAAAAGACGGTAAATCTATAGATATCTTACCGTTTGAATTTAAAAGTTATGAACATGTAGATTTTGAGCGAGTAGATGGATTTACTAAAAACCTGCAAGAATTTATAAGCATTAAGAAAAAGACAAAAAAACAAGAGGAGAGTAATGCCGAGAAAAAACTTGGAAAATTAAATAGACAACTCTTGCAGCAACAGGGGGCTGTTGACGAGTTGGGCGAAAAAATAAAACAGAAAAAAATAGAGGGAGAACTTATTTATCTAAACTTTAAACAATGTGAAAATCTGTTAAATGAAATAACTGAGGTTTTAGAGTATAAGGACAAAAAAGAAAAAATTGAAAAAATCAATGAGCAGGAATTAGTAAAAGAATTTGATCCACTGTCAAATATGCTTGTTGTCTATCTCCCAGATACTAAAGGAAATATCTCTGAGGTGAAGCTTGATTTCAGAAAAAGTGTTGCCGAGAATGCAGAGAAGGCGTACAATGACAGTAAAAAATATCGCAACAAGTTGGCTGGCGCACGGGACTCAATTGAGAAAACAAAAAGTCTGATAGAATCTGCTAAAAAGAAAGTTGTTGAAGAAAAAGAGAAAAAGAAGAAGGTGGCAACTGGCAAAACTTTTTGGTTTGAAAGTTTTCGATGGTTCATTTCTAGTGATGGTAACATTGTCGTAGGTGGAAAGGATATCAAGAGCAACGATAAAGCTGTAAAAAAATATCTAAAGGATGGCGATAGATATGCTCATGCCGATATACATGGTGCTGCAAGTTGCATAGTGAAAAGAAAAGATATAGATAATAAAGATCTTCCAATATCTGAAGAAACTCTAGAAGAGACTTGCATTTTTTCAGCTTGTCATTCCAAAGCGTGGAAACAGTTTACCGAGGCTCAGGCATATTGGGTTCGCCCAGAACAGGTAAGTAAGACCCCCCAGAGCGGAGAATTCGTTCCAAAAGGCGCATTTATTATTCGTGGAAAAAGAAACTACTATAGATGTAAACTAGAATTTGCCGTTGGAGAAATAATGGTGGGTGAAACAAGAAAGATAATGGGCGGCCCTGTTGAGGCTGTGAAAAAAAGAGCTGGTAAATATATAGTTTTGATTCCCGGCGATATGAAGAAGAATGTTATTGCACACAAACTAGCAAAGGCGCTTGATGCCCCTGTTGATCAGGTAGACAGGGTTCTTCCAGCAGGTGGTGTAAATATTGTTGAAACAGTGGGTTTTGAACTAAGCATGGAAAAGGAGTAATACATGAAAGTGATTTTTAAGGATCTTAACCACGGTGAGATAAAACTAATGCCTGAAAATCTTGACGATATATGGCATCTATATAACATCATCGATGAAGAAGATATAGTTCGAGGCCTCACTTACAGAACTGAAGAAGGACAAGACGATAAAATCCGATCTAAAAAATCCGAAAAGAGACGTATGAAACTTGGAATCAGAGTAAAAGAGGTAAAATTTCATGAGTTTTCAGATCGTCTGCGCATACATGGAATTATAGAAGAAGGACCTCAAGATCTTGGATCGTTTCACACATTAAACATTAACGCCGATGCCATGGATAAAATTTCCATCGTAAAAAAAGAATGGAAACATTATCAACTGGATCGAATAGACGAGGCTGTTAAACTTCGTAACCAATCCATATTAACATTCATATCACTAGATGAAGACACGGCCACTATTGCAATTTTAAGACAGAGTGGCATCCAATGGATCGCAGATATTGATTCCAAACGTTCAGGTAAAATGTATGAAAGCAAAGATACCGAGAAAGAGTATTTTGGCGAGATCATTTCAATTATAAGAACGAATAAAAACAAGGATACACCTCTCGTTATAGTTGGGCCTGGTTTTACCAGGGAACATTTTGTGAAATATGGAAAAAGCAGAGAACCCGTTCTTTTCGATAACTGTCTTGCTCATGGAACTGGTAATGCAGGCATGAATGGCGTTCAGGAGACAATAAAATCAGGCATAGTAGAAAATATTACAAAAGAAAACAGGGTAATATTTGAAACACAACTAATTGAAAAGCTTTTTGAAGAGATAAAAAAAGACGGTTTGGCAACATATGGAGAACAAGAAGTAAACAGGGCTTTGAACAATGGAGCAGTAGAGAGACTGCTCATATCAGATGTGTTAGTCCGTGCCAAGAAAGGAGAGAATCTGCTCAGAATTGCAAAACAAAACAATAGTAAGTTTACTATCATAAATACAATGCACGAAGTAGGAAAAAAATTTGAAGGTCTAGGAGGTATTGGCGCCCTATTGCGTTTCAAGATTTAGATTTTGGAAAGTTTATATCATTCCTCGTCCGTAGCAAAGGTTTTTGTAAAATTCACCGCAAGCACCGTTATAGTCGTCACCTATTCCAGTTGGAGGAACATCATCGTCACCATTTCCGTCTTCTTCTGGTTCTTCTATATTAAAAACGTAATAAGTATATGTAATCTTCAAATCAAAATCATTTCCTTTGTCTCGTGAAAAACGAAAAAGTTTAAGTGGGCGTATGCCGAATTTCTCGCCAGTTTTCACATTAACTGCAACATCAAAGGATGCGTCATTTTCATCTGGGAACAGTTCCTTAACTATTTCCTCAGCTTCAGTTGAAGTTTCTGCCTCCACATAACTATCAGAGGGTCTACCATTCACGCTGAATGAGAATGTCAGGTTACCACCCTCGGTATTTCCATCTGTTTTGGATTCGCCACCTTGCTTCGTAATTTCCGCAGTTAGAGTATCCGCCCCTTTGGTTATCAAAAGGCCTGAAGTATGGTCATCCTCCCAGTCCAGACGAAACTCAACATTTGTTAAAACACTCCAAGCAGGAGCAGAGATTGTTTCAGATTCAATGTATTCTTTTTTAGCTACCCCATTTATGATTGGTTTCTCCATCGTCACTTCCGTCCAAGTGACATCAAATGTCTTTTCTTCAAGTGGCACATACAACTCAATATCATCCGTATCGGCTGATGTATAGAAAGCAATTCCTATTGCCGCAACTACTAATATTACGACCCCTACTATTAATATCAACTTGTCATTTTTTTTCAAGTTCATACATTCACCCTTATTTTTATAAGATATATTCTATTTTTCTATAATTATAAGTATGTTTAATCCTTTATTAAGTTTTTTCATTCTTAGTAGATACCTATAATACTATAGTATAATGAATAAGCATGACCCTTTATTAAATTTTTTATTTTATATAATTTTATTAGTAACAATATTTTATATCCATTTTTCGTTTGATTTTACCAACAAAGATTTTTGAAAAACATTAAAACTACCAGATAAATCTACTTAAAAAGGGATGTCATTTTTTACGCACATCAGTTACTATGGGAACAATGGTACCGCATTTTGTACATTTGCCATCCCTAATACCATTCAAAGTAACAGAATAACCACATCGCTCAACACAAATATTCCCACAGTTTGGACATATAGTATGTTCATATTCTCCCTGAGGGACATTCCCTAAATAAGGATAAAAGATACCAGTTTCTTTTGCAATATCATATATTCTTAGCATTGTTTCAATAGGAGTCATTGGAACATCAGTCATCCTATAATCAGGATGAAAACGTGAAAAATGCACAGGTGTGCTACTACCTAGTTTATCAACAACCCACCTACAAAACTGTCTTACTTCATCAACAGAATCATTATAGCCAGGTATAACAAGATAAGTCACCTCCAAATGTATGTCTAACTCTTTAGCAAGCTCACATATTTTAAGCACTGGTTCCAAACGTGCCTTGCACACTTTTTTATAAAAACCGTCATCAAACGCCTTAACGTCAACATTAATTGCATCTAAGAAAGGAGAAATCTCCCTCAAAGGATCTTCATTAATGTATCCATTGCTGACGTAAACCGTATATAAGCCTGCTTTTTTCGCTAGTTTTGCAGAATCAAAGGAAAACTCATGCCAAATAGTCGGCTCATTGTATGTCCAAGCAATCCCCTGACAGGTCTGTTCTCGGGCAAATTCAATGGTTTGCTCTGGCGTAATATTTCTAAGGTGTGAATAATCCGGCATCGCTGCAGAAATACTGGAATTTTGACAATGCTTGCATTTAAAATTGCACCCAACAGTACCAAGTGAAAACACATTTGTACCGGGATAAAAATGATACAATGGCTTCTTTTCTATGGGATCTGCAGCCATGGATGAACAGGAGCCATATATTAGCGTGTATAGTTTCCCATCTTCATTTTTACGTACCCTACATATTCCAAGCATCCCCACATCTATTTCACAGTTATGGGAACAAAGAGTACATTGAACTTTTTCATCTCCAACCTTCTTCCAAAACCGAGCATCTCTCTTCATTACAAGATTTTAATACAAAACACGGGTTTATTAATCTTATCACCCAAGCAACATTCCAGTTAGACTACGCAACAGACCACTACGAGGATATCGGTCATTAATCTGCGGCTCCATATTTTTAAAATCCTCAAACTCCTCGTCTGTTTTCAACATATAGCGAGCGTAATAAAATGCCTCCTCAACAGAAACTTTTCCATCCTTGAAAAATTTAAAATTCGTCGGCCTACCAAAATCCAGGATCCCCGGTCTAAAGCCATCAGCATCCCCAGTTGTAAGGCCTTCAAACCAGAGAAGGGAAAACAGTGGTCCCTTTGTAGTACTTGCATACCCTAATCTAAATTTACTAGCACCGGACATTACAACCCTGCCAGAATCTGGAATACCTGACCGCAATAGGAAAAACGTTGGGAAATTATATATGGCCTTATCAGCAAAACCTCCACTGAAACAAGCATCAACGATGACACATGTCTTCTGTGATTTTAAACCAGATAAAAGATCGCCAAATTCATCATCCGTAATTGTATCATCCCATAGGAAAACTGAGCTGCTTTCCAGAAATTTACCACCAGTTAAAAGATCATTCTCGTCACCGTGACCATGACCAAAAAACCAAATGAAAACCTCACTATCGCCAAATTTGTTCGCCTCTTCAACCATATATTCAATACTTGCCTCTACGTTTCTTATCGTGGCTCCACCGTAGGATATATCATACTTGTGATTTCGCTCCTGCAAAGTTTCCACACGAGCACCATAGCCATTATCCATACGTATCCATCCATCATCAAAAAGGAGAATCATATTAGACGTCGAGTACCCGCAATTTTCTATGAGATACGCAGCCATATCCTCTGCCAAATTCAGTCCACCATTCCCAAGCTTACTCTCATTACTTTCTGGGAAATTAGCAGCTGCAATAAAAATCGCCCATTTGTGATCGCCAGATTCCATGGCGTCTGGGTTATCTATAACTATATTTATCTCCTCAAATTCTGAGTAATCAATGCCATCCCAAGAACGCACGCGTATACTATATGTGCCATCGTCAATCTCGTAGGCCCTCCAATCATAACTCCATTTTGTAGTACCTTCAGCATCGTCCCACTCGCCACCATTAACCATAACTTCTACTCTTTTTATTGCATCCTTGCTATCTGGATCAGAAGCCACACCGCTTATCATAACTAGGTCAGAAACAATCATCCCATCATGAGGATAGGTTATTTCAACTAAGGGTTTTTCATTGCCACCTTCTTCTTCAATGCACCCAGAAAACAACGACAATGTCACTGAAACAAATATTAACAATACAATGACATTCTTATCCATGGTATACCATCCACAATATCTCTTGTTTCTACTTTAAAAACCTTATTGAACAAACCTTATCATAAAAATGTTAAAAAAAATCACATTAGTTTGACAAAATCCCTCATCTAAAATGCTCGTAACCCTCGTTTGGCAATATTTTTTTAACATTATCATCTATAATGCATACCTCATTACCCTTTGTAACCTGTCCAATATTTGTAAGATAGCTGCCTGTTTTTTCTACGTTTCTTTGCGCCTTTTCGAATTCACTAGGAGGAATGGTTAATAAAAGTTCATAGTCGCCCCCAAAATGAAGACAATATTTGTAAACATCCAGATTCTCATCTTCTCTAGCAAGTTTAATCAACATCCGCGATAATGGGATTTTTTCCTTCGCTATTTCAAAACCGACATTATTTAACTCCTGCAACTGGTAAAGTGATGAAGACAGCCCATCTGAGATATCCATACATGAACTTACAACTTTTTCTCTAGCCAGAGCGATTCCCTCATTTATTCTTGGCTTTGGTTCCAATAAACCCTTTAAAATTTCATCGTTTTCTATACTGGATTGAATTGCATAGTATCCTGCGCCGGCCTTACCAAGCGTCCCTGTAATAGCTACAATATCTCCTGGTTTTGTCCCCTTACGACTCATGAACTCATCTTTTTTAACAGTGCCAAACACGGTTCCACAGATAGTTACACTTGGATTTTCTTTAGTATCTCCCCCAATTATCGATGTTCTATAGGTGGTTGCACACTCGTCTGCACCTCTTGTCAACTCCTCAAGAAATGAGACAGAAGTATCTCCAGGTAAACCCAATGATAAAACCAACCCTAAGGGTTTTCCCCCTTTGGCAGCTATATCACTGAGATTGATCGCAACAACAAACCATCCAATCTGCCATGGCGTCATTATTTCAGGAACATGAGTTTTTTTGGAAATCATATCTGTAGAGATGAGTAAATATTCTTCCCCAAAATCTAAAGCAGCGCAGTCATCACCAATTCCAACTGCCTCATCTCCCCTAGATAAAATATTTGAAATAAGACGTATGGCTTTTCGCTCCCCCAGATCTGAAAGTTTTTTCACAATAATCTGCAAGGGTAGTTCCATTCAAAAAGTTTATCACAACACTCATGATTTCGCAAGTAAAAAACGGGGCGATACTTTGAAGAAGATGACATATGCAGAAAGTGGAGTTGACATTGAGAAGGAAGAACTGGCAATAAAAGGAATTCTTTCAAGTATCAAATCACAGAGAAAGGGAGTTGGTAAACCCCTTGGTGGGCATTATGCAGGAATGATAGAATTTGGTGAATATGCACTTGTGTTGTGTACTGATGGTGTCGGAAGTAAAGTAGCAATTGCATCTGAACTTAAAAAATGGGACACAGTCGGTATTGATTGTATTGCAATGAACGTAAATGATGCTATATGTGTAGGAGCAGAGCCTCTTGCATTTGTTGATTACTTGGCAATAGATGATCCAAAGCCAGAGATAACAAAAGAAATTGGAAAAGGCCTTGCAAAAGGTGCAGAAATATCCAACATTTCAATTATCGGTGGAGAAACAGCATCACTTCCCGAAGTCATCAACGGTTTTGATTTAGCAGGAACATGCCTTGCCTATGTAAAAAAGAGTGATATTGTTACTGGTGAAAAGATAGCTCCTGACGACATTATTATCGGACTAGAGAGTAGCGGCATCCACTCTAATGGATATACACTTGCAAGAAAAGTTATAGAATTTTCTAACCTATCCTATAAAGATAAATTTCCTGATGGATTTTATCCAGATAAAACAATTGGTGAAGTTTTACTTACACCAACGAGGATATATGTAAAGGAAATAGTGAAACTGCTGAAAGAAGTAGAAGTTCATGGTTTGGCACATATAACCGGCGGAGGATTGCGAAATCTTCCAAGATTAAACAAAAACATAAAGTTTGTTATCGAAGATCCTTTTGAACCGCAGCCTATCTTTACTTTCCTTCAAAAACAGGGCAACATAGACGACAAAGAAATGTATCAAACGTTTAACATGGGAATGGGATTTGCTGTGATTGTGTCGGAGAAAGACGTTGATAATACCTTCAAAATTCTCAACAAATATACTTCTGTTGAGATCAAAGTTGTTGGGAGGATTGCGGAAGGAAGCGGTGTTGAAGTTCCCAAACTAGGATTGAACTATTGATCATTTATAGGAATAGGATGTGGATAAGTCCTACTATTATTGGTTGATGAATGAGATAAATAATCAAGGTATGTCTTCCTAGGAAACAGGAAAAACTTACGATTTTTACCGTTGAACGGTCTTTTACAGCATACCTTCTTTTACCTTCTGGATACAAACTGTTTCCTAAGAATATGCCAATTAATACGACACCAAACCAAGGTAACAGAGGATAATAATCAACGGTGTAAAAGGTGGTTGGTTTGAATCCTAACCATGCCAACCAGTAAAAATCAACTGTGAACGTTTTGAGAATGAGTCCAAGAAAAATAAACACCAATCCTAAAATGAGATTTTGTACACGAAATGTTAGAAAAGGAATGGAAAAAATGATTGATATACCAATACAATGAAGCACCCCAAAGATAATGAAACCTTCGCCTAAATAAAGCCATGTAACGAAAGTGATCAAAAGCCCGATTCCAAAAATTTCCAATCCGCGGAGAATAATTTTCAACCGCTCCCCTTTTTTTGATGGAGTATACTTAATTTTTGAAAATTTCAGTGTCAACGACATACCGACAAGCAATAAGAATGTCGTGGCGACAGTGTATGCAATGGGTAACGTAACACCTGAAAAGACATTAATTTTATAGATATTAAAAAAGTTGAGATCGATAAGAATATGGAAAAAAATCACCATACTGATTGCTATTCCGCGTATGAAATCAATTTCCCAAAATCTCTCTTTATAACCACTTTTCACAAGATTATGGAGAAAAATTCTGGTTTATAAATCTGGTGCTAAAATGAGAAAAGAGTAGCGGGGAGTGGATTTGAACCACTGATCTACGGGTTATGGGCCCGTCGGGATCTCCTGGCTACCCCACCCCGCTATAACAAATCTACAATTACAGAATTTCTCGTAATGATACTTAACTTATAAAGTTTGTTGATTCAGGATGCAATGAAGAGGACTGCGATCAACATGTTTTGATGGCATGTTTAAGAAAAACATTATAAATGCACAGTAAATAGAGATATGGGGAGATTAAATGGCGGAAATTGAAACACATCTGATAAAAAAAGTTGCAAAATTTCCAAGAGTTTGTACTAACTGCAGAAGTGAGATCATCGCCGGTGATGTATATCACCTCGAAGAAGGGGTAAAGGAACATCTTCATTCCCTTATTGCGCGAGAGTTCTGTTCCAAATGCTATGCAAAATATGGTGAACAGAAACTGATTTCAGTAAAAAACAGGTAGACAGTATAAAAACAGGAAAATCAAACTTTCTTCAAAAAGATTTTTGAGTGGTGGGTATATTAGTGGTTTCCAAATTGCAGGGGTACCCGAGCGGTCAAAGGGGCAGGGCTTAGGACCCTGTGACGTAGGTCTTCGAGCGTTCGAATCGCTCCCCCTGCATTCATTTATATTTCAGGATGT
>Ga0255365_10051_pt1 | contig 24947 bp, 29 predicted proteins | sample ANMaggSeSYBR01J3_FD_182089 | JGI IMG/M metagenome (GOLD analysis project Ga0255365, IMG submission 182089) | Sediment cell enrichment communities from methane seep in Santa Monica Basin, California, United Staets - ANME aggregate JGI... | ecosystem: Environmental > Aquatic > Marine > Cold seeps >... | reverse complement strand
CCACGAACCGTATTTTTCAAACCATACTTGGGCATGTTCCATCTGTGCTGTATTAATGAGAAGATATTTTTCGATAAGTTTGGTCCTGCCTGCAAGCCCTATGTAATAGCTGGTGCAGGCTCCCAGGTAATTACCGACTGTTGCCACCAGTACTACTGAGAAGATATTAAAGTTCCTGGCAATAAGCAATATCACCACACCTTCGGAACCCAGGGGTAAAACAGTGGAAGCCAGGAAGCTTGCTAAAAACAGACCAGGGTAACCGTAAGGCAGGAGGATCGATTCAAGTGTGTCCATAAAGTATTATTTGGATAAGATGCTTATAAATCATAGGGATAATTGGCCGGACATTCAAACACGAATTAAAATGTTTCAGACTTTCTTATACTCTCCAATATATGCATCATTTATATACTCAAACTTACTAATTGTTAGTTAAGAGGTAGATTATGATTGCATCTGAAGCATCCCCAGCACCAACAATAAGCCCGCATTTACAGGGTGTTGAAACTGAGACTTTTCTTACATTATCAAAAATGTCAGAGCTAAAGGAATTTTTACAGAATATATTAAAGAAATATAATACAAAAAGGCCTGAAGACATTGAAATAATGATCGAGCAAGGCGAGGTAGGGGAACATCCGGCATATGAGGATTACCTTTCGGCTCTTTCCTATGAACAGAATATAAAAGACCTTAAAAAATTACTTAATGATCTGGTAAAGCGAATATGATGCACAGGCTGATTGTTATTGCCAGATGTGCTGAGGAGCATTTTTCAGATATAATAATAGAGGCTCCGATTATTTTTAGTGATAAGGTAAGGCTCCTTTTTATCGATGGCTCATTTATGGATATCAGATATCCGGTTGATTCTAAATACTCATTTCACTGGCAGCTTGAAGATGAAATTATCAGAATAGATACGGCGCCACACCACCGCCAGGTTTCTACGTATCCACGGCATATGCATATTGGGAAGGAGGAAAATGTGGTAAAGGATTCGGTGACTGAGATCGGGAATACTGTGGAAGAAAATGTGAAGTGTGTGCTGGAGTTTGTGCGGAGCACGGTGGGGAAATATGTTGGGTATTTTCAAATGGTGGAATGCGGGATGTTTCCTGTATTTATAATATTGCCGTACTAATTACCCCGGTGCCTGTTTGATTATGTTTATTCTCTCCTGTTGCCAGCGATCTGATTAGCATCAAACATCAGCACCCCATGCTCCTCGCAGTATTCCAGACAGGGTTTACCAAATCCGCTTTTCGAAAACACCGCAAAATACTCCCGCCGGTTTTCCATTCTCCAGTCCACCAGCTTACTCTTCTCAAACAGGTCTTCAACCACACCACGACCGAGCGGTGCCGAGCGCCACTTGCACTCTGCAAACAATATCTCATTAGTCTCGCTGTTCAACGCAACAATGTCGATCTTGTCTCCTTTCCTGTTCCACCATGACCCGATCCGGTCAAACCGCAGCGGTAGTCCCCCCTGTACCCAGGTGCCCCCCCTCCGGCAGCACCCTTGTCAAGCCACAATACCTGCATAATTCAATTATACATAACCCAATTATGCATAATCTATTTATGCATAAAAGCATTATACTAACATATATGTTCATAAACAGAACCCATGAACTCGCAATCCTTAACCAGCACAGCAGATCAATAAGCTCTGGCTCAAGAATAAACATCGCACTATTCGGGCTCAGGCGCATCGGGAAAACAGAATTACTATTGCAATTCAAAAACACCACCCATGACAATAACATACTGATCCCCTACATAAACCTCCAGAAAATAATCCCTGATATAGAAGGATTCGTCAAAGCATACTCAAAAGAACTGATATACGAAACAATCAGGCAAAAAGAACAGGCAGACTATCCCTATGAGATGGAAGACCTGCTTATACTCGCATCAAAACTGGGAGATATGGAAACCCACCACGTAAGAACCCTCATAAGCATCCTCAAACAGCACGAGATCGCCACAGAAGAACTTCTGGAACTGACATTTGCATTTGCACAGAAACTCGCAGAAAAACACGACAAAAAGATCATATTCATGCTCGACGAATTCCAGGAATTATTACAGGTACACTCCCGGTTCCTTCAGGTAATGCGCTCGATAACAGAAAAACAAAAAGACGTCAACTACTGGATATCAGGTTCAGTGTTCTCGGTCTTCAATGAAATGCTCAACTATAAAAACCCCTTTTTCGGACAGTTCACCAGGATGACCCTGGAAAACTTTGACAAGGAAAGCACATACGAACTTATCGATTCGACACTTCCCTTTAAACCCGCCCAAAACCACAAAGACAAGATATACAAATTCACAAACGGCCAGCCGTACTACACAGTTGCCGTATGCAGGAAAATATCCGAACAGTATGCACTTGACAGTTCGATCAACACACCACAGGTAAATTTCTGTATAATGAACGAAATATTCGCAGATACAGGCTCCATCAATGAGCATTTCGAGTACATCCTCGATGTATCCCTTGCAAAATTCAAGAACAAAGATAGGTACAAGACCATACTCTTCCTGTTATCACAAGATCCTGCAACCCTGGCAGCAATTGCAAGGCACATAAAAAAACCTACCGGCGAAATATCAAATTATCTCAAAGCCCTCCTGAGAACAGACCTCATATTCCGCAAAGATAGCACATACCACATACGAGACCCACTATTTGCCTTCTGGGTCAATAACAAATATCTGGGCCTCGGTACGGAGATCACATCAGGGAAAGCGGCAGAACACCTACTGGCAAACCTGGAGGAAAAATACCATAAAGTCTCGACAGAACTTGGAATTGCCAAAGAATTTGAAATAAAATACAAACTGGAAGCACTGTACAACATCAAACTTGAGAAGTACCTGAAAGATAACATCGAATTCGACCTGGTAGGCACGGATGGCAACACGGCATATATTTTTGAGATCAAATGGCGAAACAAGAAAACCAGCTACAAAGATATTGACAACCTGATACAAAAGATCAACAGCTCCGAATTCAGGACACAAAAGAAACAGGTGATATTCATCTCAAGATCCGGATACACGAAATCTGCGCTCGAATTTGCTGGACAGCATGAAGTAAAACTCCTTAACAGGCATATGGAAAAAGTAACGATCCAGGATAGCTGAAATATCCATGGGCTCCCCGCTCATACCACATCCACACACCCGAACCCCATAGCATTCTTCTCGCCCAGCCCTGCATCATACGCAAACTCCACAAGCTCTGGGCTCGCCTCAACTTCCATTTTCATCAAACTGCACCGCCTGAAAGAATTGCCAATCGATATCCGTTTGGGTTTGACATCCTTCACATCCACAACCTCAAAGTGCTCATGCTCAACAAGGTGCCCGTAGAACTCCTCATACCGGGCGGTAGGTTTGTATGCAGGTTCTCATAGAACTTGGCATCCTTTGGGTACAGGTCAACCTCGACCAGCTTACCATCACGTTTTCTCATAGTCTTGACATACACAGGTGACAGGGTTTTGAACGTACAGGTATCCGAAAACTCACGCTCTGGAAGAATCTCCACACGCTCGATAATAAAATCAACCTTCTTCTTTTTACCAAGGAAAAATTCAGGTTCAAACAGCAGTCCCTCAGTAAAACTTCGTATGAATTCAGGATCGGGCGAAGAAAGGAAAAAGTGGGCCTTTGTGAAATTCAAGCCGTCTTTATCCGGGATCCGTTCCTCGATGATCAAGTTGGAAAACGTATAGAATTTGAATCCCTGATGACTGTGGATCGAATTTGCCAGGGAAATATTTGCCGCAGCAAGACGGGAATACAGCATAGATGCTATGCCGTACTGGTAATCATAGAACAGCAGACCACCTGAGAGTTTTCGAATCGTGATTTTACTTCACACAATAATGAAAACAGTCGTGATCTGGCTTATACTTGTGTACTATTTTCATTTTAAACCCGGCTGTTATCCCAGCACCTGCTCGATCCTCTCCAGTGCCTCACGTATTCGCTCCTGGCTGGTAGCATAGGAAATCCTGATAAAGTCCATGCTGTTGGGTCCAAACGCACTTCCTGGCGTAGCAGCCACATGGGCCTCTGTGAGCAACTGCTCGCACACATCATCACCGTTACCGTATTCGCTTACGTCGGCAAAGGAATAGAACGCACCGCTGGGATAATTAGACTTAATACCAATATTGTTCAGCCCGTCCACCAGCAGGTCCCGCCGTGCCTTGAACTCGGCAACCATCCCTGGAATAAATGACTGGTCCCCTTTTAGGGCCTCCACGCCTGCCCACTGGACAAAAGTAGTGGCACTGCTGACACTGTGGCTCTGCAGCTTTGACATGGACGTGTACAGTTCATGAGATGTGGCAAGATAACCCAGCCTCCAGCCAGTCATTGCATAAGCCTTTGAAAAACCATTGATCGTGATGGTGCGGTCTTCCATGCCAGGTAGGCTGCCGATGCTGAAATGCTCTTTATCGTAGATGATCTTCTCATATATCTCGTCCGAAATCACAGTGATATCGTGGTCGATAGCAAGGTCTGCGATCTCTTTTATCGCTTCTCTGGAAAAAATTCCCCCTGTAGGATTGCTGGGGCTGTTCAATACAATAAGCCTGGTCTTCGGAGTGATATAACTGGCTACATCTGTGGGACAAAAATCATTTTCCGGGTCAAGGGGTGCAAACACTGTCTTCCCGCCCGCTATCTTGATGCACGGGTCATAGGATACCCAGGCCGGGTCGAACAGAATGCCCTCATCACCCTCGTCCAGTATGGCAAGTATGGCCTCGAACACAGCCTGCTTGGCGCCCGGTGTCACGATCACATGTGCAGGCTCAATGTTCAGGTTGTTCTCTTCATTCAGTTTTTCAGCAATAGCAAGGCGTAGTTCGGGAATGCCGGGGGAAGGAGAATAATGGGTGTCGCCCCGGCGCAGCGACACTTCGGCAGCATCACAGATATGCTTCGGTGTGTCAAAATCAGGTTCTCCCAGGCTGAAACTGATAACATCATGTCCCTCGCGCTTGAGATCATTGGCCAGATCCGTCATCTTGAGGGTGGCCGATTCCTCTATACTTTGCAGGCGTTTTGATACCATGGCTTCAATCTGGGATGAGATATTATTTTAATCTTTGCACCAGCTTGACGGCAGCCTCGACCGCACGTTTGGCATAGTCAACTCTCTTGTGTGCATCCAGCCTGCTCATACCAGGGCCCGATATGCCCAGGGTTACCGGTTTATCATATTCCAGTGACAGGTCTGTGATCTTCCTGGCAGCATGCTGCACCACAATCTCATCGTGCTTGGTCTGGCCTTCGATAACGCAGCCGATCGTGACCACGGCATCGATGTTGGGGTCGGTTACCATTTTCTTTATGGCCAGCGGCATATCATATACACCCGGCACCATAATGGTCTGCTCAACTGTAGCCCCCAAAAACTCTGCATGCTCCCTGCCCAGTAGCTCCATCTGGTAGGTTATGTCCCTGTTGAACTCTGCTATCACAAATCCCAGTTTAATATCGCTCATGATAATGATCTCCGGTTATTTCAAATTTTATTTCTTATTGACATTATACTATAAATTTAAATATGTTCTACAGACCCACCTGACCTGCATCCTTATAGCCCTGCCGCTGCCCGGTACCTGCCTCACGTTCCAGATCCCGCTTGTTAAACAGCAATTTAACAACATTCAGGGCATGCTCCCGTGAGCGCTGCTCCATCAACCATGCAAGGGTTTTTTCATCCTGCGCCTCATCCTCATGCACGAACACCTCGATCACATGGGTATTGGTCATCAATTGTGCCTGGATGATACCCTGGGAAGCCTCGTGGGCGCATATCTTATCCTTTGGGTCTGCCCCAGGCATACCCAGCGCCATGACAATATCGCAGCCCAGTTCTTCTATCAATTTCTTACAGGCCACGGGCAAGTCCTTGATACCGGGTACAGTATAACGCTCGATCTTCACAGATGCATTGTTGCGCAGCTCATCAATTGCTGCACCTCCCATATCATACCTGGCAAATGTAGTATCTGCAATGCCTATCGTGACCATGCTTTTCCCCTAACTGCACCTTTAACTGCTATTGTATTTCTTTACTGCTATTGTCTTTATATCTTGTCCAGTTCCCTGCTTGCTGCTTCCAGGCCTGTGCCAATTCTGTCAACCAGCCCGTGCTTTGCCAGCACCAGTTCCAGTGCAGAGATGGTGGTGATCATATCAGTAGCAGTGAAATTACCCATACTGCCTATCCTGAATATCTTACCCTTCAGGTGTGACTGCCCGCCAGATATCTGGATACCCATGTCCAGCATCCCGCCGCGCAGTTCCTTATCAGTTATACCCTCAGGAATGTTCATGGCAGTGACAGTATTGGAATAACTGTGATACTTATCGATCTTCGGAAACAGTTCAATACCAAGCGCATCCGCTGCCGCACGTACAGCTGCTGCACCTTGTGCATGCCTGTGCTTGCGCTGCTGCATTCCTTCCTCCTTCACGATCCGAAGGGCCTCACACATGGCAGATATTAACGGCACACCTGGTGTGTATGGTGTCTGGGTGGGTGAATTTGAGCCTGATTTACGGTATGCTTTCAGGTCAAGATAATATGGCGGTTTATCCACTATGGCATCCCATGCAGCATCACTGACCGTAATGGCAGACAGACCCGGTGGTGCAGCAATACATTTCTGGGAACCCATAAATGCCAGATCCACACCCCATTTGTCAACCTCTACCGTATCACCCCCAACTGTAGTAATAGCATCCATAATGAACAGGGCACCGTATTTGTGTGCAAGTTTGGCTACTTCTTCTACCGGGTTCTTTATGGCCGCACTGGTCTCGTTATGTACCATTGCCACGGCTTTGGCACCGTTTTCAAGGGCGGCTTCCACGGCCTGCAGGTCAATAGGCGTGCCCCAGCCATATTGCAATTTTACCGCATTACCATAGCGCTCCCCTATATCACATAACCGCTCACCGAATTTACCGTTCTCGATAGTGATTATTGTATCGCCCTTTCCTATCACGTTCCCTATGGCAGCTTCCATACTGGCAGTGCCTGAACCTGATATTACGAATACTTCGTTTTTGGTCCGGAACAATTCGGCAAGTATCTCCCTGCATTCATCATAGATGGCGCCGAATTCCTCGCCCCTGTGACCGAACATAGGTCTGCCCATGGCTCTCTGTACCCTGGGAGCAATGGGTACCGGCCCAGGTATCATCATCAATGTATTTTCAAGTTTCATCATCTAGTCACTCGATACTGTTCAATCTGAATTTGAATTGGTAGATGTTGCATATTATATGTATTGCATGTATATCTTTTTATTTTTGTGTAATGGTCCCTGTCTAAAAAAGTATAACTCGCCAACTCTTCCCCGCATATTATACACTCCAGACATATCATGTCCGAACGCCCCGAATACCTTAATCCCCAATTACCCTAATATAAGGTTAATTGGTCAACCTAACCAAATATCAGGTCAATAAGCCACTTTACCGCCTTTATGTATGCATCGATCTCACCCATTAAGTATGCCGGAAATCCAAATATCAACGGTATCTTAGCATCCCACCATAATGGTAATGTTCCCATCATGATCAGTATGACAAAGACCATAATAAGGGCAAAAATCTGTTTTAAATTCATTTTTCCTACCAGACGTGATTAAAGTAATTATATTTTTATGACACTTATAATTTGTCCACATGGAAAAGTACTTTCATGTGAGCTTAGAAAATGCGAACGAAATGAGCATTTTCTTGATATCTACAAAAACTATATGATAATTCACTAGCTTGTAATAGGTATGATTATTGGTTTGCTGGGTCCACAAGGAACGTATTCTGAAAAAGCTGCCAGACAGCTCAATGTGAAAGCCCGGCTCATGTTCTTCGATAATCTGGAAGATGTTATTGAATCTGTGCTTACCCGGGAAGTTGACTGTGGTGTAGTTCCCATTGAAAATTCACTGGAAGGGTCTATCGGAATTACTATGGACGCACTTAAAGAAAATGATATATACATTATTGGCGAGGTTATTGTCCCTATCAGGCACTGCCTCCTGTCAAAGGGGCACACGGAAGATATTAAGGTTATTCTGTCCCATTCCCAGGCACTGGCCCAGTGCCGTAAATTCATACGTGAACATTTTAAAAATATTAAGATACAGACAACAGGCAGCACATCACATGCCGCAAAACTCACTTCTGAATTCCCTGAGATGGCTGCCATAGCATCCAGGGAATCTGCAAAGAAATATAGTCTTGATATACTGGCAAATGATATCCAGGACTATAAAGAGAACTACACCAGGTTCGTTGTATTAGGGAATAATATTCCCGAACCTACCGGGCATGATAAAACATCCATCATCATTCACCTTGCCTATGACAGACCGGGTGCCCTGTACGATCTACTGGGTGAATTTGCCAGCCGCAACATCAACCTGACTAAAATCGAATCCAGACCTTCAAAGATGGGATTGGGTGATTATTTATTTTACATAGATATGGAAGGACACAGGTCTGATAGAGATATCAGTGTTGCACTGAATAATATCGAAAAAATTGTTGATTGGTTAAAAATTATCGGTTCATATCCATTAGGTATAAAAATAATATGAAAATACTATGAATAATTAAGAAACTATTTTAAATATAGACACTTTAATTGACACTATGAGTTTCAGGTTGAAGTCTGCAATAAAGATTCTATGGCAAAAGATGTTCTACTTGGTCGATAATGATCTGCCTGTTATTCGGACCACCCTGGGTGATTACGTCAATACGATCGAAATACAGAAGCGTCTGGATTATGTTGTGCTTTACAATCCAAACATAGCCCGGATTGAATACCAGTCCACTGCAAACGGTACAATGGAAAATGTTCAGGAGCAGCACGACAAAAAAGGATTGGAATCCAAGCTATTTAGGAACTTCAATCGAAGAGATCCCAAGCAGGGCTTGAAAATACTTAAAATATTGAACCGGAATATTTACGGGCCATTGTTCAGGAAAATGGGCAAAGGATACGGGGCATTTCGGTCCATTGATCCTGATTCCAAACAAATTACGTATGAAGTGAAAAACTGTGATGAATGTTTGGATCTTCCGGATATAGATTTGAAGGCATGTTTCTATTTTTCGGGTCTTTTGGCAGGTATATTCAGTGCGTTATTTAATCAGTCCATGGGAACATATGAATCAACCTGTGGCACCAACGGAGAAACTACCTGCAATTATGAAATCGGTAACATGCGTTCTATAAGTTTCAGGGATAACCTGGATAAATATCTTAATTTATCAATTTCAGATGAAAAACTGTACGAAGTGGAAACAGCATTATCTGAGAAAATAATGGAATCATTGAAAACCGAAACTCCAGCAGAACCAATAGTAGGAACTAATAGTCATATTATAGGTTACCAACTAAGAATACTGAATAACCTGGAACAGAACCCTGAAATATTCTCTGAGACCTACCGTAAGGCAGGGGTCAGGTTCAGCAATCGGCTCGCAGATATCTTGAAAAGCTTCTACCAGGTTGACGGTGAAGAGTTACTTACGGATGCACTTCCTAAATATTACAAAAAACAACTTCTGGCAAATATAGATTCAGTTGAGAAGTTCCTGGATGGTTTCATGATAACAATTTCCGAAGCGGTTGACTGCGCTGGTGTGAAAAATCTGGATGTTAAGCCCTGTGCGTTCATGCGCGGAGAAATTGAGGGTATTGCAAATATTGCTACTGGTAAACATATCCGGTGCGATATCCATTCCTGTAAATACGATACAGGAGAACAGTTCTGCCAGTTGGAGCTTTCGTATATTGAAGAGGAAAAAGAGATTCCTGACTGGTTAACAGAGATTGAAGAGCAGTAGAATGCCCGGGAACGAACCCGATATTTTATTTGTCTTGCATTCCTGAAGTCAACTGTGATAAATAAACTGGACATTATCCAAATGATTCGCATAATGATTCCAATATAATTCAACCATATTTATTCACAATGATTGCTAATTAATCCTGATGCTATTTGTAAGCAAATGTCCAAAATTAGAGTTGACTTATAAAGAACTTAAACATTTTTCATGCACCTAAGGATTCATCATAGGTCGAACTGAAAAACCAAATCTTAAGTAAATAGCGACCGTAATTGACTGTGATAGTCCATGATACGCACATTCTTAGCCGTAGAACTCCCGGACCACATAAAAGAGGCTGCATATTCCATCCAGCAGGAAATTGATTTCAAGGGCCTGAAGCTGGTGGATCCAGGCCTCATCCACATTACCCTGAAGTTCCTTGGCGACATCCCAGAATCACAGGTAGCTCCCATCACCGATGCCCTGACTAAAATTGACTGCGCCCCGTTCACAGCCAGGGTCACAGGTGTGGGCGTGTTCCCAAAGCCATCATACATGAAAGTCATCTGGCTGGGTGCCACAGGTGAATTCGAACACCTGCACAACGAAGTGGAGCGTGTCCTTAAAAGTTTCAGGTTCAAGAAGGACCGGGGCAGGTTCACTGCACACGCCACACTGGCACGGGTCAAGCATCTGGACAACACTTCAAAGGAACAGCTTGCCCGGGTGCTGGCAGGACTGCAGGACATTGACCTTGGAGATTTCACTGTGGATTCCATTGCGTTTAAGAAAAGCACACTTACACCCCAGGGTCCCATTTATGAGACCATGAAAGAAATTCCACTAAAATTATTCAATGAATGAAATGCCGCTCAAATGATACCATGAACGCAAATAATATAATAAACGAGGTCCTGAGAAAAATAAAACCGGTGCCTGCTGAACAACAGAGGATGCAGGAAGTGGCTGACCGCATCATATCCCTGGTAGACCGAACAGCAGCAGGGACGGGGTTGACAGACGTTTCGGGCATGCTGGTGGGGTCTGCCGCCAGAGGTACCTGGATATCAGGTGAGCACGACCTGGATATATTCATATCTTTCCCAGAGGATACACAGGAACAGGACCTGAAGATCGTGGGGCTCAATATCGCCAGGCAGGTGGCGGTTGATGCCGATAATAGTGAGGAGAGGTATGCAGAGCATCCTTACGTCCATGCTGTTTTCGGTAACTTCAAGGTTGACCTGGTACCCTGCTTCAGGGTGAGCAGTGCTGCGCAGATAAAATCAGCAGTTGACAGAACCCCTTTCCACAACATTTTCATCCTGGACAGGATAGAGGGACTGGAAGATGAAGTGCTCCTGCTCAAGCAGTTCATGAAAGGAGCCGGGGTTTATGGTTCAGACCTCAGGACAGGCGGGTTCTCGGGATACCTGGCAGAACTGCTTGTAATACATTACGGCTCGTTCATGGAAGTGCTGCAAGCAGCAGACGGCTGGAAATCCGGCATCATCATTGACATTATTGAACACGGGAACAAGCAGCACAATGACCCACTGGTGGTGGTGGACCCCACTGACCCGGCCAGGAATGTAGCTGCAGCACTGACACTGGACAGGTTTGCCGGATTTATTGACAGGGCGCGGCAGTATCTTGACTCACCTGCAATTGAACAGTTCTTTCCTACCCTTTCGGCCCGGTTAAGTAATGCAGGATTTGACAGTATCACTTCTAACCGTGGAACTTTCCTGATGGCCCTGGTCTTTGAGAAGCCGGATGAAGTAGAAGATGTGCTCTATCCCCAGCTGTTCACGCTGCAGAGCAGTATCACAGACCTGCTGTCCCGGAATAGATTTACTGTCCAAAATGACGATGTGTGGGCTGGTGACCGGGAGGCTGTAGTGGTACTGGAACTGGAGGTTTGCCGGCTGCCCCCTGTTAAAAAGCATACGGGTCCACCTGTATGGGAAAAATCCCATGCAGAAAAATTCAAGCAGAAATACCTGCAGGATAGAGGTTTTTCAGAAATCTATATAGAAAACGGCAGGTATGTGGTGGATATTCAGCGTAAGTATACAGATGCTGCCGACCTACTATGTAACGAGATACACACCTGCAGGCTGGGTAAGCATGTGGGTAAGAGCATAAAGTCGGGTTTTAAGATTTTTCAGGGTAGTGAATTACTTGAGCTCGACGATCAGAGTTTCAGGGAATTCCTTACAGGATTTTTCCACCTGAATGTAATTCCTTGACCCTCTCCACTACCTGGCGCGTATGGTCTGATACCGGTCCAGTCCCCGCTTCGGCCCCAATTCCCATACCTGCTCCAGCTCTTGTTTCCATCACAGCTTCCACTTTCGCTTCCATTTCCGTCCACACTCCCGTTCTTGTTTCCGTTTCTGATATATCATCACATTCACCCATAAGTGCCCTGAATATCATGATCACAGATTCTGATAATGCATCATAATTATACCCCCCCTCCAGCGCCAGTACCAGCTTCCCACCGCACAGTTCATCTGCCAGTGAGCGCACCACCCCTGCCATCTGTCCAAACCCTTCTGATGTCAGGTTCATACCTGCCAGCGGGTCGTCCCTGTGCCCGTCCTGTCCTGCGCTGACAAGAATGATATCAGGCTTGAATTTACGGGCTGCTGGTACAAGTATCTCGTTAAATACATACAGGTAATCCGGATCTCCCGCACCTGATCGCAGCGGCACGTTAATATTATATCCACTACCATCTCCCGCACCAGTTTCGTCCACACTGCCCGTGCCTGGATAATGGGGGGATTGATGTATGGAAAAATACATCACCGAGCTGTCCTTATAGAAAGCTTCCTGTGTACCGTTGCCGTGGTGGACATCCCAGTCAACGATAAGCACTTTTTCCAATCCCTTCTTTTGTGCATGCCGGGCCGCGATAGCTATATTGTTGAACAGGCAAAAACCCATACTCCTGTCCGGCTCGGCATGATGTCCGGGCGGGCGTACCAGTGCGAATACGCTGTCCATCCCGTCCATCACTGCATCAACTGCTAAAATCACTCCACCTGCAGCCAACAACGCTATCTCATACGAGCGGCTGCAGGTGGGTGTGTCCGGGTCGAGCTGCATCAAACTTGCTGAAAAATCACTGACTGTCCCGATAAGGTCATAGGTATGGATATAATGGATCTGGTCCGCTTTGGCAGGTACGGGTTCGATCTGGATGAGCCTGTTGAAATAAGGACTTTCCTTCAAGCCATCCATTATAGCAGTTAAGCGACCACCATTCTCAGGATGGAGGCCAGTGTCATGCTTCAAGTAGTCATCGTGATATACATAACCTGTCTGCATAAAAATAAAAGGCACAGGCTACAATATAAGATTTTTGGAATTAGAGTCTTGTAAGGTCGATAAAACCCGCAAGGTTGACAATTCCAATGGCAGCTACAACCTCACCTTCTTTATCCCTGATCGGTGAAACCACTACAGGGACATCCTTATACGGCCCCTCTTCGGCAAAGCCATGAATGGTTTTTTTCTGTTCGATTGCCATTTCCAGATACTTGCCTGTGTAATTATAATCAATGACCTGGTTGTTCTCGATCCGTATACCATCCTTATTCTTACTCTTTACTGTTACCGGAAGACCAACTGCTGAATAGATAGCCATTGCTATCGGTTCTAAATCTAGAGATGTTGAATCTTTGGTTATGGCAATTCCTTCCATTATTACACCAGATAAGAAATATGATATAATATATTTAAATGCTCCGAAAATGTACTATAGATCAAGCCAGACTTATATCACAGCCAGCTCCCTGTCCGATACCTTCATCCACACGGACATGCAGAGTCGTGATATTATCTGCAAAACCGTTATTCCTGATAGCGGTAGAAATCTCATTAAGGAAATACGTGCACAGGTCCTCGGCACTTACCGACGGTATGGGTAGTAACTTTACATCATCTGAGGGCAGCACATAATGTTTGCAGCTTTTAATGAGTTCCACTGTATAATAACCCTCATCTTCTGTTATTTTCAATCTGGGATCGTCCCTGGCCAACAATATCCTGTGGTCCAGCTGGTCGCATACCCCCATAACAATCCTCTTCACATCCTCAAAATCAATGATGAACTGACCTGACTGGCTGCCCTCGATACGTACGCTGACAGCATAAGTATGACCGTGCAGCCTGCCGCATTTTGGATGGTCAGGTATTAAATGGCAGGCTGAGAACCGTAGTTTTGCATGCCAGCCATCAAGTTCTATGAACAACTTTTATTCACCTGGGTGAGGTTTAAGGCAGTCCATAACAATAAACCCTTGTATGGCCAGGAACCAGAAGGATTATTTCTACTATAAAGCAAAGGATGAAGGATATCGTTCCCGGGCTGCTTACAAGCTGCAGCAGATCAATAAAAAACACAACGTAATAAAACCAGGTGCATCGGTAGTGGACCTGGGTGCTGCCCCGGGTGGCTGGCTGCAGATGGCAAAAGAGCTTTCAGGCGGGCGGGTACTTGGTGTTGACCTGCAGAAGATAGCACCTATTGAGGGAGTGGATACCTTTAAAGGGGATCTCACTTCTGACAGGACACTGGAAAGGATCGAGGAGATCATTGGCGAACACGGGACAGATACCGTAATTTGCGATGCAGCGCCTAACCTGACAGGCAACTGGAGTCTCGACCACGGCCGTTCCATTAACCTGAGCGAGGCTGCACTTGGTGTGGCAAAACGGCTACTAATGCCCGGAGGTCATTTTGTTGTCAAGGTTTTCCAGGGTGACATGTTCAAGGAGTTCCTGGATGAAGTGAAGGAGAACTTTGTGTATGTACGCTCGTATACACCTAGGGCTTCCAGAAAGCAAAGTGCTGAGATATATGTAATAGGCAAGAAGTTCATATCCACTGATATCAAGGCAGGTAATGAATACGATGTGGAGATCCGGGAGATTGGAGAACAGGGTGACGGGATTGCCAAGGTCGGGGACTTTGTTGTTTTTGTTAAACACGCTATGGTTGGGGAGGCGGTGTATGTCCGGATAAGGGAAGTGCATCCGAATTTCGCTTTTGCTGATATTATCGAATGATAATATCATCAGTTGTTGCAAGCTTTAAATATGTGCCAGAAGAACAAATAATTTTAAAACCCCCATCTTTCGTAGATTGGAAAGCGATACATTTGTGCATAAATCCAAAATAACATAAGTTACCTGCACAATATAATGTCCAGATGCGAGTTACCAAGCGAAACCTGAAAGGCAGGGAAGGCCAGATAGCCCTGACACCCGAAACCCTGGACGACCTGTGGCACCTGAAATATATCATTGAGCCAGGCGACCTTGTGTTTGCACTGACCAAGCGGCGGGTGGAAGGTGCCACTGATAAACTGCGGCCTGAGAAGATGGAGAAAAAGCCCATGCGCCTGGGGGTGCGTATAGATAAGATCGAATTCCATAAATTCGCCAACAGGTTGAGGCTGCACGGCCTGATCGAGAGCGGGCAGGATACCGGTGCTTACCATACCCTGAATATCGAGGAGGGGACCAACCTGTCTGTGATCAAGACCTGGAAGAGCGACCAGCTCCAGCGCATCAAGGAAGCAGAAGCTGCGGCCCGGCGGCCCAGGGTTGTCATACTTACTATAGAGGAGGGCGAAGCATCCATCGGACTGGTTCGCCAGTTCGGTGTGGAAGATTATTCAACTGTCAAGATGGGGTCAGGCAAGGGTGAATCAAGCAGCAGGGAAGAGTTCTTCTCACAAGTGACTGCACAACTGGCTCAGGGGGCTGGCGGGACCGAAGTAGTGATAGTGGCCGGGCCAGGGTTCACCAAGGATGATTACATGAAATTCCTAAAGGAGAAAAAACCCGAACTTGCCGGGCGTGCCAGGACAGAGGATACTATTACTATAGGGGTTTCAGGTTACCAGGAAGTGCTTCGAAGGGGAGCGGTGGACAGGATAGTTGAGGAATCACGCCTGTCCAGGGAAGCAACTCTTTTAGAAGAACTGATGGCCAGGATAGCTACCGAAGGGGCGGCAGTATACGGCTGGGATGAAGTGCACAGAGCCCGGGATATGGGTGCGATCGAGACCCTGCTTATTGCCGATGAACTGCTCAGGGAAGGACGTGAGAAAGGTGAGAACATTGATGCGTTCCTGCTGAACATAGAACACAGCCGGGGTGAAGTGGTCGTGTTCAGTACCGAGTTCGAGCCAGGTCACAGGCTGCACGGTCTGGGCGGGATTGCTGCGCTGTTGAGGTTCAAGCTGGAGTACTGACCATGCCAGAGCCTGGAAAAGCCGTAACAGATGTCAGGTATCTTTTAGACAGGGGTTATCCAGTCAAGGGAGCCATTACGTTTGTTTGCAATCACTATCGGCTGGATATCAAATGGCGGTATGTTTTTACAAGGGTGGTATTCGACAAGGACACAATAAAAAGCCGCAGGAAAAAGACGGTAAAGTGTGAAGACCTGAAAGGAGAGGTGGTACTTGTTGACGGTTATAATGTGCTGATAGGGGTGGAATCTGCGCTTAAGGGTGAGCCCGTCTATCTGTGTGATGACGGATTTTTAAGGGATATCAGGGGTGTGTTCAGGAATTACCGGTGCTCTGGACTGACAGAATGGGCAATGAATGAGATATTGGGGGTATTTACAGGTTTTACTCCTTTAAGGGTGGAGTTTTTGTTCGACAGCCAGATAAGTAAGAGTGGAGAGATGGCACGGTGGGTGGAGAAGAAGTTAAGGGATGTGGGGCTTGAGGGGGGTACCAGAACATCGAGACATGTGGATCATGACCTGAAGCAAAGTAACGGGATCATTGCTACGGCAGATGGTAGTATTATTGATAAGGTAGCAAAGGCAGTGAATATCCAGGCGTGCGTGTTGGAACAGTTAAATCTCAGTCCGGTCATTATTGAGGGGGTTTTCAGGTGAAGCGTATCGGTATTGCAGTTACCGACCCTGGGGACTGGACTGCTATTGCATTGAACGATGCACTTGTAAAAGCCAGCGCCAGGCCTGTTGTCTTCAGGCTCCACGACGTAACTACAAGTATAAAGGAACACAACAGGCTTTATGCAGGAAACACTGACCTGGGATCCCTGGATGCGGTGATTGTGAGGGATGTTGGCGGTGCAGGTGGTGTTGGTGTGAGTGGTAGTGATGTGGGCAGTGATGTTGGTATAGGTGGTGGTAGCGGTAGTGCTGGTGCGGGTGGTGGTGGCGGTAGTGCTGTTGCAGATGGTGATGCTGGTAGTAGTGATGGAGTAGGGGATGGCAGTGGCGGTTCAGAGGATATGCCGTATAGACTGGATGTGCTGTGCAACCTGGAGAGGTCGGGACTGAAGGTGGTAAATCCGCCAGAGGCTATTCGTACGGCTGCCAATAAGCACATATGCTCATACCTTTTCAGGGAGCACGGGCTGCCAACTCCAGATACTATACTAACCACCAACCTGGATGCAGCCCTTGATGCGATCAGGGATTGGGGCAGGGCTGTAGTGAAGCCCATTTTCGGGTTCAAAGGAATGGATATTCACTGCGTGGTTGATGATGAACACTCTGTGAAACTGCTGAGCTCTGTCATTGACACCAGGGGCGTGCTGTACCTGCAGCGTTTCATTTCTAATCCGGGCAGGGATATCAGGGTCTTTGTTGTGGACGGGGATGTACCTGCTGCTATCTACAGGCTGGCACCTCCTGGTTCGTGGATAAACAATCTGTCCAGGGGCGGTTCACATAAAAGATGTGAGGTAACGGGTGAGATCGCAGGTCTGGCAGTGGAGGCAGCCGGGGCCGTGGGCACGGTATATGCGGGGGTGGACCTTATCGAAGGTGAGGATGGACTGCAAATACTTGAGGTGAACGGCACGCCTTCGGGCAGGGGCATATATGAAGCTTGTGGGGTGAATGTGACACAAGATATCGTAAAATGTGTATTGGATATGGTATGATGGGTAGTGTTATATTGTTTTACTGCCATCACATTATTTTCAACAGCATAGGGTGATTTGATGAATAAGGGTGAAGAACTGTATTCTGGAAAGGCTAAGACTGTTTACCGGACAGAGGATCCTGATGCGTTTATTATGGTGTTCAGGGACAGCCTCACAGCGTTCGATGGGGAAAAGAAAGCTGAAGTTTCTAAAAAAGGATATTATAATGCGCAGATATCTAAAAAGTTGTTCGAACTCCTGGAAATGAACGGCATCGAGACCCATTATAGGGAGATGGTGACCGATAATGAGATGCTGGTGGATAACATCAAGATAATCCTGGTCGAGGTCATTGTTCGAAACATTGCAGCCGGGTCTATTACTAAGAAGTATCCCTTTGAGGTGGGGCAGCCGTTAGAGCCGCCGGTCATCGTAATGGACTACAAGGATGATGCCCGCCATGACCCTATGCTGAATGAGGATATTGCGGAGGCGCTGGGTCTTGCCACAAAAGAGGAACTGGCAGATGTCAAAAAGACTGCATTGAAGATAAATGAGATCCTCAAGTCATACCTGGATGGGAAGGGACTTCTGCTGCCGGATTTCAAGCTTGAGTTCGGGCGCAGGGGTGATGAGATCATTCTGGGTGACGAGATATCGTGTGATACCTGCAGGTTCTGGGATAAAGAGACCGGGGATTCACTTGACAAGGATGTGTTCAGGTTCGATAAGGGCGACCTGGTGGCGGCGTATATGGAAGTTGCGCGCAGGATCGTGCCTGAGATATTCAAGTAGGATTTTACAATAAGTGCTGGTTTTAATTCCACGCTTATTTTTTTAAGGTGATGTTTTTTAGTCTGTGTATTTGCAGATATCTGTGAATGCAAATGTTTATGTGTCCAAATATCCTGCAATATAAGCAATTAAGGTGATCTCATGGCCACAATCACAGTATCAATACCCGACAGATTTAATAGAATGAAAAATGAAATTGGTCTGTTTCCATGGGTCAACTGGTCTGAAGTTGCCAGAGAAGAAGTTATTAGAAGATATAATTAAACTACCTGTGAAAGATTTAAGTGGGAGGTCAATATGACAGAAGAACATGAATATAGCAAGAATGTTACTGGCGGTCCAGGTATAACTGCAGGTGGCGATGTTTCTATAGGTGATGTGAGCGGTCAGTTTGTAGCAGGAGAACATATTGAGCAAATCCAAATTGGACAAACTGATCTGGAAGAACTGAGGAAAAGTCTCAATGACTTCCAGAAAGGAATTACCAAACTCGGCCTATCCTCTAATTATGAAAACGTTGTGAACGGGGAAATCAGTGCGGTAATTATTGAAGCTGAAAAAGATAAGCCTGCACTGTCCAAAATTAAAGAAAAATTTGAAAGCACTATCAATACTGTTAAAGGGACTGGTACAGCAATCAATGACATTTCAGAGCTTTACGAACCAGCAAAAAAAATCGCGCAATTGGTGGGTATAAGTCTTCCATTCCTCCTCTGACCATGAGGGCATTTGAATGACACTTTCAAAACCTTCAGTTCCCACCATACAGGTGAGTAGGGATTTCAGGATGGGCACAAGACTCCTATTACTGCTACTTTTAATGGTGTCGACAATGAGTTCACAAATAATAAGACTGGAGGATCAGTAATGCCTGAAGAATATAAGTCTGATAAAAAAGTGGCCGGAGGCCCTGGCATTACTGCGGGTGGCGATGTTTCAATTGGTGATGTATCCGGACAAGTTGCGATCGGTGAGCAGATATATCAAATTAACTTGATCTACAATGACTATAGTTCATCTCCAAAAGAAGGAAAAATCGAAGATATTCCAGAAAAATTACGTGACAAATTGAACGAGCATCTGGCAAAAATAAAAGAAGCCGAATCTGCTGATATGAAATTATCCACAGATGCTTACTACACTTTGGGACGTTCTGCATATTATGAGAGAGACTTCGATACTGCAGAACATTATCTTACAAAAGCAGTTGAGGATTATCCAAATAACATTGAGGCAAGAAATTTGCTTATTACAATTTATGCCACAAGGTCCCTGGAACACTTGTCAAATAAACGTTATGAAAAGGTCATTAATGATTCTGAGAAAGCTGAATCGTATTTCCAGTACCGATCTATTGCAGGATCTTTTGCTCTTATGGGATATGTATACAAAAATATGTATCTGGCCAATAATGAACAGCAATACCTGGATAAAGTAAAAGAAAAATTTGAAATTGCACTTACTCTGGATCCTAAAAATAAAAGAAATGTTGCGAATGCTCTCAATGGCCTTGGAAATTATTATTATCTTACCGGAAACTACGATCTGGCAATCGATAAACATCTTGAGGCAATAAGAATAATACCTGAATATGCAAGTGCTCATCACGACCTGGCAGCAGTTCACCAGAAAAAAATGGGTGAAAGCGGGTCTAATATGGATGAATTGCGATCAAAAGCGATAGAAGAATGGAAAAAAGCTGCATTCTTTGGCAAGGATGATCCCAGTTTTTCAGATAAAGATATACATGATATTGAGAAACGCATTTCGCTTCTTCAACAAACATAAACAGGCTGTCTGGGGCCAATGGGAATGTTCGTATATATGTGAACAATGCAGTCATTTATAGTCAAAAACAAAACAATTCAAATTATCTTTGCGAACTTCGCGCTCTTTGCGGTGACCAAAATTATACACCGCAAAGGGCGCAAAGTATTCAGGATATATGTCAAAGAGATTATGTTCTTAACTGTAAGATTCCAGAAAAATATCAAATCGGGGAATGACTGAAATGGATGATAAATCTTCAAATCAGAAAGACATGAAGGGCGGCGCTGGTATAACAGCAGGTCACGATGTTACTATTGGAGATAATGCAGGCCAGCTGGCAATAGGAGAGTATATCAATCAGTTCCAAATTCAACAGCCATCGGGAGAAGCATTAATCAAACTCATACAACATCTGGATGAAAAACGGCAGGTTTCAGTCAATTTAAAGATTTTGAACAGTTATTCTCCTTCAACCCTTCCGGATTACCCGCCCCGGCTCAGGGACTTTGTAACCGAGAACAGAGTATACGAGATAAACCAGGCACTGATTTATCTTCAGGAACATCGCATCCTGTTCATAAGCGGTATGGGCGGTATCGGAAAGACCACACTGGCACGGGCACTTGTTGAAACCAGGCCCGCAAATGTCCCCCTGCCGTTCTGGTTTGATTTTGCGAAGAGACCTGGTGCCACGTTGAGCGATGTACTTGAACAACTGGCCGGATATATGAACGCACCGCAAATTGCACAGTTCAGGGAAGAGGGAAGGGAAGCAGGACAGGACGATATCAATAGATTGACAGAAGAACTTGGGAGGCGAGAATCCCTTTGGCTTATTTTTGATAATCTCGAAACGGCACTGAATAACAGAAATTTCCACGACCCAGGAATAGATTCACTGTTTACCTCATTGCGGGATAGCACTCATCAGGCAAAGATAATCATAACAAGCCGGACCTTGCCTGTACTTGCAGATGGTGGAAGTCTTATTGACATATTGGAGGATAGTAAACACGAACTTAAAGGTCTAAAAGCCAATTTTGCTGTTGATTTTCTGGTAAAGAATGGACTTGATGAAGTAGAACAATCACAATTGGAAGAGCTGACCTCAAGTGTAGATGGTCATCCTCTGGCTCTGAAATTGTTAATAGGACTTGTTAAAAATTTTGGCGTGAAGGATACCCTGGATAATCTCAGTACATTCAAGAGACACAAAGAAAGTACCATCAAGATGGCACGAAGACTGTTTGACAAACTGGCAGGGGATGAAAAGGAACTGTTAGAACATATATCGGTCTTCAGGCAGCCAGAATCAAAAACTGCAATCGAGAGAATGTTTGTCGCAACCACGTCTGAAGATGCTATTGAGAATCTTATGGAGAAGTCCCTCCTGGAAACCGACCATGAGGGCAGTTACTGGCTTCATCCCCTGGTAGGGGAATTTGCATATGATGATCTTGAAAATAAGATGAAGGTACATGAAATTGCCATGCAATACTACCTTTCCCTTCCCGTGCCAGAAGAACGTACAAGCAGAGAAGATATCCAGCCATTAATAGAGGCTCATTATCATGCCTGCAGGGCAGAAGATTATAATAAAGCTTTGAATATAATAATGGACAATAAATTATATGTAGACCTAGACAGGTGGGGGAACTATAGAACACTTGTTGACCTGTATTTAGGAATGTTACCTGAAGACCATTTTAGCGACAATATATTGTTTGATGATATTGGTGACCATAGTGTTGTTCTCGGAAACCTCGGGTTGGCATATGGTGATCTGGGGCAGGTAGAAAAGGCAATAGAGTACATTAAACAAGTGCTGGTGATTTCAAGAGAGATAGGCGATAGGCGGGGAGAAGGAGCAGGTCTTGGAAACCTTGGGAGTGAATATGGAAATCTGGGGGAGGTAGAAAAGGCAATAGAGTACCATAAAAAGGCGCTGGTGATTTCAAGAGAGATAGGCGATAGGCGGGGAGAAGGAGCAGACCTTGGAAACCTTGGGAGTGAATACGGAAATTTGGGGCAGGTTGAAAAGGCAATAGAGTACTATGAACAGGCGCTGGTGATATCAAAAGAAATAGGCGATAGGCAGGGAGAAGGAAACGCCCTCGGAAACCTCGGGAGTTCATACAGTGATCTGGGGCAGGTAGAAAAGGCAATAGACTATTATGAACAGGCATTGGTGATATCAAAAAAAATCGACGATAGGCGGGGAGAAGGACACCACCTCGGAAACCTCGGGGATGCATACAGAAATCTGAGGCAGGTAAAAAAGGCAATAGAGTACCATGAACAGGCGCTGGTGATATCAAAAGAAATAGGCGATAGGCGGGGAGAAGGAGCAGAGCTAGGATACCTTGGAAATGCATACAGTGATTTGGGGCAGGTAAAAAAGGCAATAGACTATTATGAACAGGCATTGGTGATATCTAAAGAAATAGGCGATAGGCAGGGAGAAGGATCAGACCTAGGAAACCTCGGGAGTTCATACAGTGATCTGGGGCAGGTAAAAAAGGCAATAGACTATTATGAACAGGCGCTGGTAATTGGAAAAGAGATTAAAGACCCAAAGTTAATCAACTTTTGTGAAGAGAATCTCAAATCAATTAAATCCTGAAATACAGATTTATTCAGATCATCCTCTTCATATTCCGAGCCACATCCCCTGGACTCCCTGCCACCGCAACCCACGCACCCTCCAGCGCCCCGATCTTCTCCTTCGCAGTCCCGCCGCCCCCGCTGATAATAGCACCGGCATGGCCCATGGTCTTGCCGAGCGGGGCGATTATGTCAATTATAGCCACCGGGCTAATTCGAAGATTATTAGATGGGGACCAGACTACATAATGATGAAACGAATTCGATATTTGATATATATAAAAATAAGATTGAGTTGTAGGTAGTATTTGGAGAATGATTGGAATTAGAGATCCCATCGATGTGCGAATTTCAAGACTTGGCAATTACTTAATCCGCGCACATGAACATAATAAGGCATCCATCCTTTTCGCACTGTATCTTAGTGAGTATGTGCGTGCTGATGTCGAGAAAGAGATCAAGCAGTTGCTGAATGAACATGGACTTGAAGCTCTCAATGTTGATGCCGGAGAACATAAAGACCTGCCGTCTTTTTTTTCTTCCGGTAGTTCTGGCCAAACTGTTTTTTTTGTACATAATATGGAAAAAGGTTTTCCTGATGCCCTCAGGTATTTGAATTTCAAAAGAGAGGATATTATTGATCATCAGGTGAAAGCAGTATTCTGGGTAACAGAGAAAGAACTTACTCGCATTGGCAATGAGGCACCCGACTTCTTTGCCTTCAGGAACAGGGTCATAGAATTTATTGAAGTGCCGCTGCCAGAAGAGCGCAAACCCGCTCTCGTTGAATTTGCACTGGAAACTGAAAATAAGTCGCTTGATGAGATAAAACGCAGTATAGAGTTAAAAGAAACACTGCTTTCAGGACTTTCAAAGGATGATGAGATAAGCGGATACCTGATGGGCTCGCTCGGAATCCTGTATAATCAAATCGGTTCATATGAAAAAGCAATTAAATATCATAAAAAGGCGCTGATCATCTCAAGAGAAATAGGCGATAGGCGGGGAGAAGGAAACCAACTCGGAAACCTCGGGATTGCATACAGAAATATGGGGCAGGTAGAAAAGGCAATAGAGTACTACCAAAAGGCACTTGACATTGGAAAGGAGATTAAAGACCCGAGGATAATCAATTTCTGTGAAGAGAATCTCAAATCAATTAAATCCTGAAACACAAAATCTAATCAAATCATCCCTTTTATTTTCTCAGCCACATCCCCAGGACTCCCTGCCACCGCCACCCCCGCACCCTCCAGCGCCTCGATCTTCTCCTTTGCAGTCCCGCCACCGCCGCTGATTATAGCACCGGCATGGCCCATGGTCTTGCTACAAGTAGTATTGACTTGAATAACAAAGGGCATGACCCGTGTAGGTCGCGTGAAAAGTGTATGGTCTATTCATTTCAAAAAAAATATGTGGCAAAGTTATTTATATGGTCATCATGCTTATTTTAATAGTAATCTCGCATTACTTATCATAAACGGGGGAGTCTTTAATGACCGAAGAACGTGAACCTGGAACAGTAAGTGGAAGATCGGGAATAAATGCTGGTGGCAACGTTTCTATTGGCTAATTTCTTTGCTGGCTCGTAAAGCTCTGAGATGTTTTGTATCGTTTTTCCAGATTCTTTTATAATATCGATGGTGCTTTCGAACCTGTCCTTGATCATTGAAAGTCTGGGCTTATCCTTCTTCGATTCTTTAATTGCGGCGCTGATGTCCCCATTAATAATAATTTTATCTTCCTCGGATAGATCAAGCTTTGCAAGACCTTTTTGGAAATCAAGGAGGCTTTTTCTGAGTTTTTCGATGTCAGCGCCTTTGATCGATTGGATTTGTGAAATATTTTCCCCTATTGCCACCTGTCCGCTGACATCCCCAATAGAAACGTTGCCACCAGCATTTATTCCCGATCTTCCACTTACTGTTCCAGGTTCACGTTCTT
>Ga0255365_10034_pt2 | contig 25010 bp, 18 predicted proteins | sample ANMaggSeSYBR01J3_FD_182089 | JGI IMG/M metagenome (GOLD analysis project Ga0255365, IMG submission 182089) | Sediment cell enrichment communities from methane seep in Santa Monica Basin, California, United Staets - ANME aggregate JGI... | ecosystem: Environmental > Aquatic > Marine > Cold seeps >... | reverse complement strand
GGTATTGCACAATTGGTGATTATGTCCGAACCTAAAAGTGATATGTCACCTCAAGAACTGGCAGATTTTCTGATAAACAAAGTGATGTCATTGTGCAGGGAAAGCCACCTTGATCAGGCACTGGAAGTTGTGGAACAGGCGATCAACCATGCACCTGACCCAATTCATGCTCTGCTTATCAAAGCGCGGATACTCACCGGCCTTCATCTCTACGATGATGCCCTTGAGACCACCAATGAGGCATTGGAACTTAGAGAAGATATCGAGGCACTCAAATTGAAAGGTAATATCCTTGCTATCAAGGATGACCTTGAGGGAGCACTGGAGATATTCACGAATATCACAGAGATGGCACCAAAGGACGCTGAAAGCTATTTCCTTAAAGGCGGTATCCTTGCGGAAATGGGAAGGGCGCAAGAGGGTATTGAGGAATTTGAACGCTCCATAGAGATAGACCCGAGCATTGCACATGTATGGCACAGCAAGGGAATGTTACTTCTTGAATCTGAAAGATATGGTGCTGCCATTTCAGCTTTTGAGAAGACAATGGAACTGACAGAAGACTTTGTCGAACCGATCTTCTTTACAGGTATTGCTCACAGGAAGCTTGGGCAAGCAAAGGAAGCAGTAAAATGTTTCCATGCAGCAGCTGAGATGTGGGAGTTGAAAGCCCTTATGAGCAGGAACACTGAGACATACGAGAAAGCACTCGGAGCGATCGAGAATGCCCTTGAGCTCGATGTTTCCAACATCGACATGTGGAGAACAAGAGGTAAACTGCTTTACAAGCTTGGACACAAACAGGAAGCAAAAGCAATACTGACAAATGCTGCCGAACTCAGTGTACAGGAAGACAATTACAATGATGCCATTAAGACATACGATATGCTGATCGAGCTGGACCCTGAGGATGAGGAAGTGAAAAAGGCACGTGAAGAGATTATTTCCATGACAAAAAATAATGATTGATACATTTATCACATATGTGACATTATCAGCCTTAATACTTGATCAAAGGAAGGAAATATGATAGATCTATTAAATCCAATTGTGATTCTTTTGGTATTCGCAGGCCTCTATATGGCCTGGAATATCGGAGCGAACGATCTTGCTAATGCAATGGGAACTTCAGTAGGAAGTGGAGCACTCTCAATTAAACAGGTAATACTTGTGGCAGGTGTCTTCGAATTCGTTGGTGCTGTCTTTTTTGGTAAGAAGGTCACATCGACCATTGCAAAAGGAATCGTACCTATTGACAGTATTAAGCTGTTAGATCCGAACCTTGTAGCAGTAGGTATGTTGGCAGCGATCCTTGCAGCCGGTTTCTGGATCACTTTCGCTACATTTTATAACCTGCCAGTCTCCACCACACACTCAATTGTGGGATCAGTACTTGGTTTCGGACTTGTGTCCGCATACCAGGGAATTATCGCATATAGCGATATCAACTGGATAGTACTTACAAAGATCGTGGGCAGCTGGTTGGTCTCACCCATATTGGGTGCCGTCCTCGCATACATTATATTCACGATAATACGGTTGACGTTATTACAGAAGACGGACAATCCATATAATATAGAAAAGAAATTTGTGATACTTCAGATAGGTACTGCATGTTTTATTGCATTCGCACATGGTTCTAACGATGTGGCAAACGCTGTCGGACCACTCTATGCAGGACTTAACGCCCTCGGATTCGCAGACCTGACTATACCCGTATGGGTCTTAATGATCGGTGGTGTCGGAATGGTCATCGGACTTGCTACATGGGGATACCGCGTTATAGAGACGATAGGCACAAAGATAACTGAACTGACACCTACAAGGGGATTCTCTGCAGAACTCGCTACAGCATCTGTTGTTGTCCTTCATAGCTACAGTTCACTACCCATATCTACAACACATACCCTTGTTGGTTCTGTGATAGGGGTCGGACTTGCAGGCGGTCTTGCTGCAGTCGATCTTAGTGTTATCGGAAAGATAGCCATGTCATGGATAATCACCGTGCCGATAGCAGCAGTAACATCAGCACTTATATTCCTGGCATTAAGGGGAGTTGGATTATAATGAAAAGGGAATACATTCGTTCGGTACTTAACGTATTTGCAAGATCGCCTTTTAAGCCGCTTTACCTGCACGCATCAAAAGGTGTGGAGACGGTAAGAAAGCTCGATCAGGCGGTCAATGCATATTGCACTAATATGCCACTTGTTGAAGAGCTGAGCCATGAGATCGATAACATCGAGCATGAAGCGGACATTATCAAACAGACGATAAGAGGACAGCTTTCGTCTTCGATAATGCTGCCTGTGAACGCAGAGGACCTGCTGAACTTTTTAAAGCCACAAGACTCCATCGCCGATGTGGCACAGGAAGCTGCATATATGCTTACCCTGAGACAATGCGACATGCCTGATGCCATAAAGGATCAGCTCTGTCAACTGAGTGCAGAGACGTTGAAAACAGTGGAAATATATGAAAAGCTGGTAGATTCGTTGAGCGAACTCCTTGAAACATCCTTTAGCAAACGTGAGGTCGAGGAGACCCTGGCCCTTGTTCCGCAGATAGAAGAGATGGAGCATGTCACAGACCTTATCGAGAAGGACCTTGTCAAAGACATATATGCTCATGAAAAGGAACTAGGGGCTGTAGGAGTGTTCTATCTTATCGAACTTGTCAGAACTATTGCAGACATTGCAGATAAGACCGAACATGCAGCCGACAGACTCAGAACAATGATAATCAGACGGTGATCAGTGAAGATTACCGTCCTCGTTCAACACTTTTAACATTTCAAGTATAGAATATGCAGCCCGGGTCACTCCCATGCTGCGTTTATCGGTATCCGTCCCTGCAACATAAAGATTTTTTACAGGAGTACGGATATCGGCAAATTTTCCATTGAGCGTTACTGCAGCTTTTTCAGGAACGATCACCTGATGATGTTTCATTTCTATGCGATCCTCGATGTTTGGGACAGCACGGTAGATCGTCTCATAGGCGTTCTTTATATCTTTGGACTCATCATTGTCCTCATCCATGAAGAAAGCAAAACCTATCAACTGTTTTCCTTTAGGTGCAAGTGAAGGATCATAATTGCTTGTGGGCATCGCCCAATAAGGAGTGTCCTTGAACCATATCTCAGAACCGACATATTTGAACTCATCCATCATTCTGTCAAGGCCAAGCCATAATGTGAGACTTTTAGAATGAACGATACCGTCAAGCAGCTCTTTGTAAGATGCCGGAAGGTCTTCGACCAGAGTGGGAAGGGATGTTGCAAATCCTGTGTATATCACAAGATCAGCACTATAGGCATTGTCCGCTTCGACACCCCAGGCCTTTCCATTATCAGTGAATATCTTATGGACCTCACATCCGGTCTTAATTTCCACGGTCGAGGGAAGAGAATAAAGAATTGCATTGAGCAGGGATTTAAGGCCTTTTCGCGGATATCCCTGGGAAAGACTGACCTTGTTGGAAGCAAGTCTTCCGAGGCAGGATAGGTTTATCCTTGAATGAAGTGAGAGATGAAGATTGGATGGGAGGACAGATTGAAGTATGGATTCAGTTTGAGGAGTGGATTCCTGTTTGATGATCTCTTCGAACTGTTCCTGGGTCACACTATCCCTTACAAAACTGCTTCCTGCCAGCACCCTCTGTGCAGATGTCTCTTTCATACAACGTCCGGAAAGGAAGTAGGATATAGCATCTGCGAAGTCGTAAGTGTCCTTTGAAAGGTTTGCAGGAAGGGAATCATAGACCGATTGGTCCGAGAGATCGATACCAAAGGAAGCCATTGTGAGAGACTTTGTGATGGCCTGAGTAATTGCAAGGCGGTCAAGTTTGGGAAAAACGTCAAATGTGACGAATTCTTTAATCGTTGAGGGAACTTTTACAAAACGTTCCTCGGTCCTTACATAATACTGACCGTAGTCCTCGAATACCGGCTGATAATCAAAATAGTTATCCATAAGCCGCCTGAGCGGACCTTCTGCAAGATGAGTGATCGCATGCGGACCGGTGTCTACCTGATAACCATCCACTGTGTAACTGTTGCAGTTTCCCCCAACAGAGTCCTGTTTTTCAAGCACCAGCACTTTTTTGCCATGCTTTGATAATGTAAGTGCGGCCAGAAGACCGGTCACGCCGGCTCCGACCACGATAACATCATATTTATCCATTTACTCCTCGAATATTTCAGGGACAAGCCTGCGTGCAACCTTTTCATATGCTTTTGAAAGGTCACCTTTATCGAACCTGAATAGGTCCTTGTCCATGGATTCACCGGTCTCAACATCCCAGAACCTGCAGGTATCGCAGGATATCTCGTCAGCAAGGACGATCTCGCCGTCCACCCTACCGAACTCAAGTTTGAAGTCAGGAAGCAGGAAACCATTGCTCTCAAGATAGCTCTTGAGGATGGCGTTGATCTTCAATGCCATGCTGCGGATGAAATCGATCTCTTCACGTGTAGCGATACCCATTGCAACTGCGATATCATCATTGATCATAGGATCACCGAACTCATCACTCTTGTAATCGAATACAAGAACAGGCTCTTTGAAGACGGTACCTTCTTCAACAGGATATTTACGAGTGATAGAACCTGCTGCGATATTCCTTGGAATTACTTCGATGAGAATTATCTCAACCTTCTTTACGAGCATCTCATTGCCAGACACCATACCGAGGTAGTGTGTTTTAATACCCTCTTCTTCGAGCATCTCGAAGATCTTCTTTGATATCTGAGCATTGTAATAACCTTTATTCTTTGCTTCACTTTTCTTCTTGCCGTCAAAAGCTGTGAGGCTGTCCCTGAACTCAGAGATAAGTTCATTCGGGTTTTCGGTCTTATAGATGGTCTTTGCTTTGCCTGAGTATAGTTCTTCCGTTTTCATGAATTTGGTCTCCAAATATGGATAGTCTATATTTTGTTAATTATGGATACCATATACCACACTTAAATATAAATATATATTCTAGTGCGTTTTTCAATATGAAATAACAACTAAAATAATAAAAATTGTACAAAATGTTATTACCTTTTATGTCCATTTCAGTACAGGTGAAATTATGGAACATGAACTAATGAGAATAGGAGTCTCACTTCCCGACAATCTGTTGAATAAATTTGATTCAATTATAGAGAGCAGAGGATATTCTTCACGTTCAGAAGGTATTCGGGATGCGATACGCACCTACATCAATCAGTATGAATGGATGAGCGACATAAAGGGAAGGCGAGTAGGAACTATTACCGTAATCTACGACCATACCAAAAGAGGACTTTCAAATACTATCGCGGATATCCAGCATGATTATTCAGACCTGATCAAGTCCTCAGTGCATATCCACCTTGACCATGATAACTGCCTTGAGGTCGTTATCTTTGATGGAGAAGGAGAACTTGTCAAGGAGATGGACGAGAGATTAATGGCACTAAAAGGTGTTAAGTACGTGAAATTGAACACCGCACCTCCGGCAGAGAAGATGTGAAGATACTGCCACATTTCTTTTTTGATATATTTCCGATCAGAATGATGTTTCTGAACGTTATTGAAAGTTAAGGATATTGAGAAAAGTAGAGGGGATGATGGGGGCACAGTGTGCCCCCTGGTCCGGTGCATAGTAATGACACAAACCAAATCGTTTTTCTCGTACGACATCACCACTGGGTCAATTCAGTAGCTTTAAGCGTACAATGAAATAAAATATACAGTAATGGTATATTAACTTATGGAATGAATTTTAGAAGTTATAATTATCATTATGATAATACCAATTGCCCATTTGAACAAATTGGACAGGAAATTGCCCATAACCAAGAATGAGAAAAAGAGGGGATGTAAGCGGACCTCACCACAAAGCCCGCTTTGGTTTCGATAATATCGACACCAACAAAGGCCGTACCACCACACCCTTTGTTTCGATTTAGTACCACACCACATATAATGTAGAGAGGAGAGAACTGCAATGGTCCTCAATATATACAAGTGACACAATACTATATTAACTTTCTGAAAGATTGAAAGAAGTTATGATGCTCATAATAATGTGATACTAATATATTAAACCCAGATTCACAAAGTCCATATAAAAGAAAACCATTTTCAAAGACATGCAAAGAGTTCTTATTACCGGGGGTTTGAGCCAGGTCGGAAGTTATCTTGTCGATCACCTTCATGAAGATAACGAAGTGACGGTACTCGATAACTATTCCTCCACGACAAGAGAGATGCTTCCTGAAGATGTACCTGTGATAAAAGCAGATATAAGGGAAGATGTTTCAGAACACGTACAAAATGCAGATGTGATCATACATACTGCCGCCCAGATAAGCGTTGTAAGGTCGATGAACGAACCTCTTTTCGATGCACATAACAATATTATGGGTACGTTGAACCTGCTTGAGGAAGCACGCCATGCGGATATTGAAAGATTTGTGTATTTCAGTTCAGCTGCTACCTACGGAAACCCCGTGGAAGTGCCGATACCTGAAACACATACGCAAGAGCCATTATCACCATATGGTGCCAGTAAGCTTGCAGGAGAAAAATATTGCCTTATGTATAACAAGGCATACGGACTACCAACGACCTGTATAAGGCCTTTCAACATATACAGCCCCAGACAGGACCCCTCGAACCCGTATTCAGGAGTTATCTCAAAGTTCATGGATAGAGTTTCAGGAGGGACTGCCCCGATGATCTTTGGTGATGGGGAGCAGACCAGGGATTTCATCCATGTCCAGGATGTTGTGGATCTGGTAGATCTTATGATCTCGAAGGAAACGGCTATTGGAAATGTTTTCAATGCAGCTACAGGCAAGGCCACAACTATCAATGAGCTTGCAGAGATCATTATAGAACTATTCGAAAAGGATGTAAAGCCAGACCATAAAGAACCAATTGCAGGAGATATAAAACATAGTGTGGCAGATATTTCAAAGGCTGAAAAACTGGGATTCACTCCGAAAGTGAGTTTGAGAAAAGGACTTGAACAGTTTTTGGAAAAATGAAATATGATGAGGCTAAGAATAGCTATGTTTTAAATTAAATTACCATGGGAGATACGACCTACACAGGATAGCAAATTCGTCACCTTTTAGCTCTGTAAATGTAAATTTGCGGAGTTATTTGCGATACCTCCTTCTTCTTCAGGAATATCTTTGATAGTTACAATACATATCCTCAGCACCTACAGGAACTGATGTTTCTGAGTTGTAAAAGGATACACAGATCATTTATATCTGCATATCAGCAACTGCCGATGGTGACAAAAATACAGAAGAGAGATCAAAAGAGATCCAGTATGAAGAGGCAAAAACAAATTAGACCTAAACTGCATATTTAAATATGTAATTATAAGTATATTAACTTTATAAAAATTACAAAAGCATGACATAGAACCACATATTATTTATGTCTTGGAACAGATAAAATAGTAAAACAATTAAGGATGAGACCAATGGAAGAACTACAGATCAAAGTAGAGAAAGCACATCCAATCGATTTTGGACGGGGTATCATACGTCTTGATCCGAGTACCTTGCTCAGCTTACAGCTATCTCCAGGGGATATTGTGGAGATCGTTGGGAAAAAGAGGACCGCAGCTAAGGTCTGGCGTGCAGACCGTCAGGACTGGGGGCAGGGGATCGGTCGTATCGATGGGTTCACCCGTCAAAATGCTGGGGTAGGTATTGGGGAAAGGGTTCACATCCAGAGGACCGAGGTACTTGTGGCCGAGAAGGTCATACTGGCACCTCCTGAAGGTGTGATGATGGACTTCGGATCCAACATAACCGCCATCATCAAGCATAATATATTGAAAAGGCCGTTCGTTGTGGGGGACGTCATTCCAATAACAAGTTCGATGACCCAATCAGTACCTGGAAATCAGGCGATACCTCTTGTTGCTATTAAGAGCGAGCCTGAAGAAGGCATATTGATGGTCAATGAGAGTACAGAGATAGAACTGCGCCAGAAACCTGTGGAAGGTTATGAGGACACTGCCAGCGGCATCACTTATGAGGATATTGGCGGTCTTGGGGACGAGATCCAGAGGGTCCGCGAGATGATAGAGCTGCCTCTGAAGCATCATGAGATATTCCAGAGACTCAATGTCGAACCCCCCAAAGGGATCATCCTTCATGGTCCACCAGGCACGGGAAAGACACTTATTGCAAAAGCAGTTGCCAATGAATCAAGGGCGAATTTCCTTTATGTTGCAGGTCCTGAGATAATGGGACGGTTCTATGGAGAGAGCGAGGAACGCCTGAGAAAGATATTCGAGGAAGCGGCAGAGAATGCACCTTCCATCATATTCATAGATGAGATAGATTCCATTGCACCAAAACGTGAGAACGTGACAGGCGAGGTCGAACGCAGGGTGGTGGCCCAGCTTTTGACGCTTATGGATGGCATGGAGGAGAGAGGACAGATAGTCGTTATCGGAGCTACCAACCGCGTGGACTCCATCGACCCGGCCCTTCGCAGACCGGGAAGATTCGACCGTGAGATAGAGATAGGGGTGCCAGATAGCGATGACAGGCTGGAAGTGCTCCAGATACATACTCGCGGAATGCCCCTTGCAGAAGATGTCGATCTTGAACATCTCTCCACCTATACCCAAGGTTTCGTGGGTGCGGACCTGCTTTCACTTGTCCAGGAAGCTTCAATGCGGTCCCTGCGCAGGATCATCCCAGAGATAAATCTTGATGAGGATGAGATCCCACAGGAAGTACTGGAAAAGCTCATTGTCCAGGCTGATGATTTTGAGGAAGCACTTAAGGAAGTGGAACCTTCCGCCATGAGAGAGGTGCTTGTGGAAATACCGTCCATTACATGGGAGGATGTTGGTGGTCTTGATGATGCGAAGCAGGAGATCGTCGAAGCTGTCGAGTGGCCGCTGAAACATCCGGACAGGATCATTGAGATGGGGATCAAGGCACCCAAGGGGATCTTACTATATGGTCCGCCAGGTACCGGAAAGACTCTTATTGCACAGGCTGTGGCAAATGAGGCGAATGCTAATTTCATTAGCATAAAGGGACCACAGATGCTGTCAAAGTTCGTGGGTGAGTCCGAAAAGGCGGTACGTGATACTTTCAAGAAAGCAAGACAGGTATCCCCTTGCATCATCTTCTTCGATGAGATAGATTCCATTGCTACAACGAGGATGGCAGATAGTGAGACCGGAAGAAGCTCACAACAGGTCGTCAATCAATTGCTGACAGAGCTTGACGGATTGGAGCCTCTAAAGGAAGTAGTAGTTATTGCCGCCACCAACAGACCGGATATGCTCGATCCTGCCCTGATGCGTTCAGGAAGGTTTGACAGACTTGTGCTTGTAGGCAGTTCCACGATCCAGGGAAGGGAAAGTATATTCAACATCCATACCCGCAACGTGCCGTTGGATAGCGATGTAAGTATACAGGAGCTTGCTACCATGACCGAAGGGTATGTAGGGGCTGATATAGAATCAGTGTGCAGAGAGGCTGCAATGCTTGCACTGCGCGAGGATTTCGAGGCGAAGAAGGTAAAGGCAAGGCATTTCTTTGCTGCAATCGAGAAGGTCAAGCCTACGATTACAGAGGATATGGCCGAATTCTATAACAAGGTCCAGGACAAACTTAAGGGTGGAACTCATAAACAAGAAACAAGTTCTTATATGGGTTACATGTAAAGATTCTACTAAATATTCAAAGGGAGATAAAGGATGGCAAAAGTGTTTGCAAAGAACCTGACCAATAAACAGGTAATGGCCACGGATGGAACCGAGCTAGGCGTACTGAACAACATAGTGATGGAAAATAAGACCGGTGAACTGGAGAACCTTATTATTAAGCCGGATATCGGCCTGGATACTTCCAAATATCAAAAGGACGGACAGTACATCGTCGTTTCTTTTGATGCGGTCAGTGCTATCAAGGATTACATAGTTGTTGATAAGCTCATGGCGAAAACCCTGCCACGCAACAACCTGTAATTCCCTTTTTATTTAGAGCAGGCCATTGGAAATAGCATACTCAATGGCCTCAAGGGTACCTTTTCCAAAGGAAGCTTGGGTCATGTATTTTGCAGCCTTTTTTGCTTCATCGTCGGCATTGCCGACTGCAATCCCAAACCCTGCGACCTGCATCATTTCAGCATCGTTACATGAGTCACCGATGGCGAGATAATCCGTGGGTTCAAGTCCCATAAGTTCTGCCACTTTCAAGAGCCCTGTACCTTTGTTCATGGCAGTGCTTTTGATGTGTATGGCATAACCGGTGTCGATGATCTCAATATCGATACCGTTTTCAGAGAGGGTACTGCGGAGATCTTCGACTGCGACATCCCTGTTAAGTACGACCTCTGTCTTGCGATATGCGGCATCGAGCTTTACCAGATCATGATATTGAGAAAGCAGCTCATATGCCTTTTCACATTCTTCTTTGCCCTCGGCTATGATGGAGGGACTGTCAAAACCGGTGGAGACCACGCCCCCATTCTCTGCTATTACGATACCACTGATGCCTATTAGCTTTGCAGCAGCGTGGACATAGCACAGAGGATTGCCTGTGGACAGGACCACCGGCACGTTCAATTCGCGAAACATTTTCGCGACATCGAGGTCCAGTGACCTGTTAGGATTGGTTATAGTTCCGTCAATATCAATGACAATAGCTTTGAGGACCATGCCATCAGATATGACGAAGAACCATATAATTGTTTACTCAGGCATCCCCAATACCATCTGTTGTGACGGAGATGAGTGCTTCGCCATCCGGCAGGTTCGGAGAGTCCACGAGCTTGACTATCCTTTTCTCGCCTTTGGATTTCCTTATGTAGAGCCTGAAGGTGGCAGTGTGGCCGAGAATGTGACCGCCTATTGGTTTTGTGGGGTCGCCGAAGAAAGCGTCAGGTTTTGACATGACCTGATTGGTGACTACCACACATGCATTGGAAAGATCCCCAAAACGAAGGATGTCATGAAGATGTTTGTTGAGCTTCTGTTGCCGGTCGGCAAGTGTACCCCTGCCGATATACTCAGCCCTGAAATGGGCAGTGAGGGAGTCAACGATAAGAAGTTTGACTGGCATCTCGGTATTTTTGAGCTCGTTGGCAAGTTCATTGGCGGAGTCCACAAGAAGGATCTGATGATTGGAATTGAAGGCACGTGCCACATGGATGTTCTTGAGGAATTCCTCAGGGTCGTACTCGATGCCGTGCTTATCAGAGATACCTTTTACCATCTGTGCGATCCTTTCAGGCCTGAAGGTGTTCTCGGTATCGATCATGATCACAGAACCACCAAGACCGCCCTGCTCGGGAGGTAATTGTACGTTCACAGCAAGCTGATGGGCGATCTGCGTCTTTCCAGACCCGAACTCCCCATACATCTCCGTGATGGACTGGGTCTCTATCCCGCCACCCATCATCTCATCGAATTCCGTGCACCCGGTGGACAGTTTGCCCACAAGTTTTCGCCTTTCAAGAACAAGGTCGCCGGTCTCGAATCCACCGACATCCGCCGACTGCCTGGCGGCGTTGATTATCTTTGCAGCTGTAGATTCCCCGATCTCCGCACTGTTGGCAAGTTCTGCCGGAGAGGCTACAGCGATGGCTTCAATAGTAGTGAATCCAGCATCCTTGAGCTTCTGTGCTGTTGCCGGTCCTACGTGATCAAGATCTTCCAGTAATACTTCTGTCATTTTCAATTACTCCTTGAGGTGCACCAGTTTTTTGGTTCATGTGTGCACATTAGTTCTTCATTTATCCCTCAGGACTATATATACATAAGGTAAGCAAGGTGAAAGTATTCGAGGTGAAGAAGGGTCAGAAATTCCAGATGCTTAGTTAGAATTAAGTTACTCGTTGGTAAGGTATTTAGGCCGCAAGAAAGAGACATCATTGCCCAATAAAAGATATGAACAGCAAGAATACCCACCCTTGTTCTTGAGCCCGGCTGATCGCCCTGATCAAATTATGAAGGGAAACGCCACACGAGATACCGCCTAAACCCTAATTACCCAATGCAAACCAACCCCCGGCCATCATAACACTTATGTGATACGAAACCCTTTTGCAAGCGATGGGAAGAACAGCGGTAGGAGGAACCTTTGAATTCCTTCACGATGGCCATATGGCATTGATCAGAAAAGCCTTCGAGATGGCGGAAGGCGATATTGTGGATATCGGCCTTACATCCGATGAGATGGCAGGCATAAAGAATAGGAACATCCCCGATATTGGAACCCGTAAGAAGAATCTGACCGCTTTTATCGAAAAACTCAAGATTCCGAAGAAAAGGTACAATATACAGACCCTTAAAGATCCTTATGGCTCGACCATCGAAGAAGATTACGAGTTCATCATTGTATCCCCTGAGACCCATCCCGTTGCCCTGAAGATCAACGAGATAAGAAAGGCCGCCGGAAGAGGAGAAATAAAGATCGTGGGCATAAACTACGTAATGGCGGATGATGACCACCCCATATCGTCCACACGTATCGGCCAGGGAGAGATCGATGTGCACGGGCATTTGAAACGCAAGTGAGATGACTTTTCAGATGTGAACTGTAATCCCCCACCCACCTACAAATGCACTAATTATTATCATGAGATATAGTTCATATTTAATATATTTGAAATGATAACCGGTGTGTTTAAATATTTATAAGCCACTTAAGATATTGGGTGTGAAGGTGGTAATCAAAAATTAGCACCCATAATTGGTGGTAAATATGATCAATGTAGAGAAGACATGCCCTGTTTGTGGCAGTAAGTTTGTGGTAGATAAGAGCGTAGCTGAGAGAGATTTGTGTTGTACGCTCGGGTGTTGTTTGAAGAGTATGAGCGGTAGCTCGCAGAGTAATTGTGTGCAGGCTTGAGAAGATTAACCAACATTGAAAATGTGCAGGAATTTTTAAAGATCGAGTTTATTAGTTGTACTTGTATTAGATTCATCTATTTTAAGGAGTTATGATTATGTTACGTGTAGGAGTTATCGGAACCGGAGCTATGGGTGTTAACCATATACGAATATATCATGAGATGGAAGGTGTGGAACTTATCGGCATCTCAGATATCGATGAAGAAAGGGTAAAAGAGCTATCCAGAAAGTATGACACAGAACCCTTTACAGACTATAAGAGGTTGCTTGGGAAGGACCTGGATGCTATTAGCATCGTTGTCCCGACAAAGCTCCATAAACAGGTGTGTCTTGATGCTCTTGAAGCAGGGGCAAATGTGCTTGTGGAAAAGCCCATCGCAGATACGCCGGAAAATGCAGATATAATGATACAGGCTGCAAAGAATGCAGGAAAAGCATTGATGATAGGACACATAGAGAGGTTCAATCCGGCGGTCATCAAGCTTAAGGAGATCATAGATGAGGGCTTGCTTGGAAAGATAGTCACCATTTCGACCCGAAGAGTAGGTCCATACAATCCGAGGATCAGGGATGTGGGTGTTATCCTGGATATCGGAGTACATGACATCGATATTATCTCATACCTTTACGGCCTTGAAGTGAACAACGTTCATGCTATCGCAGGTGCGGATATCCATCCGTTCGAGGACCATGCTTCGATACATTTAAGGTTTGACCATGACCTGACAGGACTTGTGGATACCAACTGGCTGACCCCTCACAAGATACGCAACCTTACCGCCGTAGGAATTAAAGGCGTAGCATATCTGGACTACATTAATCAGACATTAGAGATTCATGACGAGAACTGGATAAGAGAAGCAAAAGTGGACAAGGCCGAGCCTCTCAGGAACGAACTTGAGTATTTTATCAAATGTGTGAGCACAGGCGAAAAGGTACACTCCAACGGAGAGAACGGAAAGCACGCACTGGAAGTCTGCATGGCTGCCATCGAGTCATACAAACAGGAAAAGACGATCCAGTTGTGATCGCTAAAGATCAAATATTCACATTTATAACATAGATAACACAGGTTGATATTATGAGTGACAAGTTACAGAAGATCATGGACGCAAGAGGTCCAATTAAAAATATAGGTGTGCTTGGCATGGGATACGTAGGCATCCCTGCTGCTGCTCTTTTTGCAGATGTTGACAATTTTGATAAAGTTCTCGGATTCCAGAGGAACTCCGCTTCATCCGGCTACAAGATAGACATGATCAACAACGGTGAAAGTCCTCTAAAAGGCGAAGAACCCGGCCTTGAAGACCTCTTAAGAAAAGTCACCGATGCCAAAAAGTTCGAGTGCACCCCTGATTTTTCAAGGATCGCAGAGATGGACGCAGTGACCCTCGCCATCCAAACCCCATTTGCGAACCCTGCAGACCTTATCCCTGATTTCGGAGCACTCATCGAAGGCATACGCAACGTAGGAAAGTACCTTACCCCCGGCACACTGGTGGTCCTGGAATCCACCGTCACCCCGGGAACTACCAAAGGAATGGCCAAGGACATCCTCGAGGAAGAGTCCGGCCTGAAAGCAGGAGAGGACTTCGCCCTGGCCCACGCCCCTGAACGCGTAATGGTAGGCAGACTCCTCAAGAACATCCAGGAACACGACCGAATAGTCGGAGGAATAGATGAGGCCAGCACAAAGCGAGCCATCGAGCTATACTCCCCGGTCCTCACAAAGGGAAAGATCATCCCAATGTCCGCCACCGCCGCCGAGGTCACCAAAACCGCAGAGAACACCTTCCGTGATCTCCAAATCGCAGCAGCCAACCAGCTCGCCCTGTACTGCGAGTCCATGGCCATCAACTTCTACGATGTCCGTGCCGGAATTGACAGCCTGAAAGGCGAGGGCATCACAAGAGCTATCCTCTGGCCCGGAGCCGGAGTCGGCGGCCACTGCCTGACCAAAGACACCTACCATTTAGAACGCGGAATAGAGATAGCCGGAGAAAACCCCCTGGACTACCCTGAGAACGCTGACTCCATCTATGTCCTCGCCCGCAAAGTGAACGACTTCATGCCCAACCACATGTTCAAGCTCACCGAAGAAGCCCTTGCAAATGTTGGAAAGTCAGTCAAAGGCTCAAAGATTGCCATGCTCGGCTGGGCATTCATCAACGATTCAGACGATGCAAGGAATCCACCATCCGAACCATACCGGGACCTGCTTATCGAAGCCGGTGCTGATGTGATGGTGCACGATCCACATGTATTAAACTATCCGAATGTTGAGATAGAGAAAGATATGGGGTCAGTAGTGAAAGGCGCTGATGCAGTCGTGATCCTGACCGGTCACTCCGAATACTTCAAGCTGAGCCCTGTCGATGTTAAAGCAATGATGGGTAAAGACCAGCCTGTTATTGTGGATGGCAGGAACGTTATTGATCCTACTGTTTTTGTTGATGGTGGGTTCGTTTATCGGGGTATTGGAAGAGGGGATGTTAACTGAACATCTGAGGGAATAAGTTTAGAAGGAGGCCATCCGTGATCCAGAGGACATGGAACTGCGGTATTTTGTGTGCATATATATATGGGGAGCTGTTATGGACACTAACAATTTAAAAATACCATCCACTGTTCCTCTGGAACATATACCCTATTTTTGGGAACAGAATGATATCCTTATCCTTATAGTTGATCTGAATGACTATGATACATTGAGTACAGATCATCTGGATGACATTGAAAAGGAACATCTGGAAAGATTACAAACCGAGTATTTCAAAAAAAGATACATCACATCCAGAATGGTTTTGAAATATATTCTGCGTCGCCTCCTCAAAGAACGAGCCGTATCTGACATATCCATGTATAAAGACAAATACGGAAGAGTCCATGTACGCGATCATAAGGAAGTACATATCTGTATCTCCTATACTGAAAATATTGTCACCTTGGCAATCTCAAAGATCGAGGTTGGCATTGATGTCGAGCTTAGAAAATTGCGGTCCCTTGCAAATGTTTCAAAATTCCTGCGCACAACACTTTTACATGCCGACACATATGCGAATGGTCACGATCCTTTAATGATATGGACCCTGAAAGAAGCGTATTGTAAGTTTTCGAATAAGAGCATGTTATCTAATTTTAATAAAGAATTAGATCTTAACAATATCTGTCATTCAAATTATATTATAAATAACAGATATATACTTGCTGTTGTTACGGATTCGAATCAGTATACAATTAACATTAATCGTCTCAAGGAAATTACCTGTAACGGAAACTCAGCATAATTATTGTAGATCAAAATAAAGTATGGAATGATGCCAACAAGGATAATATATTAATATGATTTGAAATATTATGACCCATAACAAAGAACTAAAGTGTATTGCTAATGACCATAAATTCGCAAAAAAAGAGAGCATGGGAGCTTAGCACTTCGATGAACAAGGAAGAGGTCTCATCTGAAAACGATGTTAGGGTTGCATTGCGCAGTTGTTGTGAGATGAGCTTTTGACGTTGGATTAAGACGATGTTATTCAAACAAAAAATGTATGAAACAAAGATATTTAGATCATTCTTCCTTTTCACCTGTATCATATTCAAGTTATATTGATTCAAATTGGTAACAACAATGATATCTAATAGAGATAAAGTAACTTATGATGAAGTAGCTGAATATTATCACAGTAATAAAGTTTTATTCGGAATTAAATATCTTAAAAACTGGTTTTTAGAACAAATGGCATCAAGTTGTCCCATTCCCTCCTGGAGAGCGAAATTGCATAAAATGCGGGGCGTAAATATTGGAAATAATGTATACATCGGTTATAATGTAGTTTTTGATAGACCTCATCCGGAATTAATTACAATAGAGGATTATGCTGAAATTGGTGATCAATGTATACTATCTGCTCACTCAAGAGGTAGTTTAACCACAAGAGATGCGTATCCAAGAACCACGGCACCCATAAAGATCGGACGAGGGGTTTGTATAAATCCGGGATGTATAATTACACAAGGGGTTACAATCGGAGAAAATTCCATAATAGGAACTGGATCTGTAGTTAGTCGCGATATTTCTCCAAATTGTGTTGCTTTGGGTTTTCCGGTTCGAGTTATCAAAAAATTGAATGTTGAAGAAGATTCAAAATGATTGCGCAGGATATTTTCTGCGCCCCGTGTCATTTTTATGGACATTAGATCTTAGCCTGTATTCTTCTTTTTTGATCTGTCACGACATATTATCAATAAAGTCGCATTACCATTTTGTTTCATTTCAAGGTCACGTAATAATTTCATATATAGATAAGATCACTTTTCGGACCTATACCTGAACTCAAAACCAAGATGATCCAATGCAAACAATGCCAGCAGATAATGAACTAAATTAATACTTGCAAATTCCGTATTCACATACGAAAATATGCTGATCAGTTCCTTGCATATTGGATTAAAATAGTGCATATCGTATCTGGAAAGATCGTCCAGCAACAGATGTGAAAGAAACTCAGATGGCAAAAATGCCCATTTATGCCTTGCCAAAATTCAGATATACCACATATCCGACAACTGCTCCAAATATGATCGTAGAAGAGCTAAACAGCAGTGAATGCGTTGGTATCGTTCCAATCTGGCAATGTTCTATGGTACCATTTACAAGGATATTATAAACGGCCATTATGTCTGAGTACAATGCAAAGAATACTCCTACAAACAGCAGCAACAGAATATGTATGCCATTTTTGGATGAAAGTTATTTACGAAGGAGTGCTGCAAAGGTTTCATAAACCTTCTACTGCACAGATACAGATCACAAAGAAAATAACATGTGCGGTTTGATAAGGCATGTTAATAGATAAAAAATTTGAAGATATAAGTATATCTGGGACATTATTTTGAGGAGGAGGATTTCAAATCAGCTAATCAATATCTCTATTCTAAGCCGACAATAACATCCCTCGATAAAAAAACAATTCCGATCCATTGGGTATAAATAAAAAAGATGGCGCAAGATTTGCACCTCAATTTACAGTTTTACCAAAATTCTGTCCAACGTCTGTGAGATCCAGGATGTTTATTAGACCATCCTGATTAATATCACAGCGTGGGCTACTCTCCGCAGAGGTGCCGATATTCTGGCCAACCAGTGTTATATCCAGAATATTAACGATTCCATCTTTATTCACATCCCAGCGCGGATAGGCAGTATTTACAGTTATAGTAAAGATTTCGGAGTCAGCAAGATATCCATCTGTTACCTCAGAAGTGACAACATAAGTGCCTGCCTGACCCTCCAAAGGTGTCCATGTGAATTCGACTTATGCAGAATCAAAGCTTGCGCCAGATGGAAGGCCTGCCACCGAGTATGTAAGAATATCGCCATCTGCATCTGTAGCACTGATTACAAATGTAAGCTTACTTTTTTCATCAACAGACTTTGCACCAATTTGATCAGTAACTGGTACTGTATCAACAAGCACGGTTGCTTTTGAAGTTGTGAAAGGCACGAGATTTGAATTGGTATCACTAATGACCACATTGGTCAGATCAATTTCTGCTATCCTGTAACACCTCCAGCCGCCATGCTAATCGTAGCCATCCAACTTTGGGATGTGACACTTCCCGGGCCGATAATTGAGCAGTAGACATCTTCGATCTTGCCATTATTGTTTAGCAACATTCCACTGCTGAAAAACGTGGAAGCACCGTTCTGATCGAAAAGAAGGTCAAACTGAGCCCCTATTATTGGCACTGCAGAATCGATCAAAACATCCACTGTGAAGGATTCACCAAGAGCTATCTGATCAGATGAAGCTGAAGCTGAAAAGTGGACAGGTGTGATGGATGGATTCTCAGGTCCAATTACGGAATCACTTTCTGTTGCGTTATCGATGGTGAGCTTTGCCCCTGGTCTGGATTGCTCCAGTCAGAACTAGAATACTATGTAATTGTCATACTCATTTTGTGCCTTAAGGAAGAAACCGGTGTTGTCGTATTCACCACTGACATAATCCTGCACCAGTTCTGTGATATCGAACTCATAGTACTTGTTATCAGGCAGATCGTTTGCATCAAACGTTATTGATGCATAAGGCTCACTGCCCAGGGCTACATTGTTCGCATCGAACCAATCTCCACCCGCGTTGTTCCATGGAGTGCCAACTTCCTTGTTATTCCAGCTTACATCATCAGAATTCCAGTCAGCCGCCCTCAGTGTCTGTCACCGTAAGTGTTTTGCTGCATATGTTCCTGCTACACCATAGGAGTGCTGCACAACAGCACTGGTGGCATCCTGCTGGAGACCGTCAGAATCATCGAAGTCCCAGACATGAGATACAATACCAACATCATCTGTGGATGCAGAACCGTCCAGGGTCACGATCTCACCGACAGTTACCATGCGGTCGGCACCCGCAGAAGCGGTGGGCTGGTCGGAAAAGGCTCTGGATGCTTCAGCGGTGTTGCCATATCGCCCAATGTTGATTCTATTGCCGTTTGATTCGGGTTCGTTACTGTGATCAGATGTGGGATGTCCGGCATCGATGAGTGGACTTGTTACGGTGTCAAATACCCAGCCATTATTAGACCAGCGTCCTTCAGCACTCTTTAGATGAAAATCATGGTTTAAAGGATCTGCAAAGAGTGGATCATTTTCTATATTGTTCGAGTATGTTATACTTCCACCATTATATGTTCCAACATTACCATATACAGAGTTATATTCGGCAATAATTGAATGTGTACTGGATTCGTAATTGTGTATCCCATATCCGGAACCTGATATAGCTTTGTGAGCAGTTGCATCCATGATAATATTATTTTTCACAATTGTTTGTAATCCGGATACAGAAGGATGTGTTTGTGAATCCGGCATTCTTATCGCGATCCCATCCCCACGATTTCCAATGATAATATTGTTTTCAATAGTAGTATTATTGAAATAATGCATTGCAATACCACCTTGCGTGATGTCTACATATGTTAGTCCATTATTATAGATTGTGTTATGATGAATATATACATTTGAGGCAGTGTCGGGATTAGAATATGAACCAAAACCGTTCAGATATATCCCTGCATACATCAAATCATGGATTGTATTATTATAGATCTCAACATCATCAACAATACCTCCACTATATTTTTCAATCAGTATTCCAACATACCCACCCCTAACATTAGTGAATATATCATTACCATGAACTGTTATATGGTTGGAGTTATATGCCCTGATACCAGAATTAACAGCAATCCAAATTGAATTATTATACACATCAAGATACTGTGAATTAATAGCATAAACGAACTCATGCCCTTGTCTTTCAGCTACATTATTATACACTACCATATTCGTACATGAACTAAAGTGAATAAGATCGTTTGCATTATCGTGCATGTTCATATCATTGATAGTAATACCATCCACACCACCAAATGTGATAAAATTATAATATCCTCTGCCAACTGGACGACCTGTGTACATTGCCTCCATTTCTTCATGTGTATATTCGGCATCATTCCAGAATACCTCTGCATCACAGTCATCATTCTTATCAAAGTTCCCATCAATCTCAAATCCGCGTATTGTAATATTGTAGGTAGGAATCGCCATTTGAGTGATCAATGCTTTGTATCGTGGCCAGTCTGCATCATCGACCAACTTAATGCTTGCATCCGAATCACCTTCAAGTATTGTATTGCTTCCAATAAAGATGGTGTCATCTATCCAGTAGGTATTAGCACCATTTAGATGAACTGTTGTGAAATCATCATTATTTGCTACAAATGCAAGTGCTTGATTTATCTCGACTTCATCATTAATTCCGTCGCAGTTATAATCACCAGAACCATCTGTATCAACATATATAATAGATGATGTTGATGAACCAAGAATCGCATAGACTCCTACTGCACTGATGCAGATCACGAAGAACATAACATATGCAACTGGATAGGACATGTTAAGAGATAAAACATTTGAAGATATAAGTCTATCCGGGATATTCTTATAATAAGGAAAATTTCAGTTCAGCTATAAATATCTCATTCTTAGCCGACAATACTATCCATCGAGAAAAAAAAACAATTCTAATCCATTAGGTATAAATAAAAAAAGATGGCGCAAGATTTGCACCTCAATTTACAGTTTTACCAAAATTCTGTCCAACGACTGTGAGATCCAGGATGTTTATCAGACCATCCTGGTTAACATCACAGCTTGGGCTACTCTCCGCAGAGGTGCCAATATTCTGGCCAACCAGTGTTATATCTAGAATATTAACGATTCCATCTTTATTCACATCCCAGCACGGATAGGCAGCATTTACAGTTATAGTAAAGGTTTCTGAGTCAGCAAGATATCCATCTGTTACCTCAGAAGTGACAACATAAGTGCCTGCCTGACCCTCTGAAGGTGTCCATGTGAATTCACCTGATGAGGAATCAAAGCTTGCACCGCCCGGAAGGCCTGTCACCGAGTATGTCAGAATGTCGCCATCTGCATCTGTAGCACTGATTACAAATGTAAGCGTGCTTTTTTCATCAACATACTTTGCACCAATTGGATCAATAACTGGTGCTGTATCAACGAGCACGGTTGCCTTTGAAGTTGTGAAAGGCACGGAATTTGAATTGGCATCACTGATGACCGCATTAGCCAGATCAAATTCTGCTATGCCTGTAGCACTTCCTGCTGTCATGCTAATCGTAGCCATCACACCCTGGGATGTGACACTTTCCGGCCCGATAATTGAGGAGTAGACTTCTTCGATCTTGCCATTATTGTTTAGCAGTATTCCACTACTGAAAAGCGTGGAAGCACCGTTCTGATCGAAAAGATTACCTTCTGCCACACTTTCTGCTGTCAGCTTTGAACCATCGAAAAGAAGGTCTAACTGAGCCCCTGTTATTGGTACTGCAGGATCGATCAAAACATCCACTGTGAAGGTTTCACCAGGAGCTATCTGATCAGATGAAGCTGAAAGGTGGACAGGAGTGATTGATGGATTCTCAGGTCCAATAGCAGAATCGATTTCTGTTGCATAATCGATGGTGAGCTTTGGCCTCTGGTCTGGATTGGTCCATTCAGAACTATAGAATGCTATGTAATTGTTGTTCTCATCCCGTGCCTTGAGGAAGAAACCAGTGTTGTCGTATTCGCCACTGACATAATCCTGCACTAGTTCTGTGATATCGAACTCATAGTACCTGTTATCAGGCAGATCGTTTGCATCAAATGTTATTGATGCATAAGGCTCACTACCTTGGGCTACATTGTTCGCATCGAACCAATCTCCACCCGCATTGTTCCATGGAGTGCCAGCTGCCTTGTTGATCCAGCTTACATTATCAGAGTTCCAGTCAGCCGCCCTGTAGATCTCGACAACCGTATCCTGGTTACGTGGGCTGTTTGCAGGATAGTACCAATGTAGTGAAAGGGTAGCATTGGAGATTGTATCGGTGGTGTTGTACTCACTTAGATCAAACCACATCACATCCCTGAAACGACCATTAGGCTTGTGTCCAATGTCAATATAATAGTAATCGGAGTGAACTGAATCAGGGGATGCTTCACGCAGACGGTTGTCATACACCATACTTGGTGTTGGATCAAGGTTTCCATTTACAGTAATGATAACTTCTTCTGAATCAGTAAATTGTCCATCTGTTACTTCAAAGGTGACAGAATGGGTGCCTGCCTGACCTACAACTGGTGCCCAGCTGAAAGCACCTGTGGAACTGTCAATGCTTGCACCGGATGGGAGATCAGTAGCTGAGTAGGCAAGGGTGCCATCGTCAGCATCCGAGGCACTGACAGTAAAGCTTAGAGTGGATCCCTCTTCAACTGACTTCGCATCGATGGAATTTAGAACGGGTGCGTTGTTATAAACGATATTTGCATTCCCCCAGCTTTCAGGTACAGCATAAGAACCTGTTAGATTGCACCAATTAAAGGAATATACATCGCCTGAATTATCCAAGTCATTTATGGCAAGGAGCAATCCAACAATGTTGTTCGAGGTTTTTCCACCGATATCACTCCATGGTATTGCAATCTCGATTATGTAGCCTGTATCTGTGTCACTGGCATCGTTCTTGCTGCCCTGCAAACTCACGTTTTTGAAGATATTGCCGGTGTAACTGTGATCCTTTCCACTACCGGTACCTACATAATCCACTACTGCACCATTTAGATTTACAATAAAGTGATAGTCATCTGTCTGCATTGCAGTCCCATTATTGTGTAAAGTATCAATATATACCTCGATACTATCATCTAAATGTAGACCAGTCTCACCATTTACCCTATCTGCTTGGAGATTAGTGTCTGTCACATCATATGCAAAGTAAAGGTAGGTATCATCATACATTGACTTTATTATTGCTGTATTGTCTTCTTCTGGACTTCTTTCGGAAGCAGCGTAAATTGTAATATCCGTTGTGCTTTGCCATTCGCTTAAATCACCATCGATTGTAGCTGTGCCGTGTACTATGTCTAAATTTCCGTGGACAGTCTCCGATGGAATTTCCTGTACTATTACAAGAACAGTGTCCGAATCTATTTCGCCCTCAACGTCTGTCACCGTAAGTGTTGCTGCATATGTTCCCGCTACACCATAGGAGTGCTGCACAACAGCACTGGTGGCATCCTGCTGGAGACCGTCAGAATCATCGAAGTCCCAGACATGAGATACAATACCAACATCATCTGTGGATGCAGAACCGTCCAGGGTCACGATCTCACCGACAGTTACCATGCGGTCGGCACCCGCAGAAGCGGTGGGCTGGTCGGAAAAGGCTCTGGATGCTTCAGCGGTGTTGCCATATCGCCCAATGTTGATTCTATTGCCGTTTGATTCGGGTTCGTTACTGTGATCAGATGTGGGATGTCCGGCATCGATGAGTGGACTTGTTACGGTGTCAAATACCCAGCCATTATTAGACCAGCGTCCTTCAGCACTCTTTAGATGAAAATCATGGTTTAAAGGATCTGCAAAGAGTGGATCATTTTCTATATTGTTCGAGTATGTTATACTTCCACCATTATATGTTCCAACATTACCATATACAGAGTTATATTCGGCAATAATTGAATGTGTACTGGATTCGTAATTGTGTATCCCATATCCGGAACCTGATATAGCTTTGTGAGCAGTTGCATCCATGATAATATTATTTTTCACAATTGTTTGTAATCCGGATACAGAAGGATGTGTTTGTGAATCCGGCATTCTTATCGCGATCCCATCCCCACGATTTCCAATGATAATATTGTTTTCAATAGTAGTATTATTGAAATAATGCATTGCAATACCACCTTGCGTGATGTCTACATATGTTAGTCCATTATTATAGATTGTGTTATGATGAATATATACATTTGAGGCAGTGTCGGGATTAGAATATGAACCAAAACCGTTCAGATATATCCCTGCATACATCAAATCATGGATTGTATTATTATAGATCTCAACATCATCAACAATACCTCCACTATATTTTTCAATCAGTATTCCAACATACCCACCCCTAACATTAGTGAATATATCATTACCATGAACTGTTATATGGTTGGAGTTATATGCCCTGATACCAGAATTAACAGCAATCCAAATTGAATTATTATACACATCAAGATACTGTGAATTAATAGCATAAACGAACTCATGCCCTTGTCTTTCAGCTACATTATTATACACTACCATATTCGTACATGAACTAAAGTGAATAAGATCGTTTGCATTATCGTGCATGTTCATATCATTGATAGTAATACCATCCACACCACCAAATGTGATAAAATTATAATATCCTCTGCCAACTGGACGACCTGTGTACATTGCCTCCATTTCTTCATGTGTATATTCGGCATCATTCCAGAATACCTCTGCATCACAGTCATCATTCTTATCAAAGTTCCCATCAATCTCAAATCCGCGTATTGTAATATTGTAGGTAGGAATCGCCATTTGAGTGATCAATGCTTTGTATCGTGGCCAGTCTGCATCATCGACCAACTTAATGCTTGCATCCGAATCACCTTCAAGTATTGTATTGCTTCCAATAAAGATGGTGTCATCTATCCAGTAGGTATTAGCACCATTTAGATGAACTGTTGTGAAATCATCATT
>Ga0255365_10049_pt1 | contig 25065 bp, 20 predicted proteins | sample ANMaggSeSYBR01J3_FD_182089 | JGI IMG/M metagenome (GOLD analysis project Ga0255365, IMG submission 182089) | Sediment cell enrichment communities from methane seep in Santa Monica Basin, California, United Staets - ANME aggregate JGI... | ecosystem: Environmental > Aquatic > Marine > Cold seeps >... | reverse complement strand
ACCCTTTGAAAAAAAACGGCAGTTCATCGAGCTTAAAGGGATGGATCTCTATGACATGGAATTTTCGAGAATCATACCCTTGCCGATCAATTCCCTTTAATAGCTGATCCAGCTTGTATGGCCTGGCGCTGAGATAGGTTTTGCATTTGCCGAACAGTGCTTCACTGGCAATCAATCGAAATAGGTTCTCCTCCTGTTCCGGCCGGATCTGATCGAATGCGTCTATTACCGGGAAGAGTTTGTCATACATTCGCAGATACCTGACAAACCCTTTTATTTTTCCATCCGAATACTTTCCTAAGTCAAGGGCCTCACGCAGCCTGGTTTTGAGTATTTTGACAAGGTCATCCTCGGTGGCGCCAACAAAATCTGAGGCCTGAAAATATAGGGGGAGAGGATCAGTCGATCCCTTGGCAACTTCTGCTACAAGCTGTTTCACAAGCTCAAACATGAAACGGGTTTTTCCCACACCGCCTTGGCCAATAAATATTATCTTGTTTTCTTCAAGAAACGAATTGCCCTCTATGGCCTGTTCTTTGCCGGACCGGACAGCGCTGTCGTAATTTTTTGGAGCATAGGTAAGTCGTGTGCGGCGGTAATCCAGGAATTCATTTCTGACCTTTTTCTCAGAAAAGTCGGTTTTGTCAAGTTCCCGGGGCCGAAATTTGTGAAAGGCCTGGACGTCCAGCTTTTTCGCCATACCCCTGCAATACTCGATTATCATCTCTTGTCCTTCATGGGGGAAAACGGTTTCATCAAGCTGAAAGATAATCTTATCTTTAAAAAATTGGGAGAAAAGCTGTGATTTTCTTGCCTGATCAAGAAAATGGATCCAGAATGCCCCCAGCGCTTTATCAAACAGGGGCCTTTCTATTCTCGCCTGCTCCACGTATATCTCACAATAGACCTCATAGAGAATATTGAAATCAGGGACATGTTCAGGGTTTCGGCTATCTGTTAATGTATCCCATAACTCCTGTCTTATTTCATTTCTTTGCCAGAACGACTCATCAAGAGGGCCTTTATCCCGAATAAAACATTGAGTGAAAGCCTCTTTTGTACATTCAACCGCATACGATATTGCCTGTTCCAGTTCTTTAACGGCGCTACGCTCATCCATACTCCTGTTTATCCGACGATCTACTAAAGCCTTACGCGCGCTACCTATAATTAGACTGGCAATAGCTGATATAGCTATAGATTCTAAAGTAACCATGGTGTTGCTCTTTTCCCCCTTCGGGCAATGAGAGGGTTATTATTATCCGGCCATACATCAATTGCGTATTTTATGAACACATTTTTAATTTTTATATTGAAAAGATAATTCATGTCAAGCAATAGGAGGCAAGGCACAGGGAAACGTCAAAGTCCTCAAAACAAGAAAGAAGTCTTGTTCATGACAGGCGTATTGTGCCATAAGGGGACGGAGGGAATTTAACGCTCTTTAGTTTTACAGTTTTGGATAAGTTATTGCTTTTATTACACAGCCAACTTTAATTTATATACAGTGGGATTGTTCTAAAACTGCAAATGTGAGGAGCCATAAAATACTCTATGATGGGAAATAAGGTGGTGAAGTGATGAAAAAAGAGACAAAAAAGAGAGGTTACAGAAAAGGCCATTCTAAGTATCTGTATTTGTTGGTTGAAAAAAGGCTGCCATCTGAAACTGAGACCTGATGAATAAGGGATTGAGCGCCTGCGGCGAAGGGCTGTAGGGATTAGGGATGTAGGGATGTAGGGATTAGAAGTGCAGGGACGTAGAGATTTGGGATATATTACGAAGACGGTTGTCGATGAACGAGCAGGAATTTGTAGTGAGATATTGAAGATGCTGAATGCGTTAATCGGAAGCTTACAGCGAAAAATAAGTTAATTCCCTTTATCACTTTGTCCCTCTGTCCCTATTCCCTTCAGCGCATAGCGCTGTTGAGTTGCCTGTATCATAGCTGATCAGATATTAAGGTCGAGCAGTTCTATAAGTGCAAATATTTCAGACTGTGAACCTGAGTAGTTACACTTACTCATTGTTTACAATTTTCAGTGAAACTCCGTGTCGTTCCGTGGTGATCTTTTACCAAAAAATGAGTTTTCTGGGTGAGGGGCATATTACAAACAAGGAGATAAATAGCATGGAGAATATCTTAACCATCCATATTCCTTAGGTGGTGGCCGATTTAAGCGTAAGGGGCGTAGCTCGTTATTTGATATCCAGGTTATGAAAGGCGGCTATGGTAAAGCCGTTTTCTTCAAAATGCCTGTCAAAAGCAAAAGCGTATTTAATTTCCAGAGAATCCATGATTTCAAAGCTCAGGCAATCCACAAGGCTTACGTTTCGATTGTTTTGTGCAAAGAGGCGCTGCTTAGGACTCATTTCGCTTGACTTCCTTTTGCCTGTCGTATATATTGTTAATATAATATATCATGTAAGGAGATATCATATGACAACACAAATGATTGTCCGTATTGATCCAGCCCTCAAAAAAAAGGTTGGCAATTTTGCCAAAGCTGAAGGGAAAAATGTAAGTGAAATTGTAAGGGAACTACTCGAAGGTTATGTGAAAAATAGAGACATTGGCTCCTATATTGATGACCTCTGGAGCCGAACAGGAACAAAAATCAAAAAGCAAGGGTTCGGCCCTGATGATATTGATTCAATTATCCAAAAGGTTAGAGCTGAAAAATGATAAAAGTTGTTATTGATACAAATGTTTTTATCTCATCATTTTTTGGCGGCAACCCTAAAAAAATTATTGATTTATGGAAAAAAGGAAAAATAAAACTCTGCCTATCAGGAGATATTGTTGATGAATATGTTGAAGTCCTTAAAAGGCTTAGGTTGCAAAACGAACGTGAACTTCAAGAATTATTAAATACTTTTTCAGAAGGGCATAACATTATTTTTTCAGCATCAATTCCTTCCTTAAAAATAATCGGCCAGGACCCGGGCAATAATATGTTTATTGAATGCGCTGTTGCCTTAAAATGCTCACATATAATCTCAGGGGATAAACATTTAAAATCGGTTAAAAATTACATGGGAATTAAAATCGTCAATCCCAAAGAATTTCTCATACAAAACAAAAGACTTGGGGAATTAAAGCTAATAAGTTAAGAGAGCCCCTAAATCATGTGAACTCTGCGGTGAAAAAAGCTATCTGACCGTTCACAGTATAGCAGAAAATCCCACTGGTGATAAAAATGAAAAAATTTGCTTATATTTTATTTGGGCTGTTTTATGCGTGTAGCGCTTTTGCAGAACCACTTTTAAAGGAAGATGTGCCTGAGCCTTTAAACCCATGGATTGGCTGGGTACTGCATAACGAGAAAGATGTTGACTGCCCATTTGCATACAACGATCTTTCAAAAACTATTTGCATCTGGCCGTCAGAGTTGAATCTAACATTTCAAAAAAACAGCGCCGTGTTTTCCCAAAAATGGGAAGCGTTTTCTGATGAAATCTGGATATTGCTTCCCGGAAATAATAAATTCTGGCCACAGGATATCAAAGTGAATGGAAAGAAACACCCTGTCGGCAAAAGAAAAGGATTGCCGGTTGTTTTTATAAAAGAGCCCGGAAAATATACAATAAGCGGCAAATTCAAATTTGACAGCATCCCTGAGTGGATAAAAGTACCTAAACATACAGGGTTGTTGAAGCTTGCAATTAAAGGAAAAGAAATTTCCTTCCCAAATATGGATAACCATGGAAAGCTCTGGCTCAAACAGGGGGGAGAGGATAAAAACGCAGTGGAAAAAGAAGATAAACTTCAGCTAAAAGTTTATCGTCTTATCCGGGACGAAATTCCTCTATTACTGGTAACAAGGGTTGATTTGTATATTTCGGGTAAGCACAGGGAGGTCAAACTCGGAAAAGCAGTTGCGAATAATTTTATACCAATGAGACTCAAAAGTGATCTGCCGGCAAAAATAGAAGCTGATGGAAATCTTATATTACAGGCAAGACCCGGTAAATGGACAATTGAAATAACTTCAAGACATAAAGGACATGTTAACGAATTACACTTTGATCCTTCCAGGGGGTTTGATGTCGATGAAGAGGTCTGGGTGTTTGAGGCAAAAAATCATCTTCGGATAGTTTCAATTGAAGGCGTAATGCAGATTGATCCCCAGCAAACCACTATCCCTGAGAGATGGAAGAAATTTTCCGCATATCTGATGCATTCCGATGATACAATGTGCTTTGTCGAGAAAAAAAGAGGGGATCCTCTGCCTGCTCCGGATCAATTGAATCTGCACCGTACATTATGGCTGGATTTTAATGGAACCGGTTATTCTATACGTGACAGTATAACCGGTTCAATGACTACGGGCTGGCGTCTGGAAATGGCACCTCCTGTTGAACTTGGGCGTGTTACGGTTCAAGGCAGGGAACAATTCATTACCCGTCTTAAGGGTTCGGATAAGGCTGGTGTGGAAATGCGGTATGGAAATGTCAGGCTTGAAGCTGAAAGCAGGCTTGAAGATGCGGATAATATTCCGGCTGTGGGTTGGGACAGAGATTTTCATTCTGTTAAGGGTATTCTCAATCTTCCCCCGGGCTGGACACTTTTTGATGCAACCGGAATTGATCATATCAGGCAAACATGGCTGAAACAATGGACACTGCTGGATATGTTTCTGGTTTTAATAATTTCGCTTGCAGTTGCAAGACTTTATTCCTGGCCATGGGGAATAATAGCTCTGGCAGCAATGGTTTTATTAAATCACGAAATTGATGCCCCCCGCTGGGTCTGGCTAAATCTGCTTGCAGCTATAGCTCTTCTTCGCGTTGTTCCCAAAGGTAAAATCAGTTCAATGATAAATAATTATCGAATGATTTGCATAGCATGTTTAATATTTATAAGCCTTCCGTTTATGGTTAATCAGATCAGGACAGGTATTTATCCGCAACTTGAAAGACCGTGGCAGCAAATCGGAATGCAGCAGACACAGCAATGGGCAACTACAGGAAAAGTTGCAATAGATGAAGACAAAGGCTATGACCAAAAAACAAGACTGTCATCTAAACTGCCAAAAACTATTCAAAGCCTGAAACAGCGCATGAAAGAGGAAGCAGTATCTGAAGATATTGATTATTTATACAACCAGCAGGCATCGCAGCTAAAAATAAAACGACTTGATCCAAATGCAAAAATTCAAACAGGTCCTGGTATTCCAAACTGGCAATGGCGACAAATTAATTTTTCCTGGAACGGGCCTGTGGAAAAAGATCAAGAAATTTCATTTGTCTTTATTTCACCTTTTATGAACCTTATTCTTGCGGTATTGCGGGTAATCCTTCTCGCTATCCTGATATACTGCTTATCCCGCTTATCTGGGGCTGTTTATTCAAAAAACAGCGGATTTAGCTTTTCAAGCATAAAAAACGGCATTTTTTCAATTATATCTGTATTGCTTCTTAGCGTTATTGTTTGCCAGGCTCACGCAGACAACTCTTTTCCACCAGAAAAATTGTTAGATGAGCTGAAATTAAAACTGACAGAAAAGGATAGGCCTCCGTGTGCTCCAAACTGTGCGTTAAGCCCACGGATGAAAGTGAGAATAACCGGAAACCAGCTTGATATAAGGATAGAGTTCCATAGTTTACATCCTGATACGGCTGTTCCGCTTCCTGGATCTGTTCAACACTGGCAGCCTCAGATTGTGCTGATAGATGAAAAGCCGGTTTTCGGCCTGTATCGCGAACCATCTACAGGATATTTATGGCTCAACCTTCCTGAAGGCATACATCAAATAGATATAAAAGGAGCTTTGCCTCAAAGGGATGTTGTCTGGCTGCAATTGCCATTAAAACCCCATTATGTTGAAATCAATTCAGAAGGCTGGTCTGTAGATGGATTGTATGATAACGGGGTCGCAGACACACAGCTTCAGTTCACCCGGATTCGCACTGACAATGATGATAAAACTGCGGTATCCGAAACATTTGAGCCTGGGCTGTTACCGTCATTTGTCAAAATTACAAGAATTTTTCTTTTTGATTTAGACTGGCAGATAGAAACCATTGTCAGCAGAGTGACACCTGTTGGCTCTGCAATTGCGGCGTCTATACCTTTGCTTGCAGGAGAATCAGTTACATCTGATATTCGCGTGGAAAACGGCAATGTTCTTCTGAACATGGCTCCTGATCAGAAAAATTTCAGATGGTTTTCATCACTTAAGATAGAAGATGAACTGGTGTTAAAAGCAGAAGATACTCTTGACTGGGCCGAAGTCTGGCAGGTTAACATCGGAACACTGTGGCATGCTGAAATTAGCGGAATACCTGTAATTCATCATCAGAATAAATCCGGTAACTGGTTCCCCGAATGGCGGCCCTGGCCTGGGGAGGAAATTGCCATTAAAATTACAAGACCCGAAGGAATAAAGGGGCAGACTCACACCATCGAAAGCAGTGAACTATCTTTAAGTCCGGGAAAAAGGATTAGAAATGCTATATTGAATCTTAAGATAAAAAGCAGCAGAGGCGGCAGTCATACTATAAAGATTCCGGATAACGCAAAACTCCAGTCTGTTTCTATTAACGGCAAGTCACAGCCTGTCAGGCAAGACAAAAACAGTGTGACTCTTCCGCTTACGCCGGGACAGCAGGATATTAAACTTGTCTGGAGAGAATTAAAAGATGTAGAAACCATACTGAAAACATCTTTGATAAATTTTGGCATGAAAAGCGTTGATTCCTTTATTTCTGTTTCAATGCCGAGAGACAGGTGGATTTTATTTTGCGGTGGTCCGTATGTTGGACCGGCCGTACTGTTTTGGGGCGTTGTCTTTGTAATTATTCTATTATCCTTTGGCCTTGGACGGTTAAATATAACGCCTTTAAAATTTCATCACTGGGCACTTTTAAGCCTTGGATTAACTCAAGGCTCTTTGTTGATTGCAATACCTGTAGCCGGCTGGTTTCTTGTGCTTGGCTACCGGAAACAGGTTGCTGAGAAATTATCAAACTTTACATTTAATTTATTCCAAGTTTTCATTATATTACTTTCCATCGTTGCCTTTGGATCTTTATTATTCGGAATCAAGCAGGGACTTTTGGGCTACCCGAACATGCAGATCAGTGGAAACGGTTCCGGGAATTACCTTTTAAAATGGTATCAGGATATATCCGGAGAAATTCTGCCACAGGCCTGGGTTTTTTCTCTTCCACTTACAATCTATCGTATTGCAATTCTAGCCTGGGCGCTGTGGATCGCTTTTGCCTTTATAAAATGGCTCCGCTGGGCATGGGAATGTTTTAGCGCCAGAGGATTATGGCGCAAAATAGATTGGAATAAGCTTCGAAACAGGCCATGGAAAAGGCATGGAGATAGACAAAAAAACGCGGAAACAGAAGGGGATTTAGGAATTAGGGGAGGATAGAATTTTTTTAATCTTTAATAATCTGCGTAATCTGTGGATGGAATTTAGTATATAAAAGATGGGTATCTTATTTTTCACACCCCGAATATATTCATTGGTAAATAATGATTTAAATACCCCTACCATAACACCAACCGTAGGGGCAATCCCTTGTGGTTGCCCTGTTTGTGGGTTACCCTGTTTGTGGTTGCCCCATTGTTGACGGTTGTTCCATATTTTGGGTACCCACAAGGGGTACCCCTACTATTTTTCAATGATGTACGTCAGCGCTGACCTATTTATTGACAAAGTCTGTTTGATAAAGGAGTTAAATAATATGCCAGGCGTTATGACATTTGATACATTGGCTTACGCCAAAAAACTGAAGGCAGCGCGGGGGTGCCTGATGAGCAAGCAGAGTTACAGGCCGAGGCGCTAAGGAACGTGGACGAATTAACTTCCTCAAGTAGGGGCACAGATTTGGGTCGAATTTGTTCGATCTCAGATCACAAAAGTTGAAGGAATAGCGAGCTATTTCAATATTTTTGTGCTTTGAGACCGGACAAAGGCGGCCTGAAGCTGTGATTTATAGTTGGAGAAGTTATTTCGTCCACGTTCCTAAAGGATATCGTTAATACAGAACTGATGTCAAAACGTGATCTGACAGAAGCCAAAATAGAAATAATTAAATGGGTTGCCGGTATGCTGGTTGCTCAGGCCGCTATTGTGGCTACCCTGGTCAAGTTTTTGTAACCCAATTATCCCTGCCTCAATATTATACCTATATTGAGCGATTTTTTTACTCGATCTGCACTGATCTCTTGCGCGAAAAACCTCGATCTATCCGTTGGTATGCGGTTTTTGCAAACCTTGCTGCATCAAGATTGCGGCACATTTCTTCGCAAAAAATCGCTCAACTTGGGTTTAACCCAAATTGAGCGATTTTTTACTCAATCTGTACTAAGCTCTTGCGCATCAAGGACTTGGTTTTGCTTCTTTTTGGCCACCAGTTTATTTAGTGCTTTACTTCAGGCTCAACCTCGGGCACAACCTCAGGCACAACTTCGGGCACAACCTCAGGCACAACTTCGGGCTCAACCTCGGGCACAACCTCAGGCACAACTTCGGGCTCAACCTCAGGCACAACTTCGGGCTCAACCTTATGCGTGGCCTCCGCCTTTTTTTCGGGAGCCTGATATTCTGCAGCGTCATCACTACCACACGCTACAGGAAAAGCAATCAATGAAAAAATACAACTAGCAGCAATAATTAGTTTAATAACACGATTCATTTAACTCCTCCTTTTTATTTGGTTAATGTTTATAATTTATGAGTCATAAGTTATCGTAACATGCTGAAATAATTAAATCCCAAATTAAATTTCAAATGGAACCTTTGAAAAATTCTCGGTCTGTCATTGCGAACTAAGGTGAAGCAAACTGTAATTTATTGATACTACATGAGATTGCCACGTCGCTTCGCTCCTCGCAATTATGATATATTAAATTATAATATCACTCATTTCCGAAATTTCTGACTATTAAAAGCCGTATCCCTTAACTATGAACTGTTAACGATTACTAAAAGGTTTATATCTTTTGATGGCTATATTGTCAAGAAATTCGCCCTTAATTTCTATCTCCGAAACCGGCCTGCTATAAATAATATAAAAAAAATAATGGACGATAATATTACAATGGTTGCACCTGATGCAAGGTCTGCATAATATGAAAATAACAGTCCTCCGGCTGTGGATATCAAAGCAACTGCTATGGCAATTGCAATCATTGGAATATAGCGATCAGTTATTTGTGAGGCTGCTGCTCCTGGTATTACAAGAAGAGCTGAGACAAGAATTATTCCTATAATTTTTATGCTGATTACAACTGACATCGCAAGTATTGTAAGAAAGAAATGATCAAGAAGAGCTACCGGCATTCCGCTAACGAGCGCAACCTCTCTGTCGAATGAAACAAACAACAATTCCTTGAAAAGCAAAAAAATGGATATGAGGACAAAACCTCCCAACAATGCAATAATTATTAAATCCTTATCGGTAATTGCGAGTATGTTACCAAAAAGATATCCGAAAAGATCCACGTTGTATTGATCTGACATTCCAATAAAAACAACCCCAAGCGCCATGGCAAAAGCAAAAAAGATTCCTATAGCTGTGTCGGCGCTTAATTTTCCACGCCTGCCGATGTAGCCGATTGCATTGGAGACAGCTATTGCAAATATAATGGCTGTAATTGTAGGGGAGATACCGAGAAGAAATCCCAGAGCAATGCCGCCGAATGCTGAATGCGCCACACCAACCCCTACAAATGATAAACGGCGGAGCACAACAAAAAAAGACACTACAGCAAGAACCGGGCTCAACATTATGCCGGCCATAAAGGCATTCCGCATAAATTCAAGGCTAAAAATTTCAATCATTATGTTCATGTTCATGTTTCTTTAAGGAACATGTTGCGCATCTGGAATCGTGAACCATAATATTCAGGTTTTTTCCATAAACCTTTTGCATTATTTCAGGTTCAAAACAGGAATCCGGTTCACCATGATAGTGAATTTCTAAATTCAAACATGCGATGCGATCCGCATGGGCGGTAATAACTCCTATATCATGTGAAACCATTATTACCGATATATTCATTTCATCTCTAAATTTGGCCAGCAATTCATAAAAATCTTCCTGAGCAACACTGTCAACTCCTGTTGAAGGCTCGTCCAGTACCAAAAGCTTGGGCTTTGATGCCAAAGCACGGGCAATATGAACTCTCTGCTGCTGGCCTCCGGACAGCATTCCAAAGGGTTTTTCAGCATGTTCAGCCATATTTATCCTGGCCAGCATCTCCATTGCAACTTCCTTGCTTTTGCTTCCTGGTCGTTTAAAAAAACCAATCCTGTTATATAAGCCCATTAAGACTACATCCAGGGCTGTAACAGGAAAAGATCTGTCAGCTTTGGAAATTTGGGGCAGATATCCGACTTCAAGTCTGCTGTGCTTGTCAGGCCTATGCCCGAATAATTTCACTACACCTTTTTGAGGATGAACAAGTCCCAAAATAACTTTAAGCAGGGTTGATTTCCCACCACCATTGGGACCTACTATGCCAAAGATCTCACCCTGATAGCACTTCAAGTATATAGATTTCAGCACCCATTTATTGTAATAACCGACCCAGACATTTTCAAGCTCCGCATAAACTGCTTTTTTATTTCCGATATCTGCTCCATGCTCTTTCAAAGCATTGCCTCCTGCAAGACCTTAAGATTATATTTCATAAGGTCAAAATAACTGTTGCGGCCTTTTATATCAGGGCCGCCCATTGGATCAAGAAAAAGCACTTTAACATCCGCTTCTCTGGCAATTACTTCTGCAATTTTTGGATTCAACTGGGGTTCAGCAAACACAGCCCGAATATCATGTTTTACTATAAGAGAAACGATTTTCTTTATACTTCTCGGCGTAGGGTTTCTTCCGGGAGTAGCTTCAATCACACCGACGGATTCAAGTTTATATTGTCTTGCAAAGTAATCCCATGCAGGGTGAAAGCAAACATATTTTCTAATTTTGAATTTTTCAACCGTCGAAGCTATCAAGACATGGAGTTCATCCAATTTATCTAAATACGCTAATCCCCGCTTTTCATAGTATTTCATATGCTTGTTGTCAATCTTACAAAGCACTGAAATAATTTTATTAACCATCAATTTTGCTATGTTCGGATCAAGCCATATATGAGGGTTGGCAAAACCCGACTCTGTATCTAAAATATCATCGTCACCATGATGGTGGTCAAAGTCATCATGATGATGTTTTGATAATTTTATCAGAGAAATTCCTTCGGATAATTTCACTGTATGTAGCTGGTTTTTTGATAATCTGACAAATTTTCCAGCCCATAATTCAAGGCCGGCACCAATCATAAAAAAAACACGTGCCTCGGAAATCTTTTTTAACAGGCTGGGTTTTGGTTCATATGTGTGAGGACTTGCGCCAGGAGGAATAACAGTAGTCACATCAACATACATGCCTCCAACCTGCTTTACCATATCTGCAACCGGAAAAATGCTGGCAATTACCGAAATTTCTTCCCCAAAGCATTCAGATGCTTGCAACTGAATAGCGGAAAAAACCAATATAAACAAAACCAGGATACGCAATATTTTTATTTTCATAGGATATTTTTCCAGAAGTTTGGCTGTAAGTTACACTAAAAAATATTTCAAATAAACTATAAAATGGTTGATACCTCTAAATTTTATAACTCAACAGGTAAAACAATGAGAAACTAATCATGAATTCTGTCTCATTTTTAAATTAAAGACATAGTTGTATCATGAGACATTTTACATGTCTTTCCATTTATATTTGTATCTCAATATCTTATTTTAATTCAAGATGTTATTTCATCATTGGAGTTTTTGTTCTCAATGGCACATAGCTTGCAATTAAATATGTTAAATAACAATTTTAGTTTCAATTGTTTGCCAACTTCGAACCAAAGGAGGTACAGCATGATGAAATTAGAAGATATAAACAAGAATCTTGACCTGTTAAATGACATAGATTGGGAGATGACACCGGAAATGGCTGTAACACTTTATCTGGAATGGGGTAATAATCCGGCACTGGGTAACAACATAATAAAATCAAAGAGAGATTTTTCTACTTATTTTGTAATAAATACATGGCATGAGCCGGTAATATACCTTATCCGTCGTAACAGTGAAGACGGCGTTGAACTTGCTACAATAAAGATGCCCAAAGGGATAGAAACCCGGTTCCTGGAGTCAGTAGGACATAATAAAGGCGTTTATTCTATTGAGGGTGAAGTTAAAGACTGGCTTAAAGGTGAACTCTATAATGCTTAAGATTTAAGTATTTAAGAATGTTCGCTTAAAAATCTATACAAGGTGGCCCTTCCCACCCCGAGAAGCTTGGCAGCTCTTGATTTGTTCCCCCCCGTTTGTTCAAGAGCGGATTTTATTGTATTAAAGTCAAGCTTTTTAGAAGGGCCGCGTTTCAATCCCGGTTTATTGTTTTCTCTCAGCTCAACAGGGAATTCATTTGGAGTAATTACGCTGCCGCTGCATTTTACAATGGCAAACTGAATAGCATTTTGAAGCTCACGAACATTTCCCGGCCAGGCATAATCCATCATTAAGGACATAGCTTCTTTAGATATTCTGGGAGGTTTTTGCTTATAATCTTCCTCAGCCTGTTTAAGAAAATGGTCGACGAGAAGTGGTATGTCATTTTTTCGTTCACGGAGAGAAGGAATAGTTATAGGTATTACATTTAAACGGTAATAAAGATCTTTGCGGAAATTTTTATTCTTTACTTCCTCTTTAAGGTCTTTGTTTGTTGCGCTGATAACTCGAATATTTACAGAGATTGTTTTTTCTCCGCCAACTTTTTCAAATGTACCATCCTGCAGAAATCTCAGAAGCTTGACCTGCACATTTTTTGAAAGTTCTGTAACCTCATCCAGAAATATTGTGCCTCTGTGGGCCAGCTCAAAGCGCCCCTTTTTATCACGTATAGCATCTGAAAACGCTCCTTTAACATGCCCAAAAAGTTCACTTTCTATAAGGCTTTCCGGCAATGCTCCGCAATTTATAGCGATGAATGGAGCTCCACTTCTTCGACTTTCATTGTGAATAGCTGCAGCAACCAGTTCTTTGCCTGTGCCTGTTTCTCCAGAAATATGTACTGGATAATTATAGCCGGCGACATCTCTAATCTGTTGAAAAACCTGGAGCATTTTTGTGTCTTGACCTATGATGTTTGCAAAGCTGTTTAGCTTTCCGGCTCTTATTTTCAGGCTTATAATATCAGTAACATCTCTTAGGAAAGCAATAACCCCAAAGAGTTTTCCATTTTCGTCATCCATCCTGTTAAATGACATTTCAATGTTCTTAATTTCGCCATTTTTGTTTAACATGTTAATCGTATATTTATAGTTATCCATAATTTCAGGGTTATCTTTACTGAAAGAACAGCGTTCACCGCAAAAGGGGACGTCAAATACTTCGTGACAGTCCCTTCCCAGAACATCTTTTCTGCTGAAACCTGTAATTCTTTCAGCTTCATGGTTGAAAAAAAATATACGCCTTTTTATGTCATGGGCTATGATTCCATCCTTAAGATTATCAAGAACCCGCTCCAGGTTTTCCTTTATAGTAATAATTTTTTCAATCTTTGATTCAGTCATAATTGTTTCCAAAAATGGTTTGCATTACACATCATGCGACAGGGTTTTCGTTCAATCAATTACAAGAACTATGGCTCCCCGTATCCTGCCGCGTTTCAATCTCGCTAAAGCTTCGTTTGCCTCAGCAAGCGGAAATGTCTCAACTTCAGTACGCACAGGCACCTTAGGTGCCAATTCCAGAAATTCCTCGCCATCGTGGCGTGTCAGGTTTGCCACCGAGCATATGCTGCGCTCTCCCCACAATATACTGTAAGGGAAGGAAGGAATATCGCTCATATGAATACCAGCGCAAACTACTGTTCCGCCTTTAGCAAGGGCTCTCAGGGATAGAGGAACAAGCTCGCCTGCCGGAGCAAAAATTATGGCTGCATCGAGCAAGTGTGGCGGTTGCATAGTAGAATCACCGGCCCATTCCGCACCAAGCTCAATTGCAAACTGCCGGCTATCATTATCGCCGGGACGGGTAAAAGCATAAATTTTCCGGTCTCTGTATTTTGCGACCTGGGCAACAATGTGTGCTGCAGCACCAAAGCCATAGATGCCCAAGTGCTCTGCATCACCTGCCATAACAAGAGAACGATAACCTATCAAGCCGGCACATAATAATGGAGCAGCTTTCGCATCAGAGTAAAAACCCGGAATATGGAAACAAAATCTCTGATCTGCTTTTGTGAATTCTGCATAACCTCCGTCAATGGTATATCCGGTAAAACCTGCTGAATCGCATAGATTTTCCTTTCCGGAACAACAATATTTACATTTGCCGCAGGTATAACCAAGCCAAGGCACTCCAACCCTGTCGCCAATGGAAAATCGTTCTACATTTAATCCTTTTTTAACCACCGTTCCGATAATCTCATGACCCATAACAAGGGGAAGCTTAGGTCTGTCTAACTCCCCATCTATAATGTGCAGATCAGTTCTGCATACACCACATGCATTTACACGAATTAATAACTGATCAGGGCCCGGTTCAGGCTTGGCGATATCTAATTGACGAAGAAGTTCCCCTGATTTGCTTAAAACCATAGCACGCATGAAATTACTCCATTAGTAACAGTTCACCTGTCTTAAATTAGCCCCTTTTTTTCAGGATTGTTTCGTAATCCTTCAGTGACAGCGGACAGTTTATAAGATTCATGAAATCCTTTTGTGTAAGCTTTAATTTTCCCAATCTGCATTCGATGATTTCCTCCAGATACTGCAACCACTTTCGGGGCAGACTGCCAAGATTCTCTTTATCTTCCATCAAGTCCTCAAAAATCTGAATAATTTCATTGGAAAGCAAGTCTATGGCTTCAGAAGTGGTATCGGCATAAGAAAAAGCCTCTATATCGTCAAAACTCGCAATCACTTTATCTTCTTCAAATTCCAGAGTAACGTAGATGGGAGCTTTTAAGTGATATTTAGGATGCTTTAAGGAATTAAGCGGAATAATCCTGTATCTTGTGTCAACTGCATAAATAATTTTTTTACTAAGATCTTTATACTGGTCAGGTGTTAGAATGCTTTCTTGCATGTGACCCTCCTTTCAAAACCATAAATCGTAGGATCTACACCCTATCCCTTTCCCTCAGAGAAGAGTGAAATAATTTAAGCCAACCGCCAGTGTCCAAACCTCTTTGACCCCACATGAACAATTTTTTCCTCTTCTTTGAGTTCTCTTAACAGATTTGAAATTTTCCATCACGACTCCCAGAAAAACTACAAACCCAGATATGCTTTTCTTACATTCTCATTTGAAAGAAGATTTTCTGAAGAATCTGAAAGAGTTATACGTCCGTTCTCCATAACATAGCCCCTGTGAGCTGCTTTCAGCGCAAGATTTGCATTCTGTTCCACAAGAAAAACAGTTGTCTGGTTTTCGATATTTATCTTCTTTATGATCTCAAACAGTTGCCTTACTATAAGAGGGGCTAGTCCCAAAGACGGTTCATCCAGCAGCAAAAGCGCCGGCCTTGCCATCATTGCCCTTGAAATGGCAAGCATTTGCCGTTCGCCTCCGCTTAAAGTTCCCCCAAACTGATTTCTCCTTTGACTAAGAATCGGAAAAAGGTCAAAAATATATTCCATGTCTTTTTTTATATTTTTTCTGTCCGTCCTTAAAAAAGCTCCCATGTCCAGATTTTCCAGGACCGTTAAATATGGAAAAATTCTCCGTCCCTCTGGAACCTGGCTGATTCCAAGCGAAACGATCCTGTCCGGTCTCATATTATGAATAGTTTTACCCATAAAAATGATTTCGCCTGAACGCGATGGAACTAAACCCGAGATCGTCATTAAAGTTGTTGTTTTGCCCGCGCCGTTTGCACCTATAAGAGTTATAATTTCTCCTCTGGAAATCTCAATATTTACATTCTTCAGCGCCTGAATATTTCCATAGAATGAGTTTATATTCCTTAGCCTAAGCATCTATATCCTCTCCAAGGTAAGCTTTTATCACAACAGGATTATTAATAATATCACTGGGGGTTCCCTGTGCGATTTTTCTTCCGTAATCCATAACAAATATCCTGTCAGACAAACTCATGACCAGTTTCATGTCATGCTCAATCATCAATATGGAAATATTGTTTTCATCTCGCAGTCTGGTTATCAGTTCGTCAAGTTCCCTGGTTTCCTGGGGATTCATTCCGGCGGCCGGTTCATCCAGAAGAAGCAGGAAAGGTTCGGTAGCCATTGCTCTTGCTATTTCAAGACGCCTTTGTGCTCCATAAGGAAGATTTTTTGCAAACTCGTTGACAAAATGCGAAATGCCTGTCTTTTTTAAAATGTTGTAGCTGAAATCAACCACATCTTTTTCTTCTTTAATCGTTGACTTTCTTCTTAATATAGCGCTCACAATGCCCGAAGAAGTACGGCAGTGGCGTCCAATCATAACATTTTCAAGAACAGTCATATTAGAAAACAGACGGATATTCTGAAAAGTACGGGCCATGCCTTTTTTCGTAATAAGATTTGGTTTTAACCCATTTATTTTCTTGCATTTTTTTTCTGGAGGTGAAATCAGTATTTCTCCTCCTGTTGGATTATATATTCCGGTTATACAGTTAAAAAAAGTTGTTTTGCCTGCCCCGTTCGGACCAATAACGGCTGCTATTTCTCCTTCAACCACATTCAGATCAAGGTGGTTCAGAGCCCGCAGGCCACCAAAATTCATGCTTAAATTTTTAATTTCCAAAATAGTATTCATGATCCTATTCATCAAATTTATAAGTGCGGCGTATGTTGGCAATTATGCCCTGGGGTCGGAAAACCATCATAATAACCATTATGGCTCCGAAAATCAGCATTCTGTAGTCGGAAAAGGCTCTGAGATATTCAGGCAGAAGGATCAGGATTAACGCTCCGATAATTACGCCTAAAATCGAACCCATGCCTCCCAGTACTACGATTGAAAGTATCATGGCCGATTCAAGGAAGGTAAAACTTGCGGGATTAATAAAAGTAGTTTTGGCGGCAAATATTACACCAACCATTCCAGCCCATGTTGCTCCAAGTGCAAAGGCCCTCAGTTTTGTCTTGGTTTTGTCAATTCCCATAGCCTGACATGCTGTTTCATCCTCTCTCAAAGCAATCCATGCCCTGCCTATTCTTGAATTCTGCAACCTGTTAACTACAATGATTGTAAATATGACAAGACCGATCATAAGGAAATAAAGATATATGCTTGCAGCCTGAAGGGAGAACTGGATACCAAAAAAACCCGGCCTGTCAATATTGGCAATGCCGCTTGGGCCAAAAGAGAATTCATTCCAGTTTTCCAATACAAGCCTGATTATTTCTCCAAACCCAAGGGTAACAATGGCAAGATAGTCACCTCGCAGGCGCAGCACAGGGAAACCAAGGAGTACACCAAAAATAAAGCCTAAAACAGCTCCTATGGGGAGTACCGACCAGAAACCAAGGCCAAAATGGTAGTTCAGTAATGCATAGCTATAAGCGCCTACAGCATAAAAGGCAACATACCCAAGGTCGAGCAACCCTGCAAGACCCACCACGATGTTAAGGCCCAGACCAAGGACAATATACATTAAAGCGGTTGTCATTATGCTGGTCTGGTACATGGAAAAAGTAAAAGGAAAAGCGACTGCGATAATAGTTAAGCCTGTCACTAAAGGAATATAGAATCTGCGTTCTTCCAATATCCTCTGAATCAAAAAAGTTTTGCCTGATTCTCCGGTTTCAGCTCGTTTTTCCCCTGCTTCCTTTTTTTTCAGCATATAACGCCAGACAAAGGAGAGCAAAAAACTGCCGATTCCAACAATGAGCATGTTCTTCCAGCGCCATTCAACAACTTTCTCTATAGGATTGACCCTGATTACCATTATAGGAAATGTCAAAAACATAAACCAGAGAGAAACAAGAAATGATTTCTTTATTTCCTGAACTTTAATCATTAGTTGGATCCTAAATTTTTTGAGTCGTAACCCGCCCAAGAATGCCCGCCGGTTTGAATATTAGAATCAGTACAAGCAATCCAAAAGCAAAAACATCTTCATAATCACTTGAAATGTAACCTGTTGCAAAACTTTCTGTCAGCCCGAGAACAAGCGCGCCTAAAACAGCGCCTGGGATACTGCCAATTCCGCCAAGTACGGCAGCAGTAAATGCTTTTATTCCTGCGATAAAACCAATATAAAAATTTATCTGACCAACATGCGAGGCAATCAGGACTCCGCCCAGTGCAGCTAAAGCAGAACCAATTATAAATGTTATAGAAATTACACGGTTAACATTTACCCCAACAAGCATAGCCATCTTTCTGTCCTGGGCTGTTGCACGCATAGCCTTTCCCGTCCTGGTAAACTTGATCAGAAAAGTCAGCAAAATCATAGCCGTCGAGGTAGTAAGCAGAATGATTATCTCCGATGAACTGATAATATACCTGTACGGCTTTATAAATTCAAATTCAGGAATGAGGTTCGGGAAGGGAAGAAAATCCGATGTTTGAGCCAATAGCACGTAATTTTGAAGAAAAATTGACATGCCGATTGCGCTGATAAGGGGTGAAAGACGTGAAGCACTGCGAAGTGGCATATAAGCTATCTTTTCAACGGTATAGCCATAAGCCGAAGAATATATCACTGCCGATAGAGACGCCAGCACAATTACTGCAATCTCGTTAAAACCCAGCAGCGTCAGAACACTTGTAAAAATAAGGGCGGTAAATGCCCCTATCATATAAATTTCACCATGGGCAAAATTGATCAACTCAATAATGCCGTACACCATGGTATAGCCCAAAGCAATAAGGGCATATATACTCCCTCGAGTCAGCCCTCCAAGAATAAGTTCAAGAAAATATTCCATTTAGATTACTTCGTAATGGTTTACGGTTGTCGGTTCACGGTTTACAGTTGTCGGTTTGCAGTTCACAGTTTTATGTTTTGATCAACCGCTAACTGTAAACCGTGAACCGTGAACCGTAAATTGTTACTTTACTTCAACATAAACTCCGTTTTGTACCTGATACATACAGAACCCAACCCCGATTGCATCGCCACGTCCATCAAAACTAATAGCGGATCTGATACTTATAGCCCTGCTCAACCAGAAATAGCTGGCGGTTAACGGCAAAATTCTGTTCGTCTGTGCCTTTTGAGACAAGGGTGTAGAAACAAGAAGCTCGTTTTTTGGGTCGAAGGATGCGACCTAAGCGCTGTGCCTCTTCCTGGCGTGATCCAAAGGCGCCGGAGACCTGTATCATCACGTTAGCATCAGGAAGATCTACGGCAAAATTGGCTACCTTTGAGACAACCAAGACCTTAATCCGCCCTTTCCTGAAATCCGCATATATTTTTTTACGTTCCTCATGCTTTGTTTTGCCTGTGATAATCGGCAGGTTCAGTTTCTTGGCGATTTTTTCCACCTGCGCAATGTACTGGCCTATGACAAGGATGCTGTCATCTGAGTGATGACAGATCAGTTCTTCAACCAGCGTAAGTTTTTTGGAATTCTCAGCGGCAATGCGGAAGCGTTGCCGCTTTGAGGCATGGGCATACTCGAGTTCTTCCTTCGGAGGCAGTAAGAGTCTGTACTCTATGCAGATTGCCTCTGCAATAAAGCCTTTGCTTTCCAGAGTTTTCCATGGAACATCATATCGCTTCGGCCCGATCAGGGCAAATACATCGTCTTCCTTGCCGTCTTCCCGCACAAGGGTGGCTGTGAGTCCCAGCCGTCGTCTGGCCTGAATGGAAGTTGTTGCACGGAACACAGGAGCAGGAAGGAGGTGAACCTCGTCGTAAATGATCAGACCCCAGTCATGTTCTGTAAAAATATCCAAATTAAGAAGTGGATCTTCTTTTGTGCGACGATAGGTCAACATCTGGTAGGTAGTAATAGTTACCGGCTTTATCTCTTTTATAAGGCCGGTGAACTCGCCAATTTCCTCATTGTCCAATGTCGTCCTGGAAAGCAATTCCTCACGCCATTGATATACGGATACGTTATTGGTTGTAATGATGAGGGAATGGCTGCCTATCTTGCTCATAACCCCCAACCCGATAATGGTTTTTCCGGAACCACATGCAAGGACAATGATACCGCTACCGCCGGAGGCACTGCCAGCCTGATAAAAAGCATCAACTGCCTCTTTTTGATAGTCACGAAGGTCAAAGGCGTGACCATCCGAATCAATATTGCGTAAACTTAAGTCAATCGGAGCGCCTGGTACATATCCACAGGTATCCTTGACCGGATAACCTATTTTTACAAGGGCATGCTTCAGATTTCCCCGTTCGCAGGCTGAGATCAAAAAACCGTCCTCTGTTTTTTTTAACCAGAATCGTTCCAGATCGTTATCCTGTTGGATCCGGTTAAGAATTATGGAATCGCTGATTCTCAATCGCAAACTATCTTCAGACATTTTTTCAAGTACCAGGCTGCCGTAAGTCTCATACCATTCTCTGATATCAAAGAGTACATTGGAAGGTATTTCATAACGGGAATAGCCTATCAACCTGTTTATGATTTCATCCATGCCTGTATCAAGGGCAGCGCTGTTCCACAAAGAGAGGGGTGTAACTCTGTATGTATGAATAAATTCCGGAGACTTGACCAATTCTGCAAAGCTGTTCAAAAAATCACGGCATTCGATATACTGAGGGTGAGCCACTTCAACCATAATAGTGTGGTCGCTCTGAACAATAAGTGGTCCTGAATCGTTCACCAGTCAATATCCTTCATTTTGATAACATATTCTTTTTTAAGGGTTTTTAATGCTGAGTTTATCTCTTTCTGCTTTTCTCCTGAATAGCTGATAGATTTATTTTCCCGGTTCATTTCAATATCGCATCTTTCCTGGATCAGAGCCTTGCTGCATTTTTCGAACACCATCTTATCCGGAAAATAAAGCGTAATGACAGTTTTGCGCTTTAATGTGACGGTTTTTTTCTTCTTGCGCCCGGCAAGTATATCCGACTTTTTGGGAAACCTGGACTTGACGCCGTCAGGAAGCGGTCTGAATGCCTTGTCAGAATGTTTTACAAGCATTGGAACCAGCTTTGCTTCTTCCAGTCTGCCAAAAAGATTCTTCGGATCTTTAACGATTCTGAGCGCAGGACTAATGTTTTTTACAGTAAAATTTTTTACCATATCAAAGTTCGGGTTTCCCTCCAACAACCCAAACCCGTGATACAGAGTAAAAACCTCTGAGTGGCCAACCCATTCTTCGAGTTCGGTCAGAACATTTTGCGGAACATTTGAATTAGAGAGATTCCGGAGTATGGCAATCACATCCAATGACTCATCATTTGCCAACCGGGCAGTTACCTTCCTTTTATTCAGTTTCAGGATGGTAACCGTATTTTCGGAAATGGTATCTGTGAGAGGATTCAGTCCGGCCAGGATCCCGGCCGGATAAAACTCCGATTCCACATGAATCTCAAAATTTGGTTGAACCGTAACCTTTGGCTCAGGAATATTTCCCTCCATGAAACGGAGTAGAGATTCATTCACTTTGAATGCCTTGAGAGCGTTTAAAGACGGATTCCGTTCTTTGTATTCGGATTTTCCATAGGCCAAATTCACATAGCCCAGCTCAAGGGGAATGCCCTCCAAAAAACGTTCCACATATCGTCCTTCAACCCTTTCAAAGGCATTGGAATCTTTGACTGTGATCTTGATACTAGGGTCCCAGTCCTTTTTTCTTTCACCAAAATTACAATAACGACCGTTAATCCGGTCTGACTTATACCTGTAACTCGGTTTTTCAGGAATAAGGAAAAATGGATGTTCGGCCTTGAGATACCTGACAAAAGATGCAGTACTATACCAGACCCCGCTTTGACAACGCTTCATGATCTTTAACAGGAAATTTCTTGTCCCTGCAAAGTTTAAAGATGGGAGCACGCCGGTAGCACAGCCACTGGAGCTGAAGGTATCAAGGGTTCCCATAACTCCGGTCTGAAAAAATTCATTAGAGCAAGCTTTATATTTGTCAACCAGACTCTTAAGTAACAGGTTTTCCTGGTCTTGAAGGGTCATATCCAGAAAACTATTGTATTTACGCTCAGCTATTTCAATGTAATTGTCAGGATAGGATGGCTCTGAACTGCTATACCCCAAATACTCCCCTTCAGTATCATAAGAGACAAATCCGAGCTTTAAAGCTGTATTGTCAATATAATTGAGCCATATGCTGTATCCGTATTCTTCCACTTCTTCAGGGGCTAAAGGATCGCTTATCAGCCTGGCAAGCCTTCTTGCATCCATTTTGGGCAGACCGTTTCCCCTGGTTGAACGCTTGACATCCCGGTTCCCGACATAATCCATAAAAAGATGCAGGTCTTTTCGCAGGTCACAGTGGTTTGCAAATACCTTCAGCCCATTAACGTCAATCTGTTTCAAATTCATTTCACTCATTTTGCCTCTATGGCTTTGACAACATATCCGGATTTGTTTACCAGCGCTTCCATTTTTTTTGTCAGATCGTTTGGAAAAGCAATAAAATTGTCCGGCAAAAAAACAACCTTGCCGGAATCTGCAAATGCCTTCTGGATTGCTACTTTAAGACTAAGGTCTCTTACCCTGGCCACCAAAAGGTTTTGATGCACAACCTGTTTTCCCCATCTCTCCTCTATTATAGAGATAGCGCCGGCAAATGCAGATGCATTCTTCCTGAGCCATGAAGTCAGTGGGACCTGGTCAATATTCATAACAATTCTGCCTATTTTGACAGAGTTGGGGAATGCTGTCAATTGCGAGCCGGCCACGCGAAAATTCGATATCCAGGCCAGAAATTCCAGACTTGCATAAGGAATTGTTGAAATATCCACTATTACGGTGCCGTCATTGGTTTTTTTCAAGAACCGGCCTGGATCCATTTGGGCTCCAGCATCAGTATGATCTTCCGGCAGAGCGTAATATGTTTTTTCGGCAATCGTTTGTTTGGCCAAACACCCCTGTTTGCAGCCGGCATGGCAAACCTTCCGCGGATCGGGCGGGTCTATGCCATAACAAAAAATCTTCAAAAATGATGAGAGCTCATCAGGCAGTATCCATTCACCAGGACTGAGCAGAGAAAGGGCATAGGCTGCGGCTTTAGTTGGAGATACAGAACCTTGCCCGGCTTTTTTAGGGCTTTCCTCTTCTTTTAAGGCCAAATCCCAAATAGCTCTTTGCCATTCCACGAGGTATTCGGCCCGGAACTCCTTGCCACCCATACGCAATTCCCCATCCTTAATGCACAGGCTGTGCTTTGCTCCATTTGCTTCGAATACATATGCATGGCGGTCTAATATTTCCATCAATTTGTTCCTGACAACGGTCTGGTTGAAATTACCATGGCCTGGAATGCTTTTGGCCGGACCAAAGGGAAGAGGAAGAAATGGATGAAATTCTTCCGGAAATCTGAATCGCAGTCTTTCCAGCTTTGTATTCTTTTCCCAGGTTTCATGCTCTTCGGCAAAGAGAATTACTCCCCGACGAATAAGAGATGTTTTTACCTGCTTAAAAATATCCTTATATTTTTGATTAAAGGTTCCAAAACGCCATTTGCGGCTATTTTCAGTGCCATAGATGCGATCAAAAAATGCCGCATCCACGGTTGCAGAGGTCAATTTCATCAGATGAAGCAGAATAACCTCATCCCTAGTCAGTCTGCCGATGGCGTTTGCTACCCCTGTTTCAGACAAAAAAAAGCCTTCAAGAAGGTTTCGGGAATTAGCCTCTTTCGAAGTAAAACCCCGGCTTTTACACAGAGCCTTAATGTCCACAACGGTCAACTCAAGATGGCACATCTTGTTTAGCATTTCTGTTGTATCCAATTTTACAGCTTCCTCCTGGCTTTGAGCTTGATTAATCGTATTAAACCACTACCTTTGAATAGGTTTTTACATTAGGGCTTGCTAAAAAATAACTGGGCGTTGTGTCGACTTGTTTCGGGGTTATGGAACAGATTCAATCGGAAAAAGCTCAAAAATATATTCCATGTCTTTTTCTTATATTTTTCCTGTCCGTCTTTAAAAAAGCTCCCATGTCCAGATTTTCCAAAACCGTGTTCACAGTTCACAGTTATCGGTTCACAGTTTTATGTTTTAATCAACCGCTAACTGTAAACCGTGAACCGTAAACTCTTACTTTACTTCAACATAAACTCCATTTTGTACCTGATACATACAGAACCCTACCCCGATTGCATCGCCACGTTCATCAAAACTAATTTTGCCAAGCGGCGTATCTACATATTCGGTACTAAGTGCTTTTGATACAGCATCATAATCTGTAGAGCCTGCCTTTTGAATTGCATTCAGCAAACATAGAGAAGCCGAATAAGCATTAAGAAAAAAAGCGCCCGGTTCTGATTCGTAAGTATTTTTGTGGGCCTCAATTGCAGCAATGGCCATTGGATTATTGGACGTATCAATCGGCCCTGTAGCGTAAACACCTTCAGCATATTCTCCTGCAACTTTTATAAACGTATTATCTTTAACGCCATCGTCTGAAATAAATACGTTTTTCATGCCTTTTTTCCGCATCTGGCTGATTATTTTTGAGGCTTCAGGATGATATCCGCCGAATATCACTGCTTCTGCTCCTGAATGCTTTGTTTTCTGAACAACAGCGGAATAATCAACAGCGCCTGGAGTAACGCCTTCGTACAATACTACTTCTGCTTTATCTGAAGCTTCCAGATATTTTTTTGCAAACTCAGCAAGACCCTTTCCATAATCGCCCTTGTCGTGGAGAACAGCAACTTTTTCAACCTTTAAAACATCTATTGCAAAATCAACTTCAAGTCTTGCCTGTGTATCATCAGAAGCGATTGTACGAAAAAAATTAGGGTAGTCACCGCTTTGTGTAAGTGCAGGATTGGTGCAGGAAGGAGACATGATAATAATCTTTGAGTCCTTATAAATACCAAGAGCGGCCTTTGTGGCGCCGCTGCATATATGACCTAAAACAATATCAACGCCTTCCGTAACCAGCTTGGTGGCTGTATTGGTGGCCATTTCCGGTTTACAAACATC
>Ga0255365_10048_pt1 | contig 25183 bp, 25 predicted proteins | sample ANMaggSeSYBR01J3_FD_182089 | JGI IMG/M metagenome (GOLD analysis project Ga0255365, IMG submission 182089) | Sediment cell enrichment communities from methane seep in Santa Monica Basin, California, United Staets - ANME aggregate JGI... | ecosystem: Environmental > Aquatic > Marine > Cold seeps >... | reverse complement strand
CTCACGAAGGCCGTTCCACAATGATAGATGTCATCGAGCGGACCGCCGATGAGGTATTTATTCCTCTGACGGTCGGAGGTGGCATAAATTCTGTCGAGGATGTCAGGCAGATCCTCCGGGCAGGTGCTGATAAGGTATCTGTTAATACAGCAGCAGTGAAGAACCCGGAATTAATTCGCGAGGCTTCTACTATCTTCGGTTCACAATGTATTGTAACAGCTATCGATTGCAGGCGTAACCTCGATGTCGAGAACAATCAGGACAAGACCATACTTGAGCTTGAGGATGGTACTCTTGCATGGTATGAAGTTGTTATCTATGGTGGCAGAGAACCTACCGGACTGGATACTGTCCAGTGGGCGAAGAAGGTGGAAGAGCTTGGTTCAGGTGAGATCCTTCTTACAAGCATGAACCGTGACGGGACTTATGATGGTTTTGATATCCCTATTACAAAGAAGCTCTCTGAAGAGCTTGATATTCCAATAATAGCCTCTGGTGGCGTTGGTAATCCTGAGCACATGTACAAGGGATTCGTTGATGGTAAGGCCGATGCAGGACTTGCTGCAAGCATCTTCCACTTCGGGGAATATACTGTGCGGGATGTAAAGGAAGCCCTCAGGGTAAAGGGCATACCGGTACGCCTTTAATTTGATCTCAGGGGAAGATATCATGGAAATATCCGAATTCCAGAAGTTCATGTATGACCTTTATGCCCATAACGACAAACGCAGAGGTGGACCTGCCACGATGCTCTGGCTTGTCGAAGAGGTCGGAGAGCTCGCAGAGGCTATTCGCAGGAATGATATGGAGAATCTAAGGGAAGAGCTTGCTGACTGTTTTGCTTGGGTTGGGGCAGTGGCAAATCTCTATGATATTGATCTTGAAAAAGCATTTCTGGAAAAATATCCTCTTGTATGCCCGACCTGCAGGAAGAATCCGTGTATCTGTACTGATTGATATTTGAGACCTTTTTAGGTCTGCCTTATTTTCTTATTTATTTTTGCCCATTTCTTTCATCTTTTTTAGATCAAAGTTCCCTTTTCTCCTACATTACAAACAAAAATATGATCTGTAACATTAATGCAGGAAGTTATTTATTCTATCTTTCTTCTCTATCATTGGTGAAAATTTATGAACAAATCCCAAAAAATAGTGGGATTTACATTACTATTACTTGTTATGTTCGCATCAGTGATGTCCGCTGGCTGTCTTCGGGACTTTGAAGATAATAGCCAGCTTGAGATCTCAAACGTGGATATCTCTTCAGAAAAAATAAGAAGTAGCTATGTAGATCTCAATATTACGACCGAAATTAAGAGTAATTTCGCAGATAGTAACAATGTATCCCTTCTTCTGAAGGTGTATGATAAGGAAACTGGTTTTCTTGATATGCAGCGAGATGTTTTCATAGGATTTGTGGAAAACGGTGAAACGGTATTCATCCCCATGGAGATCTCACTTTTGAAAGAAGGTGGCTATCGAATGGAGATACAGCTTCTTGAAGACGATCAGAAAAAAAGGTCTCGCCAGTTGGAGATCTCAAATCTGGATTCTTTAACTCCTGATGTAGCTGATATTGGGATCGAGATCGGAGATGTTGACTTTATCGTAAAGGGTGTTGTCGATAACAAGGTCGAGTTACAGGCGGACATCTATCTTTCAAATGAAGGAAGAGCTCTGAGTGATGATTACAGAGTACTCATCAAGGCACGGGAAAGGGATGCCAGCCTGCTTGGAGATAAGGCCTGGACCACTACAGGTTCTATCCTTCCTGAAACAACAAAGATCGTTTCAGTGGGTATTACAGTTCCCAATAATTACAATTACATTGTTGATGTGATCATCTGGGACAATGATACTATTATCAAGCGTGGTGAGAGTGAAATCCAGCTAAGTCCTGAAACCGTTCTTGACAAGGATACCGTCGTTCAGAAAAGGGTGATCGATGCAGGGGACTTTGAGGAACGTTTCGTAGATGAAGTTTATGAGGACTATCCCGAATCGGAAACTCCCGGTTTTACCATATTGTTCGCGCTTGCTTCGATATTAAGTGTTGTATTCATACATAGGAGGAGATCATAATGGATGAGAAAATCCCAAATGGAAAACTGAATCTGGAATACTATTTCCGGTTAGGCGTTTTTGGACTTGCAATGATCTTTTTGATCTTGTCAGCATTCCAGCTCTATATTTCCATAGACAGTATCATTTATACCTGGTTTGAGCATCAGTATGTTCCTATAGTCAAATCACTGGTCAATCTTGCAGTACTGGGACTTAGTGTCTATATAATAAGGCTTTATTTTGTGAACAAATGAGTGAGTTCTTCTCCCTCATTTTTTCATTTCCATCCTTCTGTTCTTTGTGTTCTGCCTTGTCTGACCACGCTTATATATGTTCAGTTGTTTGATATCAGGTATATAAGTCTTGATCATTGAAACTTTATCGGATATGCTGTGAATACAATGAACGAAAAACCTGAACTTTTGGCTCCAGCAGGAACCTGGGACTCCTTTGTGGCTGCTGTAGAGAACGGGGCTGATGCTGTCTATCTCGGAGCGAAGGCGCTGGGTGCGAGGGCTTTTGCCGGAAATTTCACTCTTGAAGAGATAGGCGAGGCTGTGGACTATGCCCATCTTCGTGGTGTCAAGGTCTTTGTGACCGTCAATACCCTTGTTAAAGATATGCAGATGAAAAAAGCAGCGGATATGTTGTGCTTCCTTAGTGAATGCGGGGCTGATGCTGTCATTGTTCAGGATATCGGTCTGCTTCATCTGGCAAAGGATATAGTTCCTGATCTGCCCATACACGCAAGCACGCAGATGACCGTTCACAATAGTGAAGGTGTTCTTTTTCTTGAAGAGCTTGGTGTCAAGAGGGTGGTACTTGCAAGGGAGATGTCCATCGATGAGATCAGGCAGGTAAGGGAAAAGACCCACGTTGAGCTTGAAACGTTCATTCATGGTGCTCTTTGCATATCCTATTCAGGGCAGTGCCTTTTGAGCAGTGTCATTGGTGGCAGGAGTGGAAACCGCGGGCAATGTGCCCAGCCCTGCAGAAAATCCTATGAGCTGCTGGGGTATGAGGGTGCTGTGAGCACAGAAGGTCCTTATGTTTTAAGTCCCAGGGACCTGAACAGCACGGACGTTCTTCCACAACTTATTGAAGCGGGTGTTTCTTCTTTCAAGATCGAAGGTCGAATGAAAAGACCCGAATACGTTGCAGGTGTCGTTGGCATATACAGGACATTGATCGATCGTTATTTTGATGATCCTGAAGCTTATTTTGTCTCTCCGGACGAGTCGCTTGTGCTTGAACAGCTTTTCAACAGGGAATTCACTGATGCTTATTTGAAAGGCTCCAGGGTAGAGATGATGAGCCGGGAACAGCCATACAGTCGTGGATTGGTTGCAGGCAGTGTCATGGGCTACAATGAAGAGGATAGGCGTATAATTGCGAAGCTTTCCGCAAAACTGGAGCTTGGCGATGGTATTGGTCTCGAGGGTATGGAAGGTGCAGGTGAGAACATCACTCAAATGGCCATGGACGGTGAGCAGGTAACTTCAGCTCAGGCAGGGGATGTTGTAGAGATATCATTTGGAAGGGAACTTCCTGAAGGTTCAATGATCTTCAGGACCATGGACAGGGCTCTTATGGACTCTCTCAAACGTACGTTCACATCATCAAAACCTGTCAGGAAGGTTCCAATAAATATTAAAGCAAATGTTGCCGCTGGCTCGAGCATTTCCCTTGAAATGGAAGATGGGGATGGTAACAGTGTTTCTGTTCTCTCGGATTATGTGGTCGAGGTTGCACAAAAAAGGCCTACCGATAAAGAGCAGATAGAAAAACAGCTTCTAAAACTGGGGAATTCTGTTTTCGAGGCTTCCTCGCTCGATGTGAACATTACCGGCGAGGTGTTCATTCCCATAAAACAGCTCAATGATGTGAGGAACAATGCTGTTTCCCTTCTGGGCGCTGCAAGGATGGAGAAATGGCATCGCCCAGGGCATGGTAAATGTGTTTTGCCTGATGTGCCCTGTGAGGAGAAGAGCTCTGAAAAGCCGTTGCTCGTTGTTAGTGTTGACACTCTCAAGAGGCTGAATGCAGCCATTGAGGGAGGTGCTGATGTCCTTTATGTCGGAGGGGAATTCTTCAGGGGACGTAAGTATATCGATCTGGAAGAAGCGGTCACCATATGCAAGGACAATGGTCGCAGGGTTTATGTGAACAGTTCCAGGATAGTGTCGGAAGACGATATGGATGCTGTGAGGGAACTGTTCGGACTGGCAAAGAAGCTTGAAGTCGATGGCGTGGTAGTTTCCAATTACGGAACTTATCATCTTGCCATGGGCTTTGGTCTTCCTGTGGTTGCGGACAGTCCCATGAATGTCTTTAATGTAAGGTCTTATGCTGCCATGAAGAAGCTTGGTGCGGCTTCGGTGGTTCTTTCTCCCGAGATGTCAATCGCACAGGTCGAAGAGGTCGCAGAATGTGGTCCTGTGGAATGTATCGTGCATGGTCGCCAGGATGTCATGGTTTCACGCTATTGTATGCTTGGTGATCTTTTCGGGAAGAAGGATGGATGCATTAAGGTCTGTGAGGAAGAGGATTTCGAACTGGTCGATGAGATGGGTTATTATTTCCCTTTGCTTGTGGATTCGGATTGCAGGATGCATGTGCTTAATTCCAGAGAACTTTGTATGCTCGAGAACATGGACATCATCCTTCGGGCAGGGGTTGCGTCCATAAGGATCGAGGCAAGGACAATGGATGTGGAGCTGGTGAAGAAAGTGACTCACCGCTATCGTGGAGTTCTGGACGGTAAAAAGGCTGGCCGCTGTAAGGATATTACGGATGGCTATACTGCAGGGCATTATCTGCGAGGTGTGGTATGAAGGTATTTCTGTCCGGCTCGATTCGTGGAGGGCGGCAGGTGCTACCCACTTACCAGTTCATTTGCAGGTCTCTGAGGGATAAGGGGCATGAGGTATTGAGCTGGCATGTTGCGGATAGTGAGGTCGAAGGCAAGGAATCCCTTTTGACGGAGACTCAGATATATGAAAGGGATATGTCCTTCTTGCAGGACAGTGAATGCATGATCGCAGAGGTCAGCATGCCTTCCATTGGCGTTGGTTATGAGGTATGTTCCGCGATCAAAAAAGGCATTCCTGTAATGTGTGTACACATGCCGGATTCAAATGTTTCTGCAATGTTGCTTGGGAATACGTATACTGATATCTCTGTAAGGGAATATGGGGATAATTCTGAACTGGAACTCATTCTTAATGGTTTTTTGAGCTCTTTTAAAAGCAAAAATTAAATGCCTTTAATATATATTTAGGATTGATCAATATGGTAATGGAACTAATTATAGTACTGGTTGCAATAATTGCAGCTCTTATATTGTACAAAGTGCTTAAGACCATCAAGAATATGGTTGTAAACACGGTGCTTGGTATCGTTATCCTTCTTGTGGCAAAGTTCGTACTGGGGATAAACATCGCAATTACGTGGATAACAATACTTGTGTGTGCACTGGCAGGAGTTGTCGGCGCCTTGCTTTTAGTGCTTTTAGCTTATCTTGGTATCACTTTTTGATACCTTTTGAATGATGCCGTTGACCATGTGGCGGGTATAGGACTCGCCTTTGAATATTTTTTTTGTGATCACATCATTAATGTCGTTCGTGGCGAATCCACTGAAAAGGTTTTGAAGCTCTTCCTTTGTAAAATAGTGATAGATTATGCCGCTCTGGCGAACGAATGTGTGTTCTTCGACCTCTTCTCCGCCATATCTCATGTCCTCTATGCCGAAGACCTCGAGGAATATCATGCCCCCGGGTTTTAAGACACGTTCAAATTCACAGACCGCGTTTTCTCTTTCTTTTTTGAGAAGATGCTGCAGCACTCCAAAACAGACAATGGCATCAAAACTGTTGTCCTGGAATGGAAGGTCGGTGATCGAAGCTGTGGAGTGGTGTGCTTCTCTATCCCTTTTTGCAAGATACTCTCTTGAAGCTGTCAATGCCTTTGTGGATACATCGATACCCACACAATTGTAAAAATTAGATAAGGGGAGAAGGTGACGACCATTCCCTGAACCGGCATCAAGGATTCGGCCCTTTTCAGGTATTTGGGAGCGTATGGCATCTATGGGTGCTGCTCCTCCCCATTTCACATGGGAGTATTCTTCCTCCCATGCTGTGAAATGAGATATGGTCGTTCTACCTTCTGTCATATTCAGGGTCTGTACAAGGCTGCTTCACTGAAGCGCTTTGCAAGGAAATCTTGGTCGATGGATGAAAGGAACCATCCTGCCTTTGGACCCGACTGCTGGCCAAGTACTGATGTATAGATGGCCTTGAACATATCCTTGGGGTTTATCTCTACCTCATCAACGCTCAGTTTTGCAGCTATTTTCGTGTTCAGTTCTGAGCCTGCTTCCTTTGAAGAATAAACGAGGTTATGATAATCTTCGCCTGTCAGTTCTCCACTGTTCCCTATGATCTCTGATACTGCACCCAAGAATGCTTTTTGTTCATCTGTGAGGCTGGCTGTCTCTTCAGGCAGTACGTCCTTCACGCTGAACTTTGCAAATGGAGGTGCGTACATCTCGAGCCAGTTAGCGACATTGTTCACAAGTTCCCTGATACACTTCTCGTTGGTGGTGTCGTAGCCGGCACGTCCAATGATCTTCATGATCTTGTCGAAGTCACCATGTGCGACCTGGGCAATGGTGGTCATGTGCTTGAACGGGATATCGGTGTGGCAGATGCCCTTTGCGTGGGAGAGCTCCAGTACGCGCTTGTTAAGGCCTTCGATCTCAGCGTTCGAGTTGAGGCGTTCATATTCATCCACAAGTGTCAGCAATGGCTGTGCAGGGTCGAACTTGATGTGTTTTTCAGGCTTTGTACGCATGATAAGGTAACGCAATACTTCCGGTGGCACCACTTTAAGCATGTCGGAGATCGATACAACAACGCCGCTTGATGATGACATTGCTCCCTTCTGTCCGAGCATGATCCACTCATATACTATAGGCTGAGGTGGTTCGTGGTCGAATATCTCCCGCACGATCCTCTTTCCGGTATCGTATGAACCGCCTCTTGAAGCATGGTCCTTTCCGAAAGGTTCTACCGTTACATTCAGCATCTTCCATTTTGCAGGCCAGTCCACACGCCATGTGAGCTTTCCGCCACCTATCATTGAGACCGTGCCGGAGTGTCCGCAGGAACATTCGTAGTCAACGGTCTCTGCATCTGCATCGAATCCGGTGACTGTTGCGGTATTGATCTTCTTACATTCCTGGCATATAGGATTGAAAGGGCTCCACTCAGGAAGTACATCCTTTCCTGATACTTCTTTCAGGATCTTTGCGATATCATCTCTTTTGATGAGGGCTGCCTTGATGGCTTCGACAAACCTTCCACTCTTGTAAAGCTCATCTGCACGATATACCTTAGGGTGTATTCCCAGTTTCTCAAGACCTTCAAGGAAAGGTGTGAGGAAGTGCTCTGCGTAGCTCTTACATTCTCCGCATGGACACGGGATCTCGGAAATTGGTTTTCCCACATGTTCTGCATAGCTTTCAGGGAGGAACGGGTAGACCTTACGGAGAGGGTCGTAATTATCTGCAATGTATATGAACTCGGATTCGAGTCCTGCATCGTTCATTGCCCTGTAAGCCGCATCAGCTGTTACGACCTCTCTCATATTCCCTATATGGATGTGACCGGAGGGGGTAATTCCGGTGGATACCAGATGTTTATTGCCATTTTTTGCTGCTTCTTCAGCAATAACATCTGCCCAGTGTGTAATTTCAGTCATTTTGATCACCGATAATAAGATAATTGATGTACAGATTGGATTTCAATATTATAAGGTTTGGTTTTTAGTCGATGATTTCCGTAACTATCTCTTCAAGGTCACAGAAGTTCGACCAGAAATTGTAGGCTCCTGCATTGATGAACACCATCTCGTCACCGATCTTTGGTTCATCCTTTAAGTAAACACGATACCTGAACAGGTCCATGGAACAGGGTGTGCACCCTTTCACAACATAGGGTTTTCCACTATCGTTCCCGACCTCTCCTTCGATTCGAAGTTTCACGGGAACCAGGATGGCATCCATGTCGCTGTTATATACAGATGCGTTCACTATGATGTTGTTATCATATACTCCTGTTATGTGGCTCACAAGTTTCCCTGCAGGTGCGGCTATGAACCTGCCTGGTTCTATCATGAGCTTTATGTTCTTTTCATGAAGCCATTCCCGAAGTTCGGATATGCGTCTGAATATTCCTTTTATGACATCAACATTGGTGTTAGCATACTCCGAAGGTAGCCCTCCTCCGATGTTCAGTATATCGATGGCTTCCAGTGTTCCTTTAGTGAGTGCGTCCTCTATCTCAGGCTGGATCTTCCATTCGTTCACGTTCTGTGTTTTCCTGTGGAAGTGAACCCCAAGCTTTTCGATGTTCTTGTTACCTTTAAGCTGAGCTATCCTTTTGTTGATGGTGTCCGAGCTCATTCCGAAAACGAAGTAACGTTCAGTGCGTATGGAGTGTTCCTTGAGTTTGAGGCGTAACAATAATGTGATCTTCCAGTCGGTATCATCGACTGTAGAAAGCAATGTATCGAGGTCGAACTTGTTATCAACTGCAAAGGAACGGATGCCTTTTTCGTAAAGCTCCCTTATCATCTCAGGTGTCCATGCCTGTGCCAGGAACAATACTCTTGACATGTCCCCTGTGTGCTTCAGCTCGTTTGGCATGTGGACACTCAGTAGTCCATCGGTCTCAGCTTCGATCAACGGGCTGACCTTCGGGTTCGTCTTTGAGCTGAATGCGACAATATCCGCCACTTCCTTGACCTTGCGGTACTGCTCGAGTATTATCTTCTTTGAAAGGATGAATCTAGGTGCAGGTACGGTGCTGTTCATTTTACCACTCCGGTGGTCCTGTTCTCCTGCAGCCCTTTAAGCAGACCATCGGCTGCAAGTTCATCAAGTGCCCTTATCATTGCCAGAGGGAAGGTTATGCTCACATCTCCTATTACTGTGGCAACATCACTTTCGTCCTTGACCTTTCCCCATGATTTTGCTTCATTGGTGTTAGCTCCCGACATACTTCCGGAGGTACGGTGAGCAGTTGTCATATATACTGCATATTCAGCACCTCCATTCAAGAGGGTGCTCAATATGGCATGATGTTTCGAGATGGAGCCGCCAAGGGCTATGACACCCTTGCGGTCATCATGACTGCTTGCAAAAAGGATGTTTCCGAAGTCTTTCACTACATCTACGATGAAATCTGGGTGTTCCTGCTGGAACAGATATAGATGGAAACCGAACGCTCCATCGGTAATGGCAGGACAGAATATGGGTACGTTGTTCTTTGCAGCCTGATAGAGTATGGAGCTTTCATCATCAAGCATAAGTCCTATTTCCCTGAGCATATCAGAGACTGCCCAGCGGTTTTGCTTTTCGTAAAGCTCTTTGAGGATCTTATCGACGAGGCTCTCGAAGTTCATGTAACTCTCTGTTTTGATGAGCAGGTTCCCGACACGGTTGATCCCCTGTTCATGAAGTTCAACATCATCTGTATGGAAAGAGCCTATCTGGAAATCCTCTCCGGTGGCTTTCATTATATCCTCTTCAAGACCGCCTACAGTAGTGACGATGACATCGGCAATACCAAGGTCAATGAGCTGTGCAAAGAATCCGCGAAGCCCGGAAGTGACCATGTTCGAGGTAAATGTAAGGAAGACCTTTGCAGAATCCTTTTTCATCTTCACGATCACATCGGATGCCCGCTGAAGCTCTACGCTCTGGAATCCTATGAACTCATAGGAATCGACGAGCTCTGATACCCTCATGTCCTGCTTCCATTTAAGGTCCTTTACTTTTACCATTAAAGATCACCATTTAAGTATGAGGTTGATGGAATCTTTGAATCATATATAAATGTTGGTCTGGTCTTAAGCTATCCTGCCAGCGAAACGTATTTAAGTCTCTTCTCAATAGCCTTCCCTATGATCCCCCGGAAAGCATTCGTGGTAAAAGGCACAGGCGTGCACAAGGATAAACTGGCATCGTTCGAGCTTGCGTTAAGGGATGCGGGAATTGAAAAGTTCAATCTTGTGACCGTTTCAAGTATACTACCACCTAACTGTGTTATTGTTCCAAGGGACGAAGGCCTTGAAGAACTCGCTCCGGGGCAGATAGTATATTGTGTCATGGCAAAGAACCAGACCAATGAGCCGGGACGCATGATCGCAGCGGCCATTGGGAATGCGGTGCCTGCTGATAGCAATGATTATGGTTACATTTCCGAACATCATTCTTTCGGAGAGGATGAACGGACCGCAGGGGTCTACGCAGAAGACCTTGCGGCTACAATGCTCGCTACAACCCTTGGCATCGAGTTCGATGCTGATTCGGCATGGGGGGAAAGGGAACGGGTGTATAAGGCGAGCGGTCATATATTCGATACTGTTCACTATTGCCGGTGTGCAAAAGGGGATGAAAACGGGCTGTGGACAACGGTCGTTGTTTCCATGGTATTTATTCTTTGAATTGGTATGTATCCGAATAATTTTCGGTATGGCTAACCACAATTTATATATTTAGAACAGGGATTATAGCCACACATATACTATAGTGTGAACAAGATGATCGGCGACCGTATAGAAGAATATCTTGAAACGATAGACTCCCTTGGCAAGAGCCGTGGGACTCCCGTCAAGAACAAGGATATTGCTGAAGAGCTTGGCTTTTCTCAAGCTTCAGTTTCTGAAATGGTGCAAAAGCTGGCAGATGAAGGGCTTGTGAAACACGAACCTTATCATGGCACTGAGCTTACAAATCAAGGTATCCTTCAGGTGAACAGTATTCGCCGGAAACACCATGTTATTGAGAAGTTCCTTTCTGATGTACTGGCCCTCGATCCTGAGGTCGCACATAATGAAGCCTGTGGGCTTGAACATACATTATCTGACCTTGTAGTGGAAAGCATGTGCAATTACCTTGGTAACAACAATATCGATTGCAAACCTGCAGATGGGAACGAACATTGTCCTTTCAAGGAGAGCTATGTTTCTCTGGCCGATCTTAAGGAAGGCGACTGCGGTACTGTCGTTATGATGACATTGTCAGATCCCTCAAAAGAGCGTCTGAGCTCACTTGGAATGATAACCGGTGAGAATATAGAGGTCAAACGCAAGCAAAAGCAGGGCTCAACTTCTATACTGACCCGGGGGACCGAGATAGCTCTTGGAAATGAGATCGCTAAGAAGATCTTCGTACGTTTGGGGATGAGGAAGAGGTATCCACGTGGAAAAGACAGAAATTAATGATGGACCTGCTGCGAATATCCGTAAGGCGAGGTCGGCTGATTTCGACATGACCATAGCCTTCGTGGGCAATCCCAGTGTCGGTAAAAGCGCATTCTTCTCCCGTCTGACAGGTGTGGGAGTTGTAGTGGCGAACTATCCCGGAACTACTGTGGAACTTACACATGGCAGCGTCAATGTAGGCTCCAAGAAGCTCGATGTTGTCGATCTTCCTGGTATCTATTCTCTGGGGGCATCAACTGAGGACGAGAAGGTTGCAAAACGCTATCTTTTGCATGAATATCCGGATGTCATCATCAATGTGGTGGATGCTACCCGCCTTGAACGAAATCTTTTCCTTACACTGCAATTGCTTGAGTTGAACATCCCTATGGTGGTAGCACTTAACCAGATGGATGCTGCAAAGGAAATGGGTATCGAGATAGATATTGAAAAGCTTTCTAAGACCCTTGGGGTGCCTGTGGTGCCGACCATCGCTACCAAAGGTGTAGGTCTGGAAGATACTGTCCTTGCGGCCCTCGATGAGAAGCTTTCCATTAAAAACAGGCATAGGGTACATTACGATAATCATATTCTCCGTGCGATCGAGAAGCTTGATAAGGACTTTCCGGAGATCGGATATGGTATCAAGGTCAGGGCACTGGAAAGGGATCAAGAGTTCGTTAAATTGAGCTGTCGCCCTCACGATGCCGACCTTTTGTTAATTACCTCTGAATCCATTACCGATGATATTGAAAAAGCACATGGTATGTCCATTTCGGATACTATCGTGCGTGACCTTTACGGTGAGGCCGGTTATATCGTTGACAGGGTGACCACTCAGGTCGAACATAAGATCACATTTAAAGAAAGGATCGATTCAGTGCTCACTTCGGAATATGTGGGCATAACCGGACTTGTTGCTGCACTGCTATTGACTTTCTTTGTAGTTTTCACTGTGGGCGGTTTTCTCGAAGAGGGCATAGTTTCCCTGTTCGAGACCTTTCTAATCTCTCCGGCAGAAAGTCTGCTTGCAGGTTCACACCCTGTTATCAGGAACGTTATCATCTACTCTCTTCTGGGAGTTGAGGCAGGTTTCGCTATCGCTATTCCCTACATTGCGGTGTTCTACGTGATACTGTCACTGTTCGAGGATTCCGGTTATCTAACAAGGGCATCCTTCCTGCTTGATAACTGGACCCACAAGGTGGGGCTTCACGGGAGGGCTATCATTCCTCTGGTACTTGGTATGGGGTGTAGTGTCCCGGCAATAATGTCTACCCGCACCCTGAATACGGTCCGTGAGAAAAGGATTGCATCTGTGCTGATCGCACTGACTCCATGTTCTGCAAGGACTGTGATAATAATTGGACTTGTAGGCACCTTTGTGGGATACTGGGCAGCTATTTCCATCTACGTGCTTGAGCTTGTGATCATCTTTGCCACCGGCTGGGTGCTCGGCAAGGGGCTTCCGGGAGAAAGGACCGGTCTTATTATGGAAATGGCCCCATTACGGAAGCCGGACCGAAGGGCTACTTTCCAGAAGACCTGGTTGCGTGTCCGTGAGTTCATGTATATTGCCTTCCCGTTGTTAGTGGCTGGAAGTGCATTACTTGGCCTGGTCGATTCCCTTGGTGTTCTGGATGTGTTCCAGAATGCAGTGGAGCCGATCACAGTGGGGATCTTTGGATTGCCGGCATTTGCAGCAACTGCCCTTGTCTTCGGTATTCTCAGGAAAGAAATGGCGTTGCAGATACTGGCGGTGCTTGCCGGAACTGCAAACTTTGCCCTGGTGCTCACACCTTTGCAAATGTACTCTTTCGCGGTCATTACCACCATCTATATCCCGTGTGTTGCAACCATTGCAATACTAAAGCACGAGCTTGGATGGAAAGACACCACTGCTATATCTCTTTTCACGATCACACTGGCACTGGTCATCGGTGCACTAATAAATATGATTGGAATGAACCTTTAAATCTCGATTTATCCAATGTACCTATAATATTTCTATCTCGGCAGGTTTTAATAGTACTAAACAAACTTATCTATATGACCCGTATCAAAGCAAATACTGAAAGGCCTGCAATAACCGCTCTGATGGATATTTTCGAGATGAGCAACCTGCGTGCACCGGGTTTCGATGAAGTCTCTGACATGCTTGAGATGATAGGTACGCATGCCTCAATAATGGATGGCGCAGTGTCATATGAGGAAGAAGAGGTCTCCCACGTTCATACACTAAGCATCATGGACATAAAAAGAAAGTGAGTTATTTTGTTCAAAGGGTTGAACTCAGAAGTTCGTCTATTTCTGCATCTATTTTTGCATCCAGGTCCATGTAAAAAGTGTGGTCACGTATAAGGTTGCCTTCAAATTCTATGGTATCAAGGTGGCCGTACCAGTAGATTACCATTCCTGTGCCATAGTCCCTTTCATAATGCTGAAACTGCTTTTTAAAATAGTAGGTGTGCTCCTTTTCATCCCCGAACATTGCCTTACTTTCTATCCACTCGATCTCAGTACCATCAACATAGAGGGTCTTGTCAAGAAAAAAATCAGGTGTCTTCTGCATTCCCAGTTCTCTCAGGTCTTCTTCAGTGCTGTAACCTAACTTGTGGTGGTCAAGCCATTTGCCTATAATGTCCTCTCCCATCTTTCCTTTTATAACCTGAAGTGCATGGGCTTTGGGGGAGAAGAAATGGTCCGAGTTGGTCGCATCTTCTATTTCGATCGCAAGTCTTCTGTTGTCCAGTGTGTCCAGATTCTTGAGGACATGCTTTTTAGAGTAACCCAGTTCCTTGATGATCACACTTGCCATTAAAGTAGCTGGGACATCATTATTCTGTGCCAGCGTATTGATGGTCATGCCCTTTTCCCAGAGGTATCGGAAGTTCTTTGCTTTATTCTGAAGCTGCCCCATCTTCCTTTTGACCTTTGAGACCGTTTTCTGATTGAGGATCGCTGCAATGACCCCTGTGCTTTCTTCAAATTCAATCGCTAATATATCTATATCTTCAAGTGTGTTTACCTGCTGATATATCTGGAGGTAGGTCTCTTTTTCCATTTTTAGTCCTCTCCCTTTGGTCAGTACACAGTCGTCGCACTGTTTCTTTCCACAGTAGTTCTTAGCATATTCCACTATCAATGCATGGTATTCTTTATAGAGCGGCACATCTTCAGGAAGGCTCTTTTCGAACATCTCCTGAAGTTGCATATAATTGCCTTCAATACCGATACATTTCATCATCCTTGTTGTATAAGCATCGATCACGAATTTCGGCTTGTCAGCAGCGTAAAGGACGATACTATCAGCAGTCTCATTTCCCACACCATTGAGGGAAAGCATGAGGTTGCGTAATTCGGTTGTTGGCATGGAAAGGATATTATCCATTCCTTCCCTTGCAAAGAAGCCTGCAATATCTCTCAGACGTTTTGCTTTCTGTCGGTAAAAACCACAACCTCTGACAAGTTCTTCAATAAGTCCCAGGTCAGCTCTCGCAAGTTTATCAGGTTCTATCAGATCATACTTCTTCAGACCTTCTATAGCCTTCTCGACATTGGTCCATTTTGTCTGCTGTGTCAGTATTGTGCCTATCACAACTTCAAAAGGAGTATCTGCAGGCCACCATTGAAGATGTCCTATCTTTTCGAGGAGTGCCTCGTAGATATCGCAGACATGTTCGTTTTTCATCTCTTTAAATGGATGTTCTCTTATTATATAACCATTTAAGTCCTCATCCATGAAGGTCTAATGGGCAAATGGTCTGCAAGCTGAAGTTGTATCGATCAAGAAAAAAATTAGAGTGAATGATGTTTATTTCCAAAAGTCCTTCTCATAATCCTCGGAAATCTCTTCAAGGTCCATCATCTTGGTTAACTTGTCTTTTTTGTCGGTATCTTCTTCCGAAGGGGTGGCCTCATCGGCCATTTCTGTTTTGGGATCTGACACATGTGATTCTATCACAGTGGTATCCTTTGATTCCATCACAATGGTTTCTATTATCTCACTAATATGGGTGACCATCTCTCTCTTTTCTTCGATGGTCTCTTTTTTGATCGTGAAAATTTCTGGCGTATGCATCTCGATGGTTGCCTCAGAGCTATGTCCAAGTCTTTTGCGAGTCTCTTCAGCGTAGGTGTCGCGAGTAGTTCCTATCGGATCGCTTTGTGTGTGAGTCCCACGGTATCCGATGGAACAGTTCTCTTCCCCTGTACGCCAGTCTATATGGTAGAGGTAGCATTGCTCTTTCTTACATCGGTGTTCGTTGTCCTGTGGGCATATATCGGGTAACGCCATGGTAAACCACTTCGGTATGTTTATATTTCTCAGAGGTTCTTCAGGAAATCAGCAATAAGCGGAGCAACACTGATGGTGCTTTGTGCTTTTTCAAGAGTGTCCGATGCGATGATCTCATGGACGCCAGCATTGTAAAGCCTTAATACTCCGTTCTTGGTAAGCACAGGATGCACGCATGCGATGTAAACATCTTTGGCGCCCTGGCTGCGAAGCAGCTTTATGGACTCTGCCATAGTGCCTCCCGTGGCGATCATATCGTCGATGAGAATGATCTCTTTCCCTGTGACATCGATGTTCTTCGTCTTGATGGTGACAGTGTCCCCGGAATGTCTGGTCTTCTCAAGGTAATCGTACTCGATCCCCACATCTGCTGCGGCACTTTCTGCAAGGGCAATAGCTCCTTTGTCAGGCGCGATGATAAGGGGGTCTTCTAGGCCCAGTGATCTGATGTAATTCCCTATCAAATGGGATGCGTCAAGGTCAAAAGAATCCGCATTGAAGTGTTCGAGCACGCTCTTCTCATGAATATTGACCGTGATGACCCTGTCAGCATGGATGGTCCGTGCAATTGCACGTGCACTGATAGCTTCTCCAGATCTGAACGCCTTATCCTGTCTTGCATAACCCATGTAAGGTATGACCACTGTGATCGTGGGTGCATCCTCGCAAGCATCGATAAGCTGTAACAGGGATACAAGGTCTGCGTCTGTGGGTGTGCTCTGTATAATGGTCACGTCATCGACAATATCTTCGATTATCCTTGTATAGACCTCTCCGTCGGGAAAACGGTTGAATTCGCAAAGTGTTGGTTCCATATTTAGTTCTCTTGCCACACGTGATGCAAGTAACTGTGATGCAGGTCCTGCTATGATCTTCAAATGATGTACCTCTCTTGTCTCGTTTTGTAGTAATCGAATTATCAGCCAATGAACTTTCCTATCTACATTGAACCATTAAAAGTCATTGGTTTGTAATGATCTCTTTCACTTTTCTTACAACATGGATATTCTCAATGGCAGTTGATGGGTAATTGCCGGTATTGTCCTTTTCAGCAGACTTTACCATGTCCCATACCGTAAGAAGTGCAACTGAAACCCCTGTAAGTGCTTCCATTTCAACACCTGTTCTGCCCACGGACCTTACTTCAACGTTAGCAGTAACATCACCTTCCCCGATTTCAAATTCCACGTCTACGGAAGTGATCGGTATCTGGTGGCACATCGGTATCAGGTCCGGCGTTCTCTTTACTGCAAGTATGGCAGCGGTCCTCGCTGTGGCAAGGACGTTTCCTTTTTCCACACTTCCACTGCGTATCTTCTCGACAGTTTCGTCGTGAAGTTTTATTTTTCCGGAAGCTATCGCATACCTGACAACCGTGTCTTTGTTACTTATGTCGACCATGTAAGCACGGTCATCTTTAATGTGACTGAATTCCTGCATTACCATTTCTCCAATATTTAATCGATACGCACCTGTTTCCTCTGGTCATAATCAAGAATTGTATCTTGCATTTTTGACATGAGTTCCCGTGCTTCAGGGATCGAGAGCTTGACTATTTCCTCGTCCTCTCCATGACTTACTACTACACGAACCCGGTTCCTTTCGATATCGACTATTATTTTTCTTTCTGTATCCATATTCCCACTCCCTTTATTTCATTACTTCTGTTATCATATCAATAATATCTGTTGCCAGCAACCCGTGCCCCCGTCTTTCAAAAGCAAGGTCTCCAGCTACTCCATTAATATAAGCTGCACCACATGCCGCATCCATCGCAGGCGCAATTGCAAAAAGAGCTCCTGTAATTCCGGCAAGGACATCTCCTGTGCCGCCGACCGTCATTCCCGGATTTCCGGTCTGATTGATGGCGACCCGCTCTCCGTTGCTTATGTGGTCCTCTCTGCCCTTAAGCAGGACAGTTACATTGTTCTTCTTTGAGAACTCAAGGGCGTCCTCTTTACCATTTCCACCCAGTGCAGTAAATTCTCTTGCATGGGGCGTGATGATCATCTCAATGTCTTCCGGCACAGGAAGGGCTATCCCGTAAAGTCCGTCTGCATCGACAACCACTTTTTTGCAAAGGGGAACGATCTTCGAGACAGTATCTTTCGTCCGCTCGTCCCTTCCAAGTCCCATTCCCATGACCACTACGTCATGGCCTTCTATGAGTTTGGCAACGGTGTCAATATCCTCCTCACACAGGACATTGGAAGAAAGGGCTTTCACAATGATGTTCGGTGAGAATGAAGCTATGGTGTCTGCAACATTTGCAGGAGCTACCACTGTCACTATGTCTGCACCGGTACGCAATGCTGCCATTGCAGTGAGTGCAGGGGCACCGGAGTAAGGCCCGCCTCCGATAATGAGCATCCTTCCATGTTGCCCTTTGTGGCTATCTCTCCCTCTTGTTCGGAATGCAGCGATATCTCCTTTTCCAACATAGATCTCAGCATCCTCACAAACTCCTATATTGATGACCTTGACATCGGATGTGTATTCTTTAGCATGGTCTGATGCCAGTCCCTTTTTCATCCTGTGAAAAGTGAGGGTAACATCCGCACGGACCGATCGATCGAATTTCCCTCCATCGGGATCGAATCCTGAAGGAACATCAACAGCAACTACCGGGACCTTTGAATCGTTGATAAGGTCTATCACTGTTGCTTCAGTTTTCCTTAACTTTCCGGTGATGCCTGTTCCAAGTAATGCATCCACTATCAGGTCTGCGTCGTCAAGCCAGCCAGTTGCTTTAAGCTGTTGGGGATCTGTTATCTCAATGAACCCCTCAATTCTACAATGTTCAAGAAGATCGAAATTGTGCATTGAATCCTGGGTCCTTATTCCCGAAGCCGATCCAATGAGTGCAATATTGACTGTAATTGCAGGGTCGTATACCAGATGTCTGGCAGCAACAAAAGCATCGCCACCGTTATTCCCCCTTCCTGCAACGATGAGCACATTTCCTTTTTGAATGCGTTCCTTCACTTCATGGGCAATGGCAGCTCCGGCATTTTCCATAAGCTGGAGTCCCTTTAATCCCAAGTGCTCACAATTCTCATCGATCGCTTTCATCCTTGAAGATGTGATCCCCTTCATGTTCCTCATATATTCTTCTGTTTGCATCATATTTAGTTCTATCAATCTTGTTCTTTTGACTTCTATGAGTGCGGATCGGACATGTCTTCATTTCCGGTGGATGCGTTCAAATATATATACATTTTCCGAAAGACGCTTAATAGCGAACAATGAATTATAGCTTACGAGGAGGTATCAATATACCCACTTTAAAAGAAATAGATGTCCCGGACAAGAAGTGGCAAAATCCCACTTATCTGATCTTGGGAAGTGGCAGTATCGGTTTTGCTGTCGCAAAGGAGCTCCGTGAGCTCGATAAAGACCTTATAATCGTTGATAAGGATTCGCAAAAAGTTGAAACGCTACGCGAAGATGCTTATGAGGCTATTGCAGGGGATATTTCTGACCCTGAGGTCTACAAACAATTGAACCTCAAAGAGCTTACAGGCGTTCTTGTTCTTAGTTCTGACAATGAGGCCAACAAAAAGGCACTTGAGATAATACCCACTTTGGGCATAAATGATGCTTATTGTGTGGCAAGGGCATCTGATGCCATCAATCTGCAGGAGATGGAAGCTCTCGGTGCAGACCTTGTGTTGATGCCATCCCGATTGGTTGCAAAATCGCTTGCAAGATCGCTTGGACGTGCAGAGGTGGTTCACCGTGGGAACAAGCTGTCCCAATGGTTCAAGGATATGTCCGGCAATGCACTTGCTATCGTAGTTCACGACAATCCAGATCCGGATGCTATTTCCAGTGCACTTGCACTGCAAAAAATCGCGGATTCATTTGATGTTAAGTCCTCTATATTGTATCATGGTGAGATCGGACATCAGGAGAACAAGGCATTCGTGAACTTACTGGGTATCGACCTTAACAGAATGGAAGAGCATAGCCTTTCTGATTTTTCTGATATCGCAATGGTGGATTGTGCGGTTCCGGGTGCTAATAATATGTTATCCCCTGGAATGCATCTTGGTATTGTTCTGGACCATCATCCATTGGGTGATGCTGAGATAGATGCTGATTTTGTGGATATTCGTCCTAATGTGGGAGCATCTGCAACTATCCTTACCAAATACCTGCAGGAATTGAACATCGAGATCGAACAGGTTCTTGCAACTGCTTTGCTTTACGGCATAAGGACAGATACATTGGATTTCAAGAGGAATACCGATTCTGCAGATCTTTCTGCAGCTGCTTACCTTTACCCATTGGCGGACCATGAGATACTTGACCAGCTCGAACGCCCTTCAATGTCGATTGAGACGCTTGATATTCTGGGTGAGGCTATTCTTAACAGGCAGGTCATTGGTAGCTATCTGTTGTCGAACGTTGGTATCATAAGGGACCGCGATGCCCTTCCACAGGCAGCGGATTATTTGTTAAGCCTTGAAGGTATATCTACGTCTATTGTTTTCGGCGTTTCCGAGGACCGTATCTTCATCTCAGGTAGAAGCAATGATATCAGGGTAAATCTCGGTGAAGTCCTTAGACGGGCGTTCGGAGAAGAGATCGCTGGTGGTCACTCCAATGCAGCAGGGGCACAGATCCCGCTTGGGGTTTTCAGTGATATAAAAGATAGGCAGACACTTCTCAGACTTGTCAATGAGGCGGTTGTTAAGAAATTCCTTAATGCGGTCGGTGTTGATGAGAACACGGAATGAGCTTGAATCATTTGTAGGCTGATCATGTTCTCGGATTATAGGCAGCGTCTTGTCAATGAACTCAAAGAAGAGCTTGAAGCTGCCGAAAATATTTCTTGTGATGATCTGGCATCACAGATACGTAGTATCGGTTTTACCTGTTCCATGTGTGGTAAATGCTGTAGGCGTTCCTGTGGGGACAACCGTGTTTTTTTGACATCTTCTGACATTCGTTCATTGCAGGACTGCTCCCTTGACGATGCGGTCTTCCCAATGTTGCCTGATATACCTGATGTTTCTTTTGCAGCTGCTGTGAATGAGTATTCGCATGAGTTAGAAGTGGACTCTCAGGGCAGGTATCATACGTTTGGATGGATGCTGAAAAGGAAGGCGAATGGCAATTGTTCTTTTATTGGTGAGGATGGTAGCAACAGGTGTGTTATCTATGGTAGCAGGCCGATGCTTTGTGGGACCTATCCTTTCTATATCGAGTGTGGCAAGTTGCTGACCTCTGAATGTGAAGGTCTGGGAAAGCCTATTTCCGATGAGGATGCTGTTTTGCTCGCAAAGGGCTTGCTGGACAGGTATGTTACTGAGCTGAAAGATACTGTTCTCCTTTATGAGAAATTCGAGGTAAATGATGGATCTTCTCCTAATATCCCTTCCTCTAAGAGCTCTTCAGATGTCGATGAAGCTATTTTTGTTGTACACGATCATAATGGCAGTTCGGAGTTTGCAATTAAATTGAATCAGTAATCCTTCTCATCGATTGTTTTATTTATAAGGTCCTCATAAATGCAGTGATTACCATGTCCAATACTAATGATCATCCAATGACGATCTCTGAGAAGATCTTTTCAAAAGCTTCAGGAAAAACGGTTAAAGCCGGGGATTTCGTACTTGCGAACATCGACCGTGCAATGACTCACGATATCACTGGTCCCCTTGCAGTAGATGGTTTTTATGACATCATGCGTGACAAGGAAGAGAAAAAGGTATGGGACCCAAGCAAGATCGTGATAGTCTTTGACCATCAGGTTCCTGCTGATTCTCTCAATGCTTCTGCAAACCATATCATGCTCAGGAAGTTTGCAAAGGAACAGGGAATTTTGAACTATGACGTCTATGAGGGCGTATGCCATCAGGTCATGCCTGAAATGGGTCATGTAAGACCTGGTGACCTTATTGTGGGGTCTGATTCCCATACTTGCGCATACGGGTCTCTTGGTGCATTCTCTACCGGTGTCGGTTCTACTGATATGGCAGCAGTGTTCGCATCAGGTAAGCTCTGGTTCAGGGTCCCTGAGACCATCAGGTTCGAAGCCAATGGAAAGCTTCCAAAACACGTCTATTCAAAGGACCTTATACTGCACATGATAGGTGATGTCGGTGCAGAAGGTGCAAGATATATGGCTGCTGAGTATGCGGGTTCCGCCATTGAAGGCCTTACGATGTCCGAGCGTATGACCATTTCCAATATGGCAATTGAAATGGGCGGTAAAGCAGGTATCATTGAAGCTGACAAGACCACAGAGGCATATCTTAAGGAGCGTATTCCTGACTATGAGTTCGATCCATACTGGCAGTCCGATGAGGATGCAGAATATGCTGAGTTCCATGATTATGATGTTTCCGATCTTGAGCCACAGGTGGCATGTCCTCACAACGTGGACAATGTAAAACCGGTCTCTGAAGTAGAAGGTACAAAGGTCGATCAGGTATTCGTAGGTTCATGTACCAACGGTCGCTTTGAGGACATCAAGATCGTGGCTGAGATGATGGGTGACGAGCCTGTTGCAAAGGATGTACGTCTTTTGATCATCCCTGCATCAAGGACCGAGTACATGAAAGTGCTGCGTGCAGGATACGTGGAGCAGTTCATGGAAGCCGGTGCAATTGTGGAAGCACCATGCTGTGGGCCATGTATGGGCGGTTCCTTTGGTCTGCTTGGTGACGGTGAAGTGGGACTTGCAACCTCCAACCGTAACTTCAGGGGAAGGGAAGGCAGCCCTGAATCATTCGTATATCTTAGCTCACCTGCAACAGCTGCAGCGTCTGCACTGACCGGTGAAATAACCGATCCAAGAAAGATCTGAGATATCTCTCAGTTCTTTTTTAGAAGTTGACCAAAAAAGATATATTAGAATATTGATAATTGGGGGTTCGACGTTGGTATAAACCAACAACAATTCCGTCATATTGTGTTCGGATTACACACCAACGTCAATACACCTTATTTTATTTCTTCATTATTTAGCGAGCTGTTTCTTTTATTTCCGGAACAGCTCTTTTATAATGTCACTGGAGCTGATGATGCCTATTGGTCTGTAGGATGCTCCTACGGTCTCTTCTGACATGACTATCAGGCGGTGTACCTTTTTATCGACCATGATGTCAGCAACATCGTGAACGTTTGCAGTTGGGCTAACCGTTTCAACCGAATCTGACATAAGGTCTTCTACAGATGATATTTCCCAGTTATTATCCTTCATACGTCCTAAGATATCAATATCAGATATGATCCCAAAGGTTTCACCGCTATCTTCTATAGCTACAACTGTGGATACGTTCTGGTCAGCCATCACCTTTGCTATCTCCACCGCATTCGACTCAAAAGGTACCGTCACTACTCCCCTTGTCATTACATCTTTAACCTGCATACTTTCTGCTATCAAGATATCTTCCTCCCTTGTGTCTAAAAACGTTCTGTCTGCCAATACGGATGGCTTCAAAAATACTACAATATTTATTTTGAGAGTTTAGCTATAAATAAACATCGGATAGTTGCATGATGACTTCAAAATCCCAATTGTCTTTCTCTTAAGATATTGTCTGTAAGTTTCTTGTAATGGTATGATCAAGGTTGGTGTAAATTCATCCAGTGATTTCCTTGATATTTGTGTTAAAGATACAGGGGGTCAGTATCGTCACCGATAAGATCTGAAAACATTTCGACCCGTCCGTGTAGATCAAGTTGACATCTTTAACTGATGCCAAAGGTATCTGACTAGGACTTGCTTATTAAGAAATTCGCTGAACTTCACGGTGGTTTCGTTCAGGTAGAAAGTTAGTTGAGGGGTAACATTTTAGTTATTCTCCTTCTGTTTGAAAAAGGAGGATTCTATCTGTTGATGGGTAATAAATATGCCTGATTAGAGCGATCTCAAAGGAATTATATGTGTTTTTCCTTCTTCTTCTTTAACCAATATCTCAACTCCATAAGCATCTTGGATGTTCTCTTTAGTCAGTACGGAATCCGGTTTTCCGGCGGCAATTATTTTTCCTTCATCCATCAAGACCAATCTGTCAGAATACCTTGCGCTTATGTTCAGATCATGGATCGCCATTATAACTGAAACATTACGCGTTTGTACAATTTCCTGTAAGAGTTCCATCAAACTCAACTGATGTTTGATATCCAGACTGCTGGTTGGTTCATCAAGCAGAATAATGTTTGTTTCCTGTGCAATAGCTCTTGCGATTATCACTCTTTGTTGCTGACCTCCGCTAAGTTCATTATAATCCTTCAATGCAAAATCAGATATGCCTAGTAGCTCCATGGACTTAAGGGCTTTGTCAATATCATTATCGCTAAATCTCCATGGGGAATGGGGTCTTCTTCCCATTAGTACCGTGTCAAGAACAGTTGTTGGAAATTTATTCTCGGGGGTTTGTGGAACGTAACTTATCTGCTTTGCAATCTCATTCCTCCTCATTTTTTTAGCATCCTTTTGACCAATTTTAATGGTTCCTTCTGGTTCAAGAATCCGGTTTATGCATTTTATAAATGTAGACTTCCCCGCACCATTTGGTCCGATTACACTAACAAGTTCCCCTGGCTTTAATTCAAAATCTACATTTTCAAGTATGGGTTTGCTTGAATATTTGAATGTTAATCCATTTATTGCCAATATCATTTTTCACACTGCCTGAATAAAGAATATTGTTACCAGTAAGCTTTCTGTCTTTTTAATATTAGGTAAAGGAATAATGGCACGCCCATATATGCTGTCATAATCCCAATTGGCAGTATTATAGGTTCTAGAATTGTAATTGCGAATATGTCAGCAAAACAGAGTAACAAACCTCCAAGAAGTGCAGATGCGGGAAGCACAAATCTGTGATCTCCTCCTATTATCATCCGTGTCATGTGTGGGGCAACTAGCCCTATGAAGCCGATAGTCCCTGTAAAACATACGATACTGGCAGTAAGGAGGGATGCAAGTACCATTAGGATAAGGCGTGTTCTTTCTACATCTATCCCCATACTTTTTGCAGTATCATCGCCTGTTACCATGAGGTTCAAGTCATTTGATTTCCATAGCAGGATTGGAAAAGTTATTGCAATTACTATGGCAATTGCTAATATCTTGTCCCATGTTGCATATGAAAGACTGCCTATCAACCAGAATGTGACTTCCTTTGAAGCTTCATCATCTGCAAAATATTGCAATAAGGCCGTACTAGCTGAAAATAGGTACATTAAAGCAATTCCAGCAAGAAGCATGGATTCAGTTGTTGTCCCACGCTTGCTTGAAAGAAGAAGTATTACAATTGAACAGATCAATGCACCAATGAAAGCGTTTCCAATAACGAGATATTCCCCTCCTGCAATTCCTGCACCAAGTACAATTGCAATTGCAGCGCCAAATCCTGCACCGGATGAAATTCCTAATGTATATGGGGATGCTAGAGGATTCCGAAGTATGCCCTGCATAACTGCTCCTGACATTCCTAATCCAATTCCTGCAAGTATTCCAAGGCAGATCCTTGGCAGCCTTATGTGCAAGACAACTCTTGTAGCAACATCTGATACTTCGAAAGTATTT